>AUXO010529389.1_pt1 | contig 17548 bp, 15 predicted proteins | sample 768731 | NCBI WGS metagenome assembly AUXO01 (sample SAMN02715735, study PRJNA202380) | gut metagenome | biome: sheep rumen | host: Ovis aries | place: New Zealand: Palmerston North
TCAGATTATGAAAGAAAAAGGAATGGTTGATACAAGCAGAGTTGGATTGTATGGTCTTACATATAAAGAGAATGTTGATGATATGAGAGAGTCACCTACACTTCAATTGCTGGCGAGTCAGAGACATCATCTTGCAGCACCATTAAGGAGTTATGATCCCTTTATCAAAAAAGATGTAGTTCCTAATCAAATGCATAATTTTGATGAATTCTTGGATGCTTGTGATCTTGTTGTAGTCATGGTTAAGCATAATGAGATTAGGGAAAATGTTGAGAAGTTGAAGGGCAAGATTGTACTTGATTGCCATAATATTATTGACCTTCCTGGCGTTTATCATATTTAAAATTGTGAGGTTCCTATGAATGTTTATAAATGGTATAAGGCATCAAGAGTTTTATATCTTCATCATATACCTATTCTTCCGATGCTAATAAAAGCAGCTATCAGAATTATCTGGGGGGGGGTAATACCTTATCAGGCGGATATTGGAGAAGGTACTCTTATAGGTTATCAGGGGATAGGAGTTGTTATTCATAAGCATTGCATCATAGGGAAAAATTGTCACATTTCACAGAATGTTACGCTTGGAGGTAATACTGCGTCGCCGGATGTGCCAGTGCTTGGAGACAATGTTGAGGTGGGAGCAGGTGCAAATATTATAGGACCAGTACACATTGGAAACAACGTCACAATAGGAGCAGGGGCTGTTGTGGTGCGAGATCTTCCTGATAATTGTGTCGCAGTTGGAGTACCTGCAAAAATCATCAAACATAAGAAAGTTTATTAAGGATAAAGTAAGAAATGAAGAACACGAGGTGGTTTGTTAATAGGCTTAAAGCGATGAAGCCCAAAGAATTAGTGTGGCGTGTTCAACAGAAAAAGCTTCAAAAGTGGGAACAGAAAGAAGTTTTTTCTTTGCATAAACCTGTTATAGAAATACCTCTTCCGCAAGATATAAATAGTCTTCACATAGAAATTGAGAAGATTTCAATAAATTGGGATAATGAGGACTGGACTGAGTTTACCTCTCTTGATTTGTTTGGTATATATGATTATGCGAAATATAGAAATAGTTGGAATGCGGGATTTCAAACGGATAATTTCTGGCCAAATGATTTATTTTCACCCACTATAAATATAAATCAACGTGTAGATATTGGGGATATTCGTACGAACTGGGAATTAAACAGACTATTTCAGTTTGCTGCACTTGCAAAGAGTTTTTATGTTACAAGAAACGACAAGTATTTTGTGGAATTCAAGGAGCTTTTTTACAGCTGGAACGAGCAGAATCTTTTCTTGCATGGTGTTGAGTGGACTAGTGCCATGGAATTAGCTATAAGGATTAATTCATGGGTTTATGCTTTCGCATTTCTCAAAAAGGCAGGATGTGAAGAGAAACTATTGAACGACATAGAACATGGAATCCTTGTCATGACAGATTATGTACTTAAACATAGAGCCAGATTTTCATCAGCAAATAACCATTTGATAGTCGAGATGTATGCCGTGGCACTTGTAGGCATTATCACAGGTTATTCGACTTGGTATGATGAGGCATTAAAGATACTAACTGAGGAATTACCAAGGCAAAACTTCTCTGATGGTGTGAATAAAGAAATGTCTCTTCATTATCAGGGGTTTGTAATGGAAGCTTATGGCCTTTTATGGTTGTTGATGGTTAAGAATAAATTTACAGTTCCATATATTTGGAAAACTTACCTTAGAGCCATGACTGAGTTTGTTGCAGACTCAACTGGTGATTTTGGGAATACTATGGAGTTTGGTGATGACGATGAAGGAAAGATTCTGGATCTGAAAGGAACCATTGAAAACTATTATCAGTATATATTGAATTTGATGGGATGTTTGTTGGATCAGAAGTACACGGATGCGTCATGGCATGAAAATCTTAAATGGATTGTTCCTGAAGAATTATGGAATGAGAAAGGAAAGTATATTCCCGACTTGGTATGTAGTAGAAAAGAAGGAGGATATACATTTCTCCGTAGTAAAGATAGAAGGATTCTAATTGGCATAGATCATGCTGAGCTTGGGTATGGCACTATTGCTGCTCATGGTCATGCGGACGCTTTAAGCTTTCAGTTGTTTGTGGGTGATCAACCTATATTCGTGGACTCTGGAACATACAATTATCATTTTTTGCCTGATAATAGAGATTATTTCAGAAGTACAGTTTCTCATAACACAGTTATGATAAATGGAAAGGAACAATCTGAAATGATTGGCCCCTTTTTGTGGGGAAAAAAAGCAACAACTAGAATTCTAAATATTGAAAATCAAGATGATGCAATACAACTGGTAGTACAAAGCACTAATTCTGATGCAACACATGAAAGAATAATAACATTCAATTTTGAAAATCAAATAGATATTATGGACAAGATTTCAGATATGAATGGTGAGTTTATTTTACATCTAAGTCCAAATCTCCAGTATAATATCATGAATTCTGTTATATATATAAAAAAAGACAATATATCTATCAGAATTGAAAATGATGGGACAAAAATCTATGAAAGAAATGGGTTATATTCTTCAAGATATAATTCAAAAGTAGAGAATACACAAATATCTTTACATTTTGTAAAACAAATAAGAGTAAAAATGCAGATAAAGCAAGATAAATAATGGAAAGTACGAAAGTAAAAGGTAAGTTAAAATAGCCAGCATATATGTTTTATTGTGAACAACAATGAGGTTGCTATGAAAATTTCAAAGATAAAAAAATTGAACGATATAATTCCCTATTGCTTGAAAAAACCTTTCACCAAAATGATTAGAGAAAGACTAATCAATAATGCAAAGTTTAAGACCACATATGAGAAACTTATTAAAGCAGATGGCTTATCCAATTCGGAAATTTTAGAGAAACAATTCAAAGAGCTAAAAAAAACATTAATACATGCATATAATGAAACAGAATATTATCACAAGTTGTTTGATGAATGTCACTTTGACCCATTTTCAATTAATAGCGTTGATGAAATTCAACGGTTACCAATACTAACAAGGGAAGATATAAAACACTTTTCCCCTCAGCTCGAGGCAAAGGATGTTTATGATTATTACTCGGTATCAACAGGTGGGACAAGTGGTGGTGCAATCGATGTTTCTATGTCAAAAAATGCAATATATAAGGAATGGGCATTTGTTTATCATTATTGGTCAAAATTCGGATATGATTATAGGCACAGTAAACTTGCAACTTTCAGGGGTGTGGAATTAGGAAATGCAATTTCAACTATTAATCCATTGTATTCAGAGATTAGACTGAATCCCTTTATCATGAGTAGAGATAATATCCAAGAATATAATAAAAATATAGATGATTATGGAGCTTCTTTTATATATGGATATCCTTCATCTATATATAATTATTGCAAACTAACTGAAGAAGCTGGCTTATATGTAAAAGGAAAATATCATGCTGCTTTTATCATATCTGAGAATCTTTATAAGTTTCAAGAAGAAACAATAACAAGAGTACTTGGCTGTCCTATTGCCATGTTTTATGGTCACTCGGAAAGAGCAGTATTCGCTGAATTATATGATGGTGCATATTCGTTTAATTCATTATATGGATTTACAGAGATCTCTCCTGAAGGCAATCCTATTGTAACCGGTTTTATAAATTCAAGAATGCCATTGATCAGATATGAACTAGATGACAGTGTAATAAATATAAATGAAGAAGAAAGTAGGAACCATGACCTAACTTATGAGATTGTCGATAATAAAAAGAAATACTTGATAATTGGGCACAAAGATTCTGAAGTGATATATGGAAAGAATGGAGAATATTATGTTGGCGTTGAGGCATTGGATTTTCATGGTTTACTAACAACAAATTTTGCAGGGATACAACTAGCGCAAAATACGCCTGGTGAATTAATAATCAAATATGTTAATAATGGAGACATAACACAGGATGATCTCAAAAAAATAGAAAGAAAATGCAGATCAAGGCTAGGTGAATCGTTCTCGTTTGTTTTTGAACCTGTTGAAAAAATCCAATTAACACCAAGAGGTAAATTTAAGCTTTTGATTCAGTCAATAAATCCAGAGAAGAAATAATAGGACAATAGACTCAAAATAATGGAACAAGCGTTATAAACAGTACATCAATGCAAATGATTTGAAGGGTATATATCATAAGAATATAGTTATAAAGGAGATACATATGAAAGAATCCAAGATGTCCAAAGCGGTAACACCTTCACTAACACGAAAACTATTTAATATGGCGTTAGATATTGGTGATGATGTTATTAATCTAACGCTTGGAGACCCAGATATTTTGCCGCCAAGAGAAGTCCGAGAAGCAGGATGTGAAGCAATAATGTCTGGGAAAACAAGATATTCTGCCAATGCTGGGCTTTTGGAGCTAAGAAAGATATATGGATCCTTTTTTTTAGAACAATACGGAATTGAGATAAATCCTCTTGAAAATATCATTGTGACAGTAGGAGGAATGGAAGCGTTATTCCTTTCTCTATCATCTATGATAGATTATAATGACGAAGTAATTGTATTAAGTCCATACTATGTAAACTATTATCAAATGATACATATGTGTGGTGGAAAAGCTGTAGTTATTAATAGAATGGGTAAATCTTCTGATAGTCTAATACGTGAGATTAATAACAACATAACTGAAAGAACAATAGCAATTATAGTAAATTCTCCCTGCAATCCTGTTGGGGACATTGTATGTAAGGAAGTAATTGATGGCATATCTACCATAGCCTATGAAAAAAATCTATTTATTATCTCTGATGAAGTATATAGTTCGCTGATCTTTGATGGTAAAAAGCATGATAGCATAATCTCAAGAAGGGGTATGTTAGAGAGAACCATTGTAATAGATAGTTGTTCAAAAAGGTTTGCTATGACAGGTTGGCGAGTTGGTTTTGCAGTTGGACACAAAGATATTATTTCAAGACTGATAAAAATGCAGGAAAATGTTGCTGCATGTGCACCATTACCTTCACAATATGCAGCAATTAAAGCGTACTCTGGTGATGTTGATTATAAATATATACAGAAAGAATATGAACGTAGAAGGAATATTGTTTATGATGCTCTTACAAAAATACGGAATATAAATCCAATCAAACCGGAGGCAACTTTTTATTGTTTTGTTGATATTTCTCGAACGGGATTAAAATGTGAAGATTTTGCATACCGATTATTAAAACAAAAACATGTTGCTGTTGTTCCTGGAAAAGCATATGGTGAAGAGTATGATGATTATGTACGGATTGCATTTACATTAAAAGAAGAGCTACTCAATGAAGCAATGAAACGAATAAAAGATTTTTGCGAGGAATTCATATAACATAATCCGTATCAAATCTGATGGAATAGAATGGCACATAATAATAGTAAGAGTATTTATGTGCGATAATGCGTATAGAAAGGAAATAATATATTGTAATGATCCATTTTAACATTCCGCCGTTTGTAGGCACTGAGTTTAAGTATATGCAGGAGGCTGTGGATAATCACAAGATATGTGGTGATGGACCATTCACTAAGAAATGTGATGAATGGATGCAACAGAGATTTGGGACGCCAAAGGCAATGCTGACTACAAGTGGGTCGAGCGCTCTTGATATGGCCGCACTTCTCTGTGGGGTGAAACCAGGAGATGAAGTCATTCTTCCGAGTTTTACGTTCTCATCAACAGCAAATGCTTTTGTTCTCGCAGGAGCTTCGCTTGTCTTTGTGGATATTCGCCCAGACACAATGAACATTGATGAAAAGAAGATTGAAGATGCTATCACAGATAAGACGAAGGTTATATGTGTAGTCCATTATGCAGGCGTTGCTTGTGAGATGGACACAATTATGGATATAGCCAGACGTCACAATCTGATGGTGGTAGAGGATGCAGCACAGGGCGTGATGAGCACATATAAAGGCAAGGCGCTCGGTACCATTGGAGATTTTGGATGTTTCAGCTTTCATGAGACGAAGAACTACAGTATGGGTGAAGGTGGAGCGATTCTTATCAATAATGACAAGTACATTGAGAAGGCTGAAATACTCAGGGAGAAGGGAACAAACAGAAGTCAGTTCTACAGGGGGCAGGTGGCCAAATATAATTGGGTAGATTTTGGAGACAGTTATCTCCAGTCAGATTTAAATGCGGCTTACCTGTGGGCACAATTTGAAGTTGCAGATGAGATAAATAACAACAGGCTGGAAACATGGAATTCTTACTGGTATGCTTTTAAGAGGTATGAAGATGAAGGAAAGATAGTACTTCCGACTATTCCAGAGGGTTGTGTTCACAATGCTCATATGTTCTATATAAAGTTTTTAAACTTGGAGACGAGACAGAAGTACATAGGTTTTATGAAAGAGAATGATATCCTTTGTGTTTTTCATTATGTCCCTCTTCACTCGGCGCCTGCTGGTCTAAAGTTTGGTCGGTTCCAAGGTGTGGACGAACATACGACTCAGGAAAGTGATAGACTTGTGCGGCTTCCAATGTATTACAATATTGATAAAAGTGATCTGAACAAAGTGATAGATAAGACATGTAATTTTATTGATAATCATTGTTAAAAGAATCAGATTATTGTATTTATGATGCGATAGATAATATAACAGACAAGTAGAATTTTGGAGGAGTCCTGTTATTCATAAATAAGCGCTAATTAAAAAAAGAACCCCAAGGTAAGATAGAGTTGCATCTCGGCGGATGTGAACAAAACAATCAAAGCCTGAGCGTTCAGTATGAATTATTCACTGAATTTAAATGTTGAACAGGTAACAGATGTGACTATGGTGATCAGAGTTGACAGCGGAACCTAACTTCACTAATTCAGCGCTTTTGACAATCATGGTCGCGAAATTACAAAAAATGTTTTCTCTTTTCAGAATGACATTGAGGTACTCAATTCTTTCATGGTCTGAATGGAAAATCTGATGTCAGAAAACGATATGCCCGATGTTCTGATTGGCTGTGAGTCGACAGGTTACTATTGGTTTGCACTTGCAAAGTATGTAGAAGACCATAAGAAAAGAATTAGTAATGGGCAATCCTTTCTTTGTAAATAATGTCAAAGAACTGCATGATGACAGTCATAAGAAAACAAATGCAAAAGATCCTTAGACGATCGTAAAGCTAATCGTAGATGGAAAGTATTCGATTCCATATTTTCCGGTAGGAATCTATGCAGAATTAAGAGATGAGGTATACAGCCGCGCCAAAATTATAAAGCAGCATAACATCAATTAGAGTTTTAAAGATGATTCTTGGTATTCGTATAATCATGTAAGTCTTAAATAGACTAAATAAATCGTTGTGACAATCATTATCAATAAGATATCTAGAAATTGAGAAACATTATGGAACTTAGAAAGCAAATTAGAGAAAAACTCAATGAACTAAAAGAGAAGTATGGTGTTATTTCAATTAAAGCAGAATTTGAAGCAGAAGGATCACGTAAAGATGAGTTAATAATGCTTCGTGAATTGGTAGAAAATGTTGGATTGGGATTAATAATTAAAATTGGTGGATGTGAAGCTGTACATGATATAGACCAATGCAAACTGCTTGATGCAACAGGAGTTATGGCACCTATGATTGAGACTCCTTTTGCAATAGAAAAGTTCAAGGGAGCAGTTACAAAGCTGTATGGCGAAACGCCAAAAATTGAAAGGATCATTAATGCCGAAACAATAACATGTTTGTGTAATTTTGATGGGATTCTTGAACATGGTAAGGGCTTCCTTACAGGGGTTAACGGTGGGTAGGAGTGATTTGTCTGCATCAATGGGTATAGCTAGGAAAGATATCGAAGGAGAGTCGAAGCACAGATCAATTCGGTAGAGTGATATATAAGAGAAGAATTTTAAAATCAGATTTTTGGGGAATAGGTTTTTTGTTACAAAAATTTCATTGAATATTATTATATATGGGATTTTTGATAGTCTGAGACATTTTGGAGATTACCGATGAACAAATCAATTTTATTTATAAAAGGATGCCCACCAGGTATGGGGGGAGTCAATCGAGAGGGAGAGGCAGTTTATAACAAGTTAAAAAAACTTGGAAAAGAAATCGACTTAATAGAGATAGATGTAAGCAAAAAAAAAGCACTGAACGTTGCTCTTACCTCGATTAAAATATTAATGAAGGCCAACAGATACATGAAAGTCTTTTACACATTAGATAGTAGAAGGACTGCATTTTTTCTTAGATTGCAAAAAACATTTATTCCAAGATCCTTAAAATCCACTATAGCTATTATTCCTGCTTATTCTTCAAAACAATTACTAATAGACGCACCCTATTTTGAAAAAGGAATACTTAAGGAATTGCAATGTATCTGGGTTGAAACAGAAAGCTTGAAAGAACAGATAAGATCATTTAGTGGTGACGTTAAAGTGTTTCCTAATGCGAGATCGATAGGCGAGGGAATTGAACCCACGATATATAAACAGGGCGAGAAATTACATTTGTTATATTATTCATTGCTAAGCAGAGATAAAGGCGTTTATGATACAATGGCAATTGTTGACGAGTTGAACAAGAGTAATAAGATTAAGTTTGATATTGGTTTTTATGGCAATTTTGAAGATGATAACACGAAAAATGACTTTGAAGCTTTTTTAGAACGTAGTAAAAATGCATACTATCTAGGTTTTAATGATTCTTCTGATCCTGTTGAGTATTATAAAAGGATTAATAGATTTGATTTAATGTTATTTATGACACATTGGAAATCAGAGGGAATACCTGGAGTATGTGTTGATGCAAAAGCATCGGGAGTGGCTATACTAGCTAATGATCACAATGCCAATAGAGATGTTGTTGAGCCAAACAGCGAAGGAATAATTATTCGTGAAGGTGATATTTCATCTGCTGTTGATGCAATCGAATATTTATATGAAAATCCAATGATGTTAAATAATCTTAAGAAGGGATCATATAACTCTAGAAAACGATATGAAATAGATTCTTATCAAACACTTTATGATGAAATCTAGATAAAGGTGATATAAATGAATGATCTGGTTTCTGTAATAGTTCCAATATATAATGTAGAAAATTATATAGTAAAATGCGTGGAAAGTATTTTGTCCCAAGACTATCGTCCGCTAGAGATAATACTAATAGATGATGGTTCAACAGATAATTCAGGACGTATATGTGATGAATATAAAGCTAAAAACAAAGAAGTAAAAGTAATTCATAAAAAAAATGGCGGTTTGTCTGATGCACGAAATTGTGGATTAGAAGCAGCTATGGGATCACATATCTGTTGTATTGATAGTGATGACTATATTGATGAAGGTTATATCAGATATCTGATAAACCTGATAAATAGATATGATGCTGAAATGTCAATTTGCAATATAAGCTATGTTGACAAGGGGGTGGTTGTAAATCCAGTAGATCAAAGTATCGAATATTCAGCCTCTTCACGAGACATAATGAAAAAAATGTTAGATGAAGAAGAGGTTACAGATTCTGCTTGTGGAAAAATGTATAAAAAAGTACTATTTGATAATGTGAGGTATCCAGTTGGACGAACTCAAGAAGATCTTGCGACAACATATAAACTAATTGGCAAGTGTAAGACAATTGCATATGGAAATGCTAAATCATATTACTATGTTAACAGAAGCGATTCAATAACCAAATGCAAGTTTTCAGATGCAAATTATGATATTATCTGGGCTTTTAATGGCATGAAGGAGTATGTTCTTGAACGCTATCCAGAACTCGAAGAATCATGTTTTAAAAGGGAGTGTTCTGTGCATATGCGTTTATTGCAAAAGGCAGCTATTAGCAATGTTAATGATGATAGAATTAAAAGAGTAAGAAAACGTCTTCAACATATGTCAATAAAATGCTTGAACAATAAAAAAGCGAAAGCTTCGGAAAGAATCAGGTTTATTCTTATTGCTTATTTTCCGAGACTATATTTGCTTTGTTATAATTGTCTGAAGAAAATTTTAATTAAGAAATTACAAAGATGAGATTATTGCGTATGTCATCCTATTTCGGTTGGTTTTGAAGAGCAGAATTATCGATTACGATTTTATAATTACGGACCTTTTTTGATTGGCAGGTATTATATGAAAATAGGCATAAAAAATTTCATTATTCAATATATGATTATTTTTCCAATAATCAATTTAGCATATCAGTCTATTTTTCATGGGAGATATACAAATGTCTTTTGCGTATTGTCTGAATTTATTATCTTAGGATTAGCGATTCATCAGTATAAATTGGCAAAAAAAGAAGGATTTATATTATTGAGTTTGTTATTTTTTATTCCTCTTAACTATTTAATTCATGGATATTTAGAAGAGATTCCGATTATGTTGAATTTTGTTTACTTTGTGGGTGTGGCAATTATTTTAAATACCTATGAGTTTAAGAGGGAAGTGACTAGATTTATAAATAATAACATTGGCATGATTTCCATAGAAAGTGTTATTTATATAAGCATTATTTTATTTACAGTTATATCAGGAACAGGATTAAAACAAGGGTGGGGAACAACAACTCTTAAAGGACCATATGGAACACCACATACATTGGCATATGAGTTATTGACATTATTATGCCTGAATCTTTTTATCATCTTAAAAAGCAAAAAATGGATTAATGCTGCTATATCGATTGCTTTAATAGTAATGGTTTTATTGACAGCTTCAAGAAGCGCATTAATTGGTTTGATTATAGTTTTATCTTTTTTTGTTTCACGATTTGGATTAAAAAAAAAGCTATTAATATTAATGATTGTTGTAATCTTTGTTGGATACTTGTCTTTATCAACATCAATTCTTGGCCCATTATTAGAAAAAACAAAGTTGGCTATTTCAAATGGTAGTGTGAGTAATGGGCGCCTTTGGATATTTGAAAGTAGTATAAAAACATTTCTGCAGTACAAAGGAGCTCAAAAGTGGATAGTGGGAATAGGGTATAATAATCTATTAGAAGGAAATCTAAGATTGATTAATTATGATATACAGTCTCATAATGATATTTTAAATGCTTTTATCGCTTTTGGCGTAATATTTTTTACAATATTCGTTTATTCGATTTTTAGGATGATTAACGGAGTCAGAGGTACTATATTTAAGCTTATATTTCTTATGGCCTTAATTAATCTAAATGGGTTGGTGTCTTATAGGTCTCTTGCCATACCATTAATTGTTATTATGACGTTTATGGAGACCGAAAGAGTGAGTAGCAAGAGGATATGTGAATCTAAAGAAATAAACATATAAATGTGACTTTTATAATATTAGTATAGAAATAATAATTTCATAGTAATTATAAAATTGATTAATGCATATCTTGTTATACTATAGGATAATTCCCAAAATCATGATAACTTCATATTCCAAGTAATAGAGGTATATTATAAATGGATAAAATCATTGCGATATGCGATACATATGCACAACTAATTAATGTTATACAGATTCGAAGAGAATTATTTTCATCCCAATATTTTTCAGTTGTAATTACCAATAATTCTAGGAATGGCCAAGAAATATCAGAAAGGTTAAGAGAAGAAAACTTCTTTAATGAGGTTGTTTTTTGGGAAACAAAGGGAGAGATTGAATACATAAAGCAAAACTATATACAAAAAATCTTATCAATCATTCCAATTATTAGTGGCAAAATCTCAGGACGACACACTTCATTCAAAGAGAAACTGTATGATTTATTCCTATTTTATAGTATTGGTCCGTCGTCATTAACATTATTTTCCTATTTGTATAATTATAACAAAAACATTAGGTGCTCTAGATTTGAAGAGGGAGTACTTTCTTATGGATTTCTGCATAATGAAGAGTTTTTAACGAAATACCCAACTTTAACAGTGAAGGCGATAGGACTTGCTCGCTCAATATTTTTAATGAGAAATATTTCAGATGTTTTAGATGATTTTTACTGTTATTTCCCGAAAGTTTACCAGGGAAGATTAAAACCTGTAAGTATACCAAAAATCTCTATGAACTCAGATATAAAATGTTTGCTAGAAAGAATATTTGCAGTAGATAAGGCAAACCTAGAATATAGACAAAAGTATATTTACTTTGCTGCTATGTATGATGATGAGGGTGTTCAAGAACTTGAATTAATTCAAAAGGTCGCAAGTCTGGTGGGAAATGAGAATTTATTAATTAAGACACATCCAAGAGATAATAGTGGTAGATTTGAAAAAGCAGGATTAATAATTGACAATAATTCTTCAATCCCATGGGAGATAATACAGCTTAATTATGATTTTAGTGATCATGTTTTTTTGACAATTACATCACAAAGTGTTCTTTCAATTAGTTTAATTGCTGAGACTCATCCACCAATATATTTTATGTTTAAATTATTGGATATGAGTAAAAGTAAGAATGCAGCAACCGGTATAAGGGCGCTCCACCATTTATTTGACTCTATGAATAGTGAAGTCAATGGATTTTATTTAGCAAATACATTTGACGAAATATGTGAGTGAAGATTTTATGAGATTAGGATTCAACAAAGGTAGAGCGATATATGGATAGTAAGTTTAAGTATCTTATGAAAAATGCTGGAATACTCACTGTTAGCAATTTTGCTTCAAGGATATTGGTATTCCTTCTTGTACCACTATATACAAGTGTACTTTCAACAGAAGATGTGGGGATGTATGATATCGTTGTTTCAACTGCTTCCCTATTATATCCGCTTCTGACCTTGAATATATGTGATGCAATAATGCGTTTTTTGATGGATAAAAAATATAGTCACAATGAAATAGCGGTGGTTGGAATAAAATATGTTAGTATTGGTATTTTGTTAACAATTACGTTACTTATAATCATTCGTGTGGCAGGAATATTTCAACAGATAGAGGGATTAGAAATACTAATTACGTTGTATTTTGTTTTCTACATTTTAAATCAATTCATGATTCAGTTTTCTAAAGGTTTAGAGCAGGTATCTTCACTTGGAATAGGTGGAGTCATCGGAACTGTTGTAATGATAGTAACAAATATTTTATGTCTTTTGGTTATCAAATTAGGACTTAAAGGTTTTTTTGTGGCAAATATACTCGCGCAGGCTATACCGGCGTTATTTTTGGCATTTAGATGTAAAATAACAAACTATTTAAAACCGTTAGAAATATCAAAAGATACACAGAAAGTAATGTTGTTTTTTTCTGTGCCTTTGATAACAAATGCGATTGGATGGTGGGTTAATAGCGCTGTTGATAGATATACAGTTACATGGCTTTGTGGATTATCGGCAAATGGCTTGATTTCTGTTTCGTACAAGATTCCTCAGATTATAAATACAATACAGGGGATATTTACACAGGCGTGGCAAATATCTGCAATTAAAGAGTATGAACAGAAAGATATCTCTAGATTTTACGGCCAAGCTTTTGTTTTTATGAATGTAATTATGGGAATATCATGTGCCGTACTCATTGTTTTAACCAAACCATTAGCGTCCTTGTTGTATAAGAATGACTTCTATGCTGCTTGGGAATATGTTCCGTTTTTACTTATAAGTAGTGTTTTTAACGGGGCTGCTGGCTTTTTCGGATCGATATTAATGGCTAAGAAAGATTCAAAGAGTATGGCACTTTCAGCAGTGGTAGGTTCTGTTGCAAACATAATTCTCAATATTCTGCTTGTGTTATTGATTGGTATTCAAGGTGCTACTGTTGCAACTGCAGTATCAAGCTTTTTTATCTTTGTAGTGCGTTATCTGGCAGCTCGAAGGATTGTTGAAATTACTGATAAATGGAAAATATTATCTTCATGGGTTTTTATTGTTGTTTTGGCAATAATGGAGATCCTGAGTGTAAATATTATAATTGAGATTGCAATTACGTTGATTGTCGTTATTTTGTATTATAAGGAAATATTAAAATGTTGCTTCATTATGTTATCAACAATCAAAAAAAGACTAAAATATTAAATTAGTCATTAATATGAATGTTATTTAAGGAGATAAAACAAATGTCATTAACAGCGGTAATACCTGTCAGGGGTGGAAGTACCAGAATTAAGGATAAGAATTTTAGGCCTTTCGCTGGCAGCAGTCTACTGGAATTGAAGATTGAGCAGCTAAAGAGGATACAAGGTATTGATGAAATCCTGATTTCATCTGACTCAGATATTATGCTTGAGATTGGTCGTAGGCAAAGTGTCTTGACAGCAAAAAGACCAGATGAGTACTGTGATGAGAAGAGTAAGACATTTAATGAAGTTGTTGAATATATAGCAAGAGAAGAAGTCCACACTGAAGATATGATGTGGGTTCCGTGCGTGTGTCCTCTATTGGAGGATGAGAGTCTTCAACGAGGATTGGAGCTATATAAAAGGATTAAAGATGGATCTCTAGATGCTGATTCTGTTGTTAGCGCGAGAATTCTTAAAGAGTATGTGTTTGATGAGAAAGGACCTATAAATTTTTCGGTTGAACACCATGTGCCTTCGCAGCAATTACCAAACTGGCATACCATTCAAAATGGTTTTTTTATTGCAAGAAGGGCAGATATGGAGAAATGGAGATTTGTGTACGGACCAAGACCAAGTCTTTATGAAATATCCAAACATGAAGCGATTGATATAGATGACATGATTGAATTTGAAATGGCGGAATTACTGTATAAGAGACTTCATGATATTAAGTAAAATAAGGAGAAAAAAGAAATGAAGAAGATTCAATTGCTTGATTGCACGTTAAGAGATGGGGCGTATATTGTAGAAGGAACTTTCGGTCGTAATGCAATAGGCGGTATCATTAATCAGTTGCAAGAAGCGAAGGTTGACATGATTGAAATTGGCTGGCTTAAGAATCCTGAGTATAAAGAAGGGTCTACTTATTATCATACTCCGGATGATGCTTTACAATTTATGGGCAATAAGAATCCAGATGTCACCTATGTCGCAATGATTGATTGGGATAGGTACGATCTGGACAATCTGCCTCCTTACGATGGTCATTCTATTGATGCAATCCGTGTAGTATTTCCAAGGGAAAAATATAAAGAAGCTGTAAAACTTGCTGATCCTATCAGAGAGAAGGGATACAGGGTATTCTTTCAAGCAGCTAACACACTTGGATATACAGATGATAACTTAATAGACATGGTTCGTACTATTAACTCTGTGAATCCTGAGGCTTTATCAGTGGTGGACACTTTTGGAGCTATGTACGAAGAAGATTTGACTAGAATTGTATCTATTGTTGATCACAATTTAAATAAGAATATAAAATTAGGTTTTCATTCTCATAATAATCTTCAGCAGTCGTTCTCGCTTTCCATGGCTTTCGTGAAGATGTTTATGGGTTCTGATAGAGAGATTATTTTAGATGGTAGCCTTGCAGGGATGGGGCGAGGAGCAGGAAATGCTACCACTGAGCTGATTGCAGGATATCTGAATCGATTCTGCCACAAAGAGTATGACTTAAATATCATCATGGATACCATTGATTTGTATATGACGAAGTTCATCTCCGAGTATGAGTGGGGATATTCGATTCCATTCTTCCTTTCGGGTACGTACTGTGCTCATGTGAACAACATTGCTTATTTGAAGAAATCTCATAGGACAACTAATGCTGACATTCGTGGTGTTTTAGAATCCATGCCTGCTGATAAGCGCTTAGTCTATGATTATGATCTTCTTGAGCAGAAATATGTAGAGTACAAACAGAAAGAGATTGATGATACAGAGACAATCGCCCGGCTTCGTGATGAGTTTGGAATGAAACAGGTGTGTCTGATTGCACCAGGGGCTAATGCTTCTAAGCCGTATGATCAAATGAATATGGTTAAGAACAGCTCATCAGTTATCAGAATTGGTGTTAATGCTGTAGTTAATGATTACGATTATGATTATTTGTTCTTCTCCAATGAGATGAGATATAAGTATGCCAAAGAAGCATACAAGGAAATTGTTGAAAAAGCCAAAGTCATTATTACATCGAATATTCTTCGAATGGAGGATGCTTCAAGTTCTGATTATGTTGTGAATTACAACGACATAACAAAACGGGGATGGATTCATTTTGATAATTCAACAATCACCTGTTTAAGGTTGTTGGATAAACTTCATGTTAAAGAAGTATTGCTTGTTGGATTTGATGGATACGAGCAGAAAAGTACATATTCGGATGGGCTTCTTCAGTCCGATATTGATGCTTATGAAATGAAAAAACTAAATACAGAAATTGCTGATATGCTTGATGATTTTCGTAAAACACATACAGATATGTCGATTACGTTTCTTACTAAAAGTGTTTTCTCTGAGGGGTAAGTATGCATTGTCTCTTTGATTTCGATGGTACGCTATTTGATACTAGTAAGGGTATTATAACATCAGCTAAGTATGCTTTACAGAAATTAAAAATCCCAATTGGTTCAGATGATGAATTAAGGACGTTTATTGGTCCCCCATTATTGGAGACCTTCAAAGTTCAGTTTGAGCTAAATGATGATGATGCCATTATGGCAACAAAACTATTTAGGGAATTCTATGGTAAAGAGGGAGTATATCTCTGCCATCCATATAAAGGAATCAAAGAGACATTATCTATTTTGAAGAGGAAAGGGGTTCGGCTTTATGTTGCAACGTCGAAACCTACAGTGTTCACTAATGCTATCCTTAGTAGGTATAAAATGAATGATTGCTTTGATGATGTTGTAGGGAGCAATCTTGATAATTCGAGAAGCAAGAAAGTAGACATTATCAAATATATTCTTGAAAAAAGAGATATCACCGATTTAAAGGATGTGTACATGATAGGTGATAAGAAGCAGGATTATATTGGTGCTCGAGATGCAGATGTAAATTTCATTGGAGTGCTGTATGGGTTTGGTTCAGAAGACGAATTTCCTGTATCAAGCATTCTTTGTAAATCAGTTGGAGATCTGGAATCTAAGATTATTTCATTATTGAAGCGTGAAAAAGGTTAATGCGATGGGAACGATTAGCGTTAAGAGTAGACCACAATTGTCAGCAATAAGTGCACTTAGGGGATTTGCGTTTTGCTTGGTTTATTTAGCTCATGCAGGAAATAGTTATACTGATTTTGGCCCATGGGGTGTATCGCTTTTTTTAGTTATGTCAGGTTTTTTGATGATTTACAATTATAGTGGTACAGAAAAGATTACTAAAGTCGGAATAAAAGATAATTTTCTTTTTGCATGGAGTAAAATAAGAGGCTTATATTTTCTTCACATTATTTCAACATTGGCAATGCTTTTTTTGAAATGCAAGAATGCTAGTATTACAGATTGGCCAACTAAATTTATTTCGAATATTTTTCTTATTCAAGAATGGTTTCCGTCGACAAGTATCAGCATAAATCCGGCTTCGTGGTATTTGTCTGTAGCAGTTTTCTTATATTTTATTTTTCCATGGATTCTACAAATTCTTGAGAGAAATAAACCAAGCGCGAGAAACGGCATATACATGTTAATGGTTGTGTTGTTAGTTCAGATCTCCTTTTGCATAGTAGGGGGGTACTAGGAAAGACTGT
>AUXO011632399.1_pt1 | contig 17547 bp, 16 predicted proteins | sample 768731 | NCBI WGS metagenome assembly AUXO01 (sample SAMN02715735, study PRJNA202380) | gut metagenome | biome: sheep rumen | host: Ovis aries | place: New Zealand: Palmerston North
TCACTCAGCTTCAGCGGCACGCCATCCACAAAGTAGCCTTCCGCACTCGCAGTTCCCTTGTATGAGCCGGTCAGCCCCGGCCATTCGATCCCGATATCCGGGTCGTTCCACGCCATGCCTCCCTCGTCGTTGGGATGATAAAAATCATCACATTTGTAGCAAAACTCCGCCGTATCCGAAAGAACCAGAAAGCCATGAGCAAAGCCGCGAGGGATGAGGAATTGCTTCTTGTTTTCCTCGCCCAGCAGCTCTCCGTGGTATTGGCCGTAAGTAGGGCTGTCCGCCCGCAAATCGACCGCGACATCAAACACTTCGCCTTTGATCACGCGGACCAGTTTTGTCTGTGGATACTGCTTCTGGAAGTGGAGACCTCGGAGCACGCCTTTGGTGCTCATCGACTGGTTATCCTGAACAAAGGCCACCTGAATGCCCGCCTCTTCCATATCCCGAAGGCTGTAGGTTTCCATGAAATATCCGCGGCTGTCGCCATGGACAGTCGGTGTGATTACGCACAGGCCCTCGATTCCGTTAACATTTTTTTCCACTGTAATCTGTCCCATGTCAAAGCCTCGCTTCCTTCAAATATCGACTCACCGCATCCTGCCATGTTGGCAGAGGCTCGAACCCCGCAGCTGCCAGCTTGCTCTTATCCAAGCGGCTGTTAAACGGTCGCGCTGCCTTGCTCAGCCCATACTCTGCTGTAGTGACCGGGATGACCTTCGTTTTCAGTCCGTACTGCCGGTAGAACTCACAGCAAAAATCGTACCAGCTGATATAGCCGCCTTCGTTGGTTGCATGGTAATAACCATAGTGTTCCGTCTCCACCATGTCCACCAGCAGTTTGGACAGGTCCCGCGTATAGGTCGGCGTTCCGATCTGATCGTTCACCACACGGACGGAATCGTGAGTCTTACCTGCGTTGATCATGGTCTTGATGAAGTTTTTTCCATTCAGGCCAAAGACCCAGGCGACACGCACAATAAAGAATTTGTCCAGCGTATTCGCCACGGCCTGCTCGCCTGCCAGCTTGGTCCGGCCGTAAACATTCAGCGGCGCATAGCATTTGTCATCCGGCTTCCAGGGACGATCGCCCCGACCGTCAAACACATAATCCGTGCTGATGTAGATCATCTTGGCATCAAGCGCTTTGGCCGCTTCCGCTATGTACTGTGTCCCAAGATGATTGATCTGATCGACTCTCTCCCGGTTTTCCTTCTCCTCTGCGGCATCCACCGCCGTCCATGCCGCGCAGTGAATAACGGCATCCGGGTTCAGCTCCCCGATTGTTTTTCGCACCGCGCCCTTGTCCGTGATCTCCAGCTGCACATAAGGGAGGCGGGAAACTTCGTCCGTGCCCCTGTAGGTCTTTCCGCTTCCGGAGCCAACAGCCTCCCAGCCGCGTTTGTTCAGCTCCAGCATCACGTCATGGCCAAGCTGTCCATTAATGCCCGTAACAAATACTTTCATCCCGCTTTTCCCCCCGATTGCCATACATCTTTTCATGGTAGTTCCCGTATTCTTTGGAAATGATTTCCTCCCGCCAGAATACATTGCCCAGATACCACAAAATGGTTCTGGATGTCTTTCTGGAATTTCGTTTCTGGACGCTAACCAAGCTCGTTATGTACCTTCGTTGGCTAAATGGCATATTATCAAACATCTGTCATAGCTTTGAGAGGCTCACCATATGAAGCTTTTGAAATTGTATTTATTTTATACACTGTGTTTGTTCTGAAAAAGCGCTCTATCCCGGGCTTCGATATCAAGCCTGTTTATTTCGTTTGCGGATCGTATGTATTCAAAAATGTTTCCAGGCACCATAGTTGCCATTTTTGATTCCCACTTAGTTTTTCCATTGGTATGTCTTTCCTGAATTCCGGCCGGCTCGGTCCTTTCCAGCCTTTGAAATATATATCAACCGGACGAGGCATTGGAACCTTGCTCGGAACCGGAATCTCCGGATATTTCTTATGCATGAGTTCTCTGATCAGATACTTCGGCTCGCCATGACGAACTCGATAAAGGTCCAGCTTATCAGCCATCTTAAGCCTTGCATATGGATCGTAATACGGCATATCTGCAACAGCAAAAGCATTCCGATAGGAGCTGGAGGATTCAATTGAAAATACATCATCCATGAATTTCAGAAAATCAATCTTATCTCCATCTTTCCGGTATCGCTCGAACAAGTACTGCATTGATTCCGGCTCAACTAATACATCTCCTGGCTTTGTGAAAATATACCGATTCATAAACTCATCAAACGTCCAGTCCTTAGCCAAGAGTCCATCCATACCACCAAAAATAAGATCGCTGCTCTCTCCAACAAACATCATCTCAATTCCATCTGCTTTTGCCTGCACAGCTGCCTGAAGAATCTGGGGTTCGATAGAATGCACTGGGGCCGCTTTTGATTTCATAACAGGCTCCAGATGAGATATTACCGTATCCCAAGTAATATCCACATAGTGGAGAGTCAGGTCATAATACTTTGCATAGTATTCTGCTCTCTCCAGTTCCTCTTTCTGATACTCTCCGCCAAGGAACCGGAAGGTATACGCATCGGAACCACTCAGATAGGATGCAACAATCGCGGAATCCATGCCGCCTGAAAGCAGGATACCCTTTTTCCTGTTTTGAAACTGCTTCATCTGTTTTCCGATTTCACGGTCAATGTCTTCCGATGTGTGTACAAGAACCCGTTGCTCATCAGGAATTGGACAGATGTTACTATGTTTCATCCCGGGATAGAACTCCATATCATCTTTCTCAATATAACGGAACGCCATATAAGAACTCATGCAGAATTTTTTATCAACCATTCTGTTTGCCTCCATTAATATGGCTCTTTGCGGCTGCTTCACTTGCTTCGCTCGTCCATCCACGAACCTGCTTAAGCGCATTCGTTATCTTTGTACTGGAGACGCCCTTTGTGTATGGGAAATACACAATCTTAATTCCTTCCTTGGCAAACTCCTTTTCATAGTTCTGCCATTTCTCTGTGCCATACCAGTCATCACCAACAAACAGCATTGTTGCGCCGAGCTTTTTGCAGGCTTTCAATTTGTCCATATCATATTGAGGAACAGCGGCATCAACATATTTACAGGAGCGGACGATCTCAATTCTGTCCTCAAACGGAATCATTGCGTTTTTCCCCTTATATTGGACGAGCTCATCCACCGTAACACCGACAATCAGCTTATCGCACATTCCTTTGGCATTCTTGAACAGATTCAAATGTCCGACATGAAAAAGATCATAGACTCCCGTTGTATAACCAATAATCATTTTGTGCCTCCTTACAAGACCAGCAGTTTCATTTGCTTATTTCTTTTTTTGGTACTCTTTTGCATATTGTTTATAAGATTTATGAAGATCAATCACTGCTGCGGGGTGAAGTGTAACCCGTTTTTCCTCCGGCGGAAGTTTCATATAGTCCCCAAAGTCCCGTGTGAGGTATTTATCATAATCGATCGGCACTCGGATTTCCGTGTCTTCAAAACGAAGATTACAGTAATCCCGAAAAACATCCTTATCAAATTCCCGCTTATATGTGATGTTCTTGTCATAATAAATTGGTCTCCATGCGAACAGCACATCTTTAGCTGCTTCAAAATCACACTTGTCTCCTAAAGTCCGCAGTTTTTTTAAGTAATAAGAACAATCTCCGCTTACTCTCCCGGGAAAACACGTTATCCAAACAAGCTTTTGCTTTAGAGAAGCTGTCTTATTGAAACTGTATCGTGAGATCCGATTTTTTCGGATATAGGTGCTCGACTTTTTATATACTTTGTTTCTTTGATGACCTTCCGACGGAAGGCCATAGATTGGCATAATATCTATAAAAACACCGAAATAGCTATCTGTGTAGGCTTCTCTGACCTTTTCTATAAATGCAGTATTGGAATTATGCATCTTCAAAAAAGTGAAACCGCACACCTCGTGATCAACAGGATCAAACAACTCATAGGGCTTCCTCAATCCTGATTTTGCAATTTCTATAAAACGGACATAATCTTCATAAGGCATCGCCACATCGATATCGTCATCCCATGGGATAAACCCCTGATGGCGTACAGCTCCGAGGCACGTTCCTCCGATTGCGAAGTAGCGCAAGTTGTGTTCCTCACATATACGCTTGAACTCTTTCAGAATATCCAGTTCAGCCAATTGGAGCGTTCGTCTAAATTCTCCATCCATCAACATATCAGAGCTCCCCTCCCACTTTCTTCCGCACCAAATTGATCTTTACAAATGCCGTGACCAGCAAATAGCTTTTCTTCAAATACAGCCACGAGAAAAACCACCACTTGGAAGATGCTCTCTTTAATGTTGCCGCAGAAACTGGCATAATCATTCTTTTTTGATAGATCCGATCCAACTCTTTTCGGATCTCCGCATAAGACTTTTTAGCTCCCAGCAGATACTTCACAGATGGATACGCTTCATCCTTCGCCACTATCACATCATACTGTCCCTGGTGGAGGTCGCAGCTCAACATATCAGCGGGCATGCAAGCATCCAGATTATCACCAAGGAACTCAAATTTCTTCATTCTGTCCGGATCTTCAAGTGTCGAGGTGCTGATCCCTATGCGGATAAAATGCATGTAATAAATCTTTGAGTGCAGAACGATTCTCTTTGCACTCACAAAACAACGACTACAAAAATCTATATCTTCCCCGCCCTTTTTGTAGCGGCTATCAAACTTTATTCTAAAAGCCTCCAGAAATGCTTTTCGGAAGAATCCATCCCAAACGCAATTCATCACGCCACGGATCCTTAGTTCCAGAAAGCGTTCCCGCACTTGTTCGTGAGACAGCAATTCATCTTTGAATTGCCGAACATTGCTGGATAAAGGCTTCTCTTCCCGAATTAGTAATCCTTTCCGCCCGAACTTAACGATATCTGCGTCTTCTTTTTTTGCTATTCGGTAGTTTTCTGATAAAAACCCCGGTAAAACCTTATCATCGTGGTCTGAAAAAGCAATGTATTCGCCTCTGGCACGCTCTAACCCATAGTTTCTCGCCGCACAGATTCCCCCGTTTTCTTTGTGAAACACCCTTACGCGGGGATTTTCCTGGGCGATCTTATCGCAAATAGCCGGGCTCTTGTCGGTTGATCCGTCGTCAATCAGCAAGAGTTCAAACGCATCAAAGTCCTGCGTCAGAATACTTTCCACACAGCTTTTTAGATACTTTTCACTGTTGTATACCGGCATGATAACACTGACCGCGATCTTCTTCTCTTCCATTTATTTTCCCAACTTCTTTCTCACTTTTCCAAATGCCATGCTCCAAACCGCTGTCACGCTGTCACGCATGAGAAGCAGGGAAAGGCTCAACACACCCGCCACATAAACCAAAAATCCAACAATTGCTTTCAGATAGAAACCGGAAAGAATAAACAGCGGAATGGATGTGACCATCAGCATACTCTCTTTCCAGTCTGGTTTTATTTCTGGAACCGAAATGCAGCAGATGATGTACCAGATCACAACGGAAATAAGAGTGGCAAATGCAATACCTTCATTGGAGCGCGAGAAATGATAAAACACTGCGTTCAAAACCACACCGATTAAAACAACGCCCATCAGTTGTTTCAGATATCTTGCCTGGTGCTTTTTCGCCTTGTAGATGTTCACATAGATGCCTTTGATCAGCATATAAAACACCTCAGTTGAGAAAAGAACGAACAGCACATACTTTGACGCCAGATATTTCTGCAGATAGATTTCCAGGATAAACTTTGCGGGAAATGCGCTTGAAATCAGGAAAAGTGAGAATACCAGGCACATTCGTTTGATACGCCGGATTGCGTTCATATCCTGCATCACACAGATGTAATTGTACATGGTTGTTACTACCGGTGTAATAAAGATAGCAACCAGATTTTCAACACTCACGACAAATGAGTAGTAGGCAAAATCCTGAACCTTTAGAAGCTCTTTCACAAACCACCTGTCTACGCTGGTCATCAGGATAGATGAGAAATTGCCGAGCATCAGCACAATACCGGCTTTGATATTCTCAACCATACTACGAAGGTCAAGATTCCAGGCCATTCTCTGTTGATAGCTTACTGCCATCTTCCATTCTAAAAGAGCCCAAATGATAAAGGCAACGATAACATTCCATCCGATATACAAAAGGCTTCTGTCCGTCCGAAACCCGAACAGGAGTATCATGGACCCAGCAAAAATGAGGAGGGATGTATAATTCAAAATGCGGCTGTAGATTTTAAACTCACCCGTTGCCTGGAAAATGCTTTTATATGTCGCTACCAAGTTAACAGGGAGAATACTCAACGCCGTAACAAGCAAAATATAATTCCGGGAGAGAATGCCCAAAACTATTCCAATGACTGTAACGGCGCTCTGAAACAGCATCAGATTTGATCTGCAGACCGCGATCCCTTTTGCCCCAATGTTCGTGATCGTTTTTCCTCCATACGACAAATACAGCCCATCTGAATACCCAAAGACAAGGACCCCAATGTAATTAGCATATAAATGGTAGGTCTTTAAATCGGCATATGATTCTACAGACAAATGCTTAGGCAGCACAAATCCGTTTATTAAACTGATGCATAAGTTAATTGCATTTGCAAGGAAAACCAACACCATTCCCCGTTTGAGGTTTTCACTTGCTGATTCTCGACTTGGCATAGTTTTTACTCCAGTGAAACAATATGCTCCAAGATTTCGTCTACATTTTCGTCAGTAAGGTCTGTGTACAAAAGATCAAAGTTTTCTTCGATCCGTTCCCAATTCAACCGGGAGAAGTCGAAAGACTGCAGTTTCCTGCAGATTTTCTCAGAAAAGCGGTATTTTATCACTCTGTTTCCGGCATAAACAGCATAGGGCGGTATTTTTCCCCTGACCACACTGCCGGCGCCTATCACAGCCCCCTGTCCGATCGTTGTGCCAGAGAGAATCGTTGCTCCACTTCCAATCCACACATCATCGCCGATCGTGATAGGGCCCCTGGTAATCGATTCTGCAATTCTATTTTTTGTCACCCGATTTTTGAACGGAAATGATGAAAAAACTTTATAGTTATGTTCTCCGCCGAGGAAGAAATGAACCCCATCTGCCACGCTGCAATAGGCGCCGATTGCAAGATGCTCCTCGGGTTGTTTGTAATAGTGGACATTCAATGTTCCATAGGTATGGTCTCCGACCGTAACCGATTGGAGCGGAAAAATCGTTCCTGCAACAGTTGCATTGTTCGGATTGTTTTTTCTCCACTTTTCTTTAAATCTTAATTGCCGGATATGGTCTCTCCATTCCCGCAGAATTGCTTTTATAACCACGTGCATTCTCCCATTCGCTGCTTTTGTCCGTCTTTAAATCCTTCGCGCCTGGCTTTGAGTTTTTTCACTTTATCTGTTTCATACAGAAGAATCAGAATTTCTCGTTCCCATTCTTTCAGTCGCGTCCGAAGCATGGAGATATCCTGCGGATATTTTTTCGCCATATAGACATGATTTCTTGCCATATAGTAATTGCGGAGCGGTGAGTGGTTATACACCACTCGTTTCTGCCAAAAGAGCTTAACGTTTCTGCCATGGCCCACTTCATGAAGGAGCCCCACATACGGCGTCTTATAAATCTTAAAGCCGTGCTTCCTCAGGTTCAGACAAAGGTCAAAATCCACGGAATCGATAAACATCTCTTCATCGAAACCGCCGACCGCAGTTAATGCTTTCGTGTTGCAAAACGAGGCAGACGTAATGCATTCCTTGATCTCAACCGTCTGTTGCTCAGCCGTACGATTTGACATGGCCTTAATATTTCTGTCAACAATCGTACAGGAGAGTACAGCCGCAGAAGGCAGCGCGATATGTTGTTTATAATTCTCGATCAGTCCGGCTTCGCAGACTGAATCCTGATCCAAGGTAATAAACCAGTCGTAGTTGTTTTCCTCGGCAAAATGCAGAATGCTGTTTAACGCAGCGGCAATACCCATGTTCCGGCCATTTTCCAAATACCGGACGCTGTCCGGAAGTGCTTTTTCTATTTCTTCCAAATTGGTTGACCCATTATCAACAGCAAGCAAACAATCCACTTGCGGCAGGATAGCCGCAGCATTCTGTTTTAATCGTTCAATATCGGGATTGAATAGTACGATCCCCGCTAAAATCTTCATATGTCTTTTTCACGCCTCTATCGCCCCTCGCTCTGCTGGAGCATACGTATTCAAATAGACCAACAGAAACGGGAGGAAACAAATATACCTTATTTCAAGCAATATTGGATAGGCCATCTCAAAAGCAGCAATAGAGAGCAACACGGAAACTCTGGCAGCTTTATTCAACACATTCCTTTTCAGGAAAAAGTATAGTCCGCCGTATATAGCAAGTACATTTACAATTCCCCCTCGCAAAAATGCAATAATGTAGCCATTGTCGCTCAGCCAAAGGGAAGAAGATCCCGTAAATCCAATGGGCAGCATGTTTTTCTCAAGGAATCGGATATTACGCAAAAATGCACTGGCGCCGGTAAAACGGCCTAACAGTCCATTTTCCGAGTTTCCCGTTATGGCCTGAATCGCATCCATATTCATAAAAAGGAACAGGCAGACTGCTACCACAAACGCAACTTTAAAAATGAATGTCCGGAGGCTTTCTTTTTTTCTGTGTTCAAATAATATAATCAGTGCGCCTAAGCCCAGAAGCATTACTGCCGTATTGCTTTGCAGCATCGCAATAATAACAGAAAGCGCCGCTATCAGGATCGTATTATACCACTTGGGATCTTTTTTATTTTTATAGTGGAGCATTAAAATGAACTCAAAATACATAAAGCCGGAAATACTATGAACGGAGTATGTTCCCACCGGTTTTCCCATCATTACCGAGTAGTAAGCTGATCGCTCCCAATAACGCGTATAATATGTCGAGAGAAATCTGCAAATCGTCGTCTCTCTAAGGATAACGCCAATCCCTAATATACAAAACACAATAACGGCCAAATAAAACAGTATATTAATGAGCTTCCCGACTTCTTGATTCCTCAAATCCACAACAAATACGCCGGCCAGCAATATGTAATATAAAGAATTATAATATGCTTCATGAAAACCTTTATATCGAATAGTCAACCACGAAAACAGGAAAAGAAGCATAATATTCGCAATTTGGAATATTACCATCTTTGCCACAATTCTTCTTGTTCCAAGGATAAACAGCGCCATAAGAAGAATTCCTATGCGTGTATACAGTGAGATCCAGCCTGAGTTTATCTCAGTCTGAGATAGAGATGAGGGCAAAAACTGTATTAACACTGCCCAAATGAGCATTGGTGAAATCAATATATGCTTTTTTTTAATCCTCATTTCTTACTCCTCATTCCCGCGGGTTAAGGAACGATACAGACTAGATGTATATGGCCCGGCAACAACACCTTATGTTTCTCAACATTCTCAGTGTTTCTGCTTATATCTAATCATTCCCAGCATCTGAATTACAGCCCACAGTCTTCGTTTAATCAGTAAAAGAACCAGTCGCCGCTGATTGTCTATCCGAGCCATATCACATTTTTCTAATGTTTCTTTTACCAATGAATTTTCCAGGTATTCTTTAAAAGCGCTCTTTCTTTCAACATATCTCTGCGGATTGGCCGGGCTAAAATAGCCGCTGATCGCAGTCGCAACGATCACATAGGCAAATCGATTGTAGAACCTGGCCTGCAATGCCTCGCGGTTCTTTGACTGTGCAATCTGATTCTTGATTTCTTCAAAGCAGCGAATCACATAATAATGGTTCTTTTCATCGTGTTTGGCCGAAATTGAATCGGGATTAAACACATAATGATAATACACGTGGTCAGTAAACACAGCGCTTCTTATTCTCTCGAACAGTCTGATGTTGAACTCAATGCCTTCCGATCCCTGTCTCAGCTCCGCATTGTGTTCCAAATGATATTCGTCCAGTACACGTTTCCGAATCAGTTTCGCCCACGCCGTCGAAATATTTCCATTGAAATCGAGGATTTCGCACTGCAATTGTTTACATTCATTCCCGCAGAATATCTGCCCATCCGTATGGTGATAGGTAAATGGTTTTCTGAAGTATTCAAACTCCTGAACCGTTCCAAAGATCACAATATCTGCATCGTTTCTGGTTCCGAGTGAATACACTTTTTCACAAGTGTCTGGTTCAATCCAGTCATCGCCATCCACAAACATAATCCAAGCGCCTGTCGAAGACAGGACACCGGTGTTTCTCGCCGCAGATAGTCCCCCATTTTGTTTGTGGATTACCCGGAGCCGCTTGTCTTTCGCTGCATATTCATCACAGATTGCCCCTGAACGATCTGTTGAACCATCGTCCACCACGATAACTTCAATCTCCTGCAGCGTCTGTCCTATCGTACTTTCCAGGCAATCCCGCAATGCCTTTTCCGGGACGTTATAGACGGGCACAATAATGCTGACCTTTGTGTTGTCTGCCATGATCTCAGCCTTTCATTAGCCTCTTGACAAATTGATATAATCCGATTTGGGACATTCCATGTCGCAGAAAACGCTCAACCCTAACTCTTCCCGTGTCCTGAAAAAACACATCAAAGACATTCTTTCCGGATTGATAGACCGCAAAGAATTCATCGCGCATATCGCTTGGCCTCGAGCATTCGGTCATGGCCGGCTCTGATGCAATGGCCCGGTCGGCATCTACTTCTTTCAACCTCAGATATCGACTGATCTCGCCCAGCATTGCCATGCCTTTTTCCGAATGAATGATCAAATGAGAGGTTCCAAGATTGTCGTCCAGCGCTTTATCATATTGGTACACGTTGTAGCAGTCCCAGGCCGTAAAGTCACTCACGCGGTCAACCGTCTTGAATTTGCAATCATAGCAGGATGGACGTGTGGAAGTATTGGAAACAAAGCTCCTGAGCATCGGATCGCTCTCCGGTCCGGCAGCATAGAAAAGCTCCCCGTTTTTGTCATAAAAAGTCATAAATGTATATTCATAACCAAACTTTGTCTTATCGCGGAATTTGATCTTTGCCACCCGGTCAAGCGGAACTGTGCGACCGATTTTTTTCAGGAACTGATCCCAGACACCGGGGGAAGATATGGAAAAGCAAACGATGTCCATCAGGATCAGCTTGTCGTATTTTTTCCCCAGAAATGCATCTAATCCGGCCACCTGACAGGGTGTCCCGCTGAACAAAACCCACCGATCCTGCTTCAGTGCTTCCTGAACCGCTCGATAGGTCTCTCCAATCCAGCTCTGGACATATTTGCTTCCCCGGAATCTTGCAAGGCTTTCGGAGTCCTCTCCAGCGCCATGTTTTATGCAGAACTTTTCATCGAATTCCGCCCCAAACACGATTCCTCCCCGGTCAAGCACATACCGGGAAAGGGCGGAGAAAACGCCGCCTGATGTACTGTCTTTTCTGAGCTCTGCTGCTAGGTTCTGGCAGATAAACGCTTTCCTGTACTCTGTGTCAGGCTTTTGTACATTCAAGACCGGGCACGTTCTCTCGCACTTCCCGCATCCGATGCATTTTTTGGCATCAGCCGCCGGATAATAGAATCCTTCCTCGTCCTGTTGCATCTGAATGCAGCTTACCGGACACACGTTAGAGCAGGCCGAGCAGCCGGTGCATTTTGCCTTATCGGTAATGGTGATCATCAGGCTCTCCTTTTTTCTTAACCTTCCAGCGCACCGGTCAGATACTTCAGAGATTCTCTTCTAAACTCGTCAAGGTTGTGGTGAACAAGTGTATAATCGATCTCTCTGGCCAGCATTACATCAGCCGTATCGCTTTGCTTTACCAGCCGATCCTGGAGGCCCATCCTCTTCAGGAGAGTATCGATTCTGGTATTTGTAGAAAGCGTTGCTTTTTCCGAAAATCGTTTGAACGTAAAGAACTTTCGTCCATAGAGAACGGAAAACACGGTGCCGTGGAAGGAATCCGTACACACGATCTCCGCATTTTTCACCAGCTTTATAAAGCCCGCCGGAGAGACGTCGTAAGGCGCAAAATCCACGTAGTCTTCGTCGCTTCGGATATACTGGTCCAAATGAAGCAGGCCGACGACCTTATACCCTGTCTTTTCCTTCAGCTTTTTGACAAAGTCTCTCTGCCAGGGGTTGTTGCCCATAAAATAGCAGAATATATACGGCTCCCCAACCAGTCTGCCTGGGTCTGCTTCCTCGTCCCATTCTTTTGCCGTCAGCAACAGAGCTGGATCACAGACCAGAGGAACATCTCGGCCAGTATGATCCCGGATGATTCTCTGCCCAGATTCCTCTCTCGCGGAGAGATAATCAATTCTGCTAAGGTATTCTTTCGCTTTATCATCCTGGCCCTTGGCAATCTTGGAGACGCCAAAGCTCGTCGCATAGGCGATCTTTTTTACATCATCCGGCACAAAGGAAAGGGTATAATAATCCCCGGCAATATTTGAAGGCAGCCAGAGCTGATCACTTCCGACCACTACCGCACGGTATTCACGGCATCCGGAAGACAAGTCTTTCCATGAACGGTACTCTCTCGAAACAATAAACTTTTTCCGGTAAAAATTCCCAAAAGCCGCATTTCTTTTGCCAAGGCTGGCATTCAGCTCCCGATTCAGTTTTTGCCGGACTTGTTTCAGGACGATTTGACTTTTCTCTTTTACAATTGACGAATCGAATATATTCTTCGCATAATATACTAATTTTCGATTTCGTATATCTGCCGATAGCGCGTCGTTGTTGATGGCTTCTGGATCATAGCCAAGATCTTTGATTTTTCTGAACAACGCGTATGCCTGAAGCATCCCGCCATAATCAGGATAATCATAATTGATAGCCATCCCGACTCGATTGTTTTCCATCATTTTTGTGCTCCCTCTATGGCGCTGAAATAATAGTTTTGCAGCCGAAGAGACTCTGATGCGCTGTCAAATCCTGCAGCAGCCACTTCTTTGGCATGACTGCGCCGTAGTGGCATATTATCTCTTGCAGCCTTCAATATTTCGTTGGCCCACTCGTCATCTGATGCCGCAAGCGGAATAAAGTGACCGAGCTCACAGGCGTTTGCCTCTCTTGTGACCTCTGTTGAGAAAAACATGGGCAGGCCACAGCTCTCAGCTTCCAGCCCCACGACAGGAAGGCCCTCATACAGGCTCGGAAGAAGGAAAGCGTCCATTGCATTATAAAACTGCTGGATATCCTCCCGGCGGCCAAGATAATCAACCTGTCCTTCTATCCCCAGCTCTCTGATCTTCTCCATCATCGCCTGCTTCAGCTCGCCGTCCCCTATCAGGCACATTACCGCCCTCGGCTCTTTTTTGGCAATGGCTCCAAAAATCTCAATCAAGCGCACTGAGTTTTTCTGTGGCGTAAAACGTCCAATATGCCCAATAACGATCTTGTCTTCCCAGCCGAATTTCTTTCTTGTCTGTTCTCTGAGATCGGGATCGTACGCGTTGAATTCTGTATTAATGACGGTCTTGAATACATCAACCCTTCCGGCGTCAAACAGCTTGTTCCCGAACTGCCACCGCCCGCAATCTTCTCCGCAGGACATATAGTGCGTTGCGAACAACTTCGACATCGGTCGGAGTATTTTTTTCAGAACAGTCTTCCAGTCGCCCTTGTGCGCCATAGAAAGAGACTCTGAAATTCGTACGGGAATACCGGAGCTTTTTGCCACGTACATGGGAAAGAGATTCATCGTGCTGTTCCACGCATGCATAACAGGATACCGATTTTCTTTACAAATCCGCATCATTTCCCGCATATTTGCAAAAATGCTCCGGTAAGGGGGGATTTGGTAAACTCTTCCGCCAAGTTGCTCAATTTCATTGGCGGGAATTGCCTGAGAGTCGGCATCACATATAAAATCAAATTGCACTTTTTCCCGATCAATATGACGGTAGTATTCCATTACCAGATTCTTTTTTCCTCCGGAATCCATCTTCCCGATGATGGCTGCCACGCGTATCATGCAGGTCCCCTCTCAAAATCAGCAGCTAAAGAGTTTCAATGAACTCTTTTGTTTTATCAATGACCTTTTTCTGATCGGCCGGATCAATGTTATAGTACATGGGAAGTCGGACAAGCCGATCGCTGTCTGCTGTTGTATAAATATCTTCGCCGTGAAAACGTCCGAATTTCTCTCCAGCAGGCGCAGAATGCAGCGGAACATAGTGAAAAACACAGAGAATGTCATTCTCCTTCATAAACGTGATATATGCCTGCCTTGTACCCAGATCCTTAAACTTGATATAGAACATATGTGCGTTGTGAACGCAGCCATCCGGGATAGTCGGTAAAGAAATGACACCCTGTTCTTCATATGGCCTAAATGCATTCCAATACCTATTCCAAGTTTTGAGTCGGTTGTTGTTGATTTCGTCTGCTACCTGTAGCTGCGCCCAAAGATACGCCGCGTTCAAATCGCTCTGAAGGTAGCTATCGCCAAAGTCCACCCAGTTATACTTTGCAACTTGTCCGCGGAAAAACTGGCTTCTGTTTGTTCCCTTTTCCCGGAGGATCTCTGCCTTTTCGATATAGTTTTCGTTGTTGATGACAATCGCGCCGCCCTCACCCATAGAATAATTCTTTGTCTCATGGAACGAGAAGCATCCGAAGTCACCAATTGTTCCAAGCGCTTTGCCCTTATAGGAACTCATCACGCCTTGAGCTGCATCTTCCACCACCATTAGATGATGACGCTTCGCGATTTCCATAATCGTATCCATCTCACATGCCACGCCGGCATAGTGGACCGGTACGATTACTTTTGTATGTTCCGTAATCGCAGCTTCTATTCTTTTCTCATCCAGATTCATCGTGTCGGGACGAATATCAACGAAAACAAGCGTAGCGCCAGCAAGGACAAAAGAGTTAGCCGTGGAAGAAAATGTAAAGCTGGGAAGGATCACTTCATCCCCCGGCTCCAGCCCGCAGAGAAGTGCCGCCATATCCAGTGCCGTAGATCCGCTCGTTGTGAGCATTACTTTTTTCGCATGAAAGCGCTTTTCCAGCCATTCGTCACACTGCTTTGTAAATGGTCCGTCTCCGCAGATTTTATGATTCTCTACCGCTTCCTTCATATAATTTAACTCTGTGCCAACAAACGGCGGAACATTAAAGTGGATCATTAATAGCGCTCCTTCTTGGGTTGCCTTTTTCTTTACTCGATTGCTGGAGTGTTCAGAATCCTGCAATTCTTACTCTTTTCACCCAAAATGCTGTTCAAACCGCAGCAAAATCCTTATGCCTTCCATTTTACATGGCACCTTTGCGGGAAAGAATAACGGCAATGGTTTTTAACAATATCTTCAAATCCAGTTCTGGGCTCCAGTTCGATATATATTCCGTATCCAGCCGCACCACTTCTTCAAAATCCGTGATCTCGCTGCGCCCGCTGACCTGCCACATACCGGTAATGCCCGGCTTTGTCGCCAGTCGCGCCCGATGATGGTACTCATATTTTTCCCATTCATCGACCGTAGGGGGCCTGGTTCCAACCGCTGACATAACGCCAGTCAATACCAGAAAGAACTGTGGGAGTTCATCCAATGATGTCCTGCGAAGGAATTCCCCTATCCCTGTTTTTTTCGTCCCGTCCGGCAAAATCCTGTTGCCAATGATACGCGGATCAAAATCCAGTTTGAACATCATCCCGTCTTTCACGCGGTTCTGTTCCATAAGCTCTTTTTTGCGTTCCTCCGCATCCATATACATGGAGCGGATTTTAAGGATTTTAAAGCGCTTGCCATTTTGGCCGATCCGCTCCTGAGCAAAAAGGATGGGGCCCGGTGATTCTTTCTTGATGATCGGTCCCACAATCGCCATAATCAGCAGTGCAATCAGGCTGCCAACCAATCCCGCGACGATATCAAAGCAACGTTTCAGAAGAAGCTGAGACGGCGTCGCATAGTTGATGGATGTCGTTAAAACGGTCGTCCCGCCGATCTTTTCAGAAAAGCGCTTTACATCGCTTCTGCTCAAATCTGGAATATGAAAATGGGTCGGAACCGCCATTCGGGCACAATCGTCCATCAACTTGATGACTTTTTCTCTGGCAAGAGGCGCATCGATATAAACGGAATCCACCCATTCCCGGACAATATAATCTGCGGCGCCATCCAGGTCCGCCACAATCGGGTATCCCCCCACGCTTGTTTTCTCGGTTTTCTCCAGAAGGACAACGCCTGTAATCCGGTAATCTGCCAGACCATCGTTGCTCAAGCATTTCAGAAGCGCTTCTGCGTTCTCCGGCGCGGCAACAACAAGCATGCTGTTTTTGATTGCTTTTCCCGCACCATACTTTTTAATTGCGTGTTTCCAGCACACCCTCAGCCCATAGCTGATTAAAAAATGAAAACCAAAAACAAGGAAAAGAATAATGCGGGAGTATACTTTGCCGGATTGCGTGCCGAACACATAAATCATCGCTATGGCAAAAACATAAAAGCTGTTTTTAAAGGTTTCCTTTGCTTCGGTATAGTTCCCGCGGGAAACCACACCGTGCAGGGAATTGCGGAGAACCAGCGATACGGTATCCGCTAAAAACAGGACGAATGCGAGACTGCGATATAAGGGAGTTGCGTAAGCCCAGGCCCGATTTCGAAGGATTACCGCCAGGATCAAAGCAATCTGAAGGCTTATTTCATCGATCAGAATAAAGTCAAAATGTTTTGACCAGCCCTGTGCATTTCTCTTATACATCTCTTTTCACCTCGTTTCCTCTGCAAAAGGGCAAAACCCATCCGCAGATTCCCTTCCGCCAAACAGATCCTTCTTTACACAAGCAATTTTATTGGTAGCTTTTCGTAACAATCGCAACCATACAAGCGGCTTGCTCCTGCTGCCCTGTTCTCTTCTCTGTTTTCTGCCACACGTCGGAAATGCTTTCGTGCAAAACATGGCCGCCGGCATTCTCAGCCTCCCGTTGTTTCGTTATGCCTTGACAACAGTCCTCCATGCCGACCGCCATGATCAGAAGTGGATGTCTCCCTGTCTTTGTCCCTGTACGGGCACGGAAGGCTTGACCGGAGACATCGTCTTTTTTATTATCTTTGTTGGAAGAAGGTCTCCCTTACAAGCGAGCGCAAATCCGCTTCGTTCGTATAAAACTCGATATTCTTCTCCCCCAGAACGGCCTCCCCTTGAATGGGCCGAATGCCGTTGAAGCGATAATCCTTCAACTGTTCCACCAGATTGGAGAGTTCTGTCGTCGTCAGGTCCGATACACTGTAATCCGCAAGGCGGGAAGCCATTCTGGCCGCAAAGCCCTCATCGCTCTTAAGCTTCTGCGACACTTGCTCATAAAGCGCGTTTATGTATGTCCGCTGCCGGTTCATACGGCTGAGGTTGCTGCTGTCATCCACATACCAGCGAGTACGGACAAAGGTCAAAGCTTGCTGCCCCTGAAGCCGGACGGTCTTCCCCTGTTCCAGACTCGAGTCAACGGCCGAGAAATCATCTTCAATAAACACACTGACTCCTCCGACCAGGTCGTTCAGCACCGGGATCGCGTCCATGGTCAGTGAAAAATAGTGTTCAACCGGCACGTCCAGAAGATAGTGC
>AUXO015035362.1_pt1 | contig 17538 bp, 19 predicted proteins | sample 768731 | NCBI WGS metagenome assembly AUXO01 (sample SAMN02715735, study PRJNA202380) | gut metagenome | biome: sheep rumen | host: Ovis aries | place: New Zealand: Palmerston North
AGTTCTTCTATCACATGCTCTCTGTCATAGTTTTCTTCATCCCATTGGAAGCACTCCAACAACTCATTAGCCTCAATCGAAATCGACTTCGCCAAATTAGCTGGCGAATGAGACTCGGACCAGTTGCGATCAGTTTTGATTTTTCTTATTCTATCTTTTGTTTCTTGTTTCATTCTTCCTCCTTTTTGGTGTTTTTATCCGTTCTATTTGCTGAGTATATTATAGCATATTGCACTGGGATTAAAATGGGACTTTGAAAATACCATATTGGAGGGAGTATCGTATTGTATGTGATGTGCCTGCGGCAAAATGTGTGTGGGAATGGGCAAAAAACAAACGCCCCGATGTTACTCGGGGCGTTGTCTTTCCGATCTATCGACCGAAAAAATTTGAAATTCTCTCTACTACAATTTCTTTCGCACGGTCCAAGCCAGTATCAATTAGTCCGCCAAAGAAATCCTTTAAAGGATCTTTAGCTGCGTCAATAACTGCCTTGCCAAACTCTACTGCAAGAGTTTTTGTATCCGCTTTGATGTCAATTGAAGTATTCTTACGTGTGAGTTCTTTCATGATACTCACCTCCTTTTCAGATTATTTGCTAGCAAAAAGCTAGCCTCAATAAATAACCGAAAAGGATTCTGAGAAAACCTCTAATTAAAATATATCATATATTAAATATTAATGATATATCCATCAAAAAACTTATTATATTTATGTTGTTTCAAAAAAAGTCCTATCTCCTTTGAAACTTTTGACTTTTCACCTATGCCAGCATGTACCCTATGAACAAATTGTTCCATTGTAAAACTTGGTTCAAGAACACCTTCATTTTCATTATTGTCATATTTTTCATAGTTAACTATGAACGGATACCAATACATATCATCTATATATGGTATTTTATCAATAAACCATTGCAACGAATTAGGAACATCTAGCTTATAGGCTTCTAATGCTATTTCTTCTTTCATTTCATTTATTTCCTTGCTGACTTTATCAGCAAGTTTTCTAACACTAATATATTTCTCCTCTTTTATAGCTCCCTTTAGATTATATGTATATATTTCCGTATTTAACTCTTCAATAATAAATCTCTTTATTTCTTTTAACTCTTCCTTGGTGTTTTTTGCACTTTTGATTCTTCGAAACACCTCCTGAACTTTGTCATAACCAACCAAGAATTCTTTTGATTCATCACTACAAACCACTATCAATTCTGAAGAATGGATTACAATATTTCGATAGTCACAAATAAATCTATACCAACCCATTTTTTTATAGTATTTGTCATGTACTTCCATTATTGAAGGTTCATAATTACCAATGAATTCTTTACAACTGTAAATAGCATTCAAGTAATTGAGCCATGCTTTATTAACTTCCCACCAATCACGCTCTTCATTATCGAACGCATAGTATAAGTCTTGTCTACATGATTCAACTATTCTATACATAATCGTTAGTCCTTCATACTTATCAAGAACACCCATATGTTTCATAAATTCTTGTTCAAAACTATCTTCGTATTCTATTTCCCCATCAAATAACTTTGGATTGTTTGGATCATCACAAAATTCCAATCTATACATAATACTCTCCTGTTAATAGTTTAGACCCGACATTACTATGTCGGGTTTTATTATTTTATTAAGCTATATCTTTATCCTCATCAATAACATAAACGTTATCTTTATCAAATGCTATTACAACTGGTTTATTGTATACAGCATTAATCCTTTCTATATTCTCAATAAACGGTCCAACCTTTGATTCTTTATTCTCTATTAACTCAAAAGTTTTTGTGTCAGTTCTCTTGTGTTTAAAATCATCAATATCTTTTCCTTTCTTAGTAAGTGTTTTATCAATTCCTGTTTTATCTCCTATAAAAGTGTTTTCCAACAAACCACCTAATCCTTTGCTGGCTTTTGACGCAACATCTAAACCTAATTGTTCTACAGAGGAGTCAGATTCTTTCTCAATATAGTTAAATATCTCCGTATAAATAGATTGATACTCAAACTTATACTCCTTTATTTTTTCTTTGATTTTTTTCAAGAAGTCTTCATCAAAGTTTTCCAAGAACACAATATCCATCAAACTAGAAAAAGCATATGTATATAGAGCCAATTGATACTCACCTAAATCATTTTTCAGTTTTTTCTCTTGGCTAGCAACATTCGCATCCCAGTGTATTAACTCATTCTTCTCTAATTTTGTTTTGATCTGTGTCTTATAAAAATCAATCTTCTGCTCTGCTGTTTGTTTTATATCTAATACTTTTACGTGGTTATTTTGTTTGTACTTATCATTATCAGTATTAAATTTATAATTCTCATAAATATCTTGGAGAAAGATCAGATTCCCTCTTTGTTCAGACTTTTCTTTCTGCTCAAGGAACTGCATCATTTCTTTTTGAAGTTCTTGAATATCAGCAAGTTTCTTTTCCATATTTGCTAACATAGCCATCATAGCAATCGCTGTTGGATCAATAGGAACTTTTTGTATTTCTGAAGGATTAATAACTGCTTGTCCAGAAATCTTATTAGTTTTATTATCTAACAAAGTTCCTAAATTCCCTCTGCCATCCTTAAAAGAAGCCAAGTGTGTTCCTTTAGGAAAGTCTACCTTATATACCCCCCCTTCAATAATCTTATTGTGTTTAATTGTTTCAGATAATGTTTCAACAATAGCTACACCTATACCTAAATTTGCAAACTTCTCAAAAGGTATTTTCGTACCTTTTTTCTCCGGTTTTTCTTCTTCAAATGGGACTATGTCCACATCAATTACATTTAATACATCATTCTTTTCCATTTTATTTCTCCGTTCAATAAACTAAATATAGTATATCATAAACATAACACACAGCGAAGGAAAAGACATCAAGAGGATTTCCACATTAGTTTTTATTTTTCTTTTTTAAAAAAATCTAGTCATATCAACCCTATAGTGCTATAATGTCTACATACACTTTGTGACAATTTTAAATTAGAAAGGATTTATTAACAATGAGTGATTCTCGTATTATAAAAGCCAAACATATAGATTATTCTAATTATAATAAAGTTGTTTTCGTAGATGCATCAGGAGACGATGGTTTTATTTTTGATGATGAAAATGGACGCAATTCATCCAAGTTATTTTTAGTATCTGCTTTTATGACCACGCCCAATAACATTGAACACAATAATCATGTTTTAGATACTATCAAAGATGAATTAAACCTAGATCACTCAAAAGAATTGAAAAGTACTACTCTTAAGAGACATCGCTTTGCATCCCTAGCATATGACCATTTTTCAGAACTACGCGGCATTGCCTTTTCTGAAATAGCATTTAAAGAAAAAATGCTTAACTACAAGGATACTAGTTATTTTGAATTGGTTGAAAATGAAAAGAAACAATTGAGCGGATTGATTCACTCTTTCCCTTTTTATGCTTTGCAAAAATTACAGCTATTAAATCCCAATGATAAAGTTTTGATTGTTTTTGATAACATGAAAACTATTGAAGAAAAAAGTGTTTTGAAAGAATTAGAAGAGTTTAATGCCTTTGGAATAGAATACAATGTAGTGTTTGCGGACTCTAAAGATCCTCGTTTTACTTTGATTCAGATAGCTGATGCAATTTGTGGTACTGTTAGAGATTTTTTCGAGACTGAATCTTTTTCAAAAGCTTTCAAAATATGTAATATGTGCAAACTAAGAATGCAAAAATGCTTTAAAAGTCCATCGGGTAAAAAAAGATTAAAAAAAGTACAATTAGAACAAAAACATTCCATTGTACTTAACTTGCACTCTCCTAACGAAGATTCTCGTTTTAGTATAAACCATATGTTTACTGTACCTACTAAAGTATACAGTAATTACTATTTTTTACATTGTATAAGCAACAAAAAAAGAAGTTAAACCTTTCCTCCCAGGTGATTTCTTTACACCCTGCCACGTATTCGCAACATCTAACTTCTCTCCTTGTACTATGATTCTATATTATTAAAATCTGTATGTCAATTATTTATTTTTATTATAGTCATTTTTTATCAATATTTTTTCCACATTACGATTGTCTTCGTCAAAGGACTCGAACATGAAGCCTATTTCTGCAGTTTTTTCGATATCGTCAATTTCGCCATCGTTGTCTAGGTCAAACATATCGCCAAATAAATCATCCATGGTGGCCTCCTTTTTGGTGTTTTGTTTAGTATAACATATTAGGTGCCTGTGGCGAAGGAAAAGGATGGGGAAGAAAAAGTGGGAAGGAAGAAAAGACATAAAAACTCCATCAAAACGATGAAATCTTTTTGTCTCTATTATAGCCACTATAATGTTTTATCTCTTTTATCAAACAGGGTGAAATCTGACAGCATGCTACACGCATTAATCAATTCCTCCTTTGTATTATCGGGTATAATTATGCTCCCCAAACTTCTATTTGGATTTGTACTTTTTTCATAGTCATCAAATATATATTCATACATTTTCTTCATAACATCTTCTTCTTTAACCAATTCTTTGTCTTCATCTACTGTATCATCAAATGTCTCATTAATACTAATAAAGGAATTCTTATAAAGACACTTATCTGTCATATTGTTCACCAAATCAACAACTGCTTGAGAATTATTACCTTCAATAAAACTATTATATAGATTAATATCTTTTATTTTTAAACCTATCATCAATGGAATCATAAAAGAACCTATTAAAGATGTATAATACTTATGGTTAACTGAAATATTCCTATTATTCTTTACCCATTCACCTATTGCATTTCTCAATGTTCTTACATATTTTTCGGTTTGTCTTACACTAAAACTATATTGTCTAATCACTTCTTTCGCATAGATTTCAAAATAATTAGCATTATGCTCAAATCGAATTGTTTCCAAATAACAATCAATATCCGCTTCTGGAATATCAAGTATATGATCAAAAAATCTATTCAAGTAGCTATATCCGTCAAACTCTGCTCCATAGTACGCTTTCACGGTATGCTGTAATTCAGTTAAATTAACTGAAAAAACAAATGTGATATTCTTATAATTAAAGAAGTGCTTAATTCTTTCTAATAGTTTGATGGCATAAGTGGGTTTACATCTATCTAATTCATCAATTATTATTACAGTTCTTTCACACTTTTCAATATTAATAGTTTCTAAATACTCATCTATACTTTTTCTTACATTGTCTTTGTGTTTTTCATTAGATAACAAATCTGCACTTTTCACTCCTTTGACAATTTCTTTTACATTTATCGGGAATAATTGATTTGCAATTGTCGCTAATTGTTCTGATATGTCTCCAACATTTATAGAATCATCAGTAATTTTTGTCAAAGAATGTAATAATGATAAAACAGGTTCTTCATCATCGTCATGTTCCCACGCATCATAATAAAAACACACTTGAGTTTTTAACTCTTTACCATAATGGTCTTGTCTTTTATACTTTTCAATTTCATTCTTTATTATTTCAACATCATTTTCACTTAAATGAAGTCTATTATTATACGCATCCAAAACCATTTTAACCTGCTTAATAAAAAAAGTTTTTCCTTCTCCCCACTTTGCATTCAACGCTAATACACAATTGTCATCTATTTCATTTAGCAGTTTGCAAAACCTCCAAACGTATTTGTTTCTCGCTAAAGTGTTTTCTTTAATCGTGTCAAATATATTTTCTTCAGTTGGTTCCAATTCAAATTTTATTATACTCATATATGTCCTCCATAATTACCGCAATAATTTGTTCTTACATATTTCTTTTATTTTTTCTCTATCAATCCCCACTCTTTCCAATATACAACAATACACTACCCCAGCTAGCAAATGCGTTACAGAAGCAATTTCTGTAGTCAATATCATGTTGCGACCATGTGTGGCATCGTTTCTACAATCCACCACTTTCTTTATTGATTCCTTGTTTACAGCATATTTTGAACTGTTCATTAAAGTTATCTCTTCTTCATACTTCTTACACAGTGCCGTAGTTCTCTCTTTCAAGGATACTCTCCATCTATTAATGCTTGAAAATATGGAGCTATATGTGTTCTCAGTGATCTCCGAACCAGTTTCACGGTATTCTTTAACTTTATTTTTTACTAGTTCAATTAATTCTTTTAATTCTTCATTTGCCTCAACATTAATATCATCAACATACTCTAACTCGCACTCTAATGCAGTAATAACATCTCTTAATCTTTCAATCGTCATAACGGAACAATCTGTATCATCATCAGGTATAAATCCCAAACTCACATATCCTTCTTTTTCATCTTGTGCATATATTATTTTTAACAATTCACCAAGAACATCTTTAATATCTTCAAAAGTAATATTAAATACATATTGTTTTTTTAAATTGTCAACATTATCCTTAATTATAACTTTAGCTATTTCAGTATAATAACCTTCTTTAGTATCTCTCTTTAGCAAAGATATTTCTTCAAACCCAACATTTTTTCTGAAAGTCAAAAAAGATATTAATTCTTTAAGCCTGTAATAGTGATTGAAACAATCAATTAATGGTTTTTTCTCCTCAAATAGAAGTCTCATTTCACTAACACTATTCAATGTATAACCCTCTAATCCATCGTTAAAAGATAAGTTAGAATATAATTCTATAGTTATTATTTCTGAACCAAGATCTACCAACTCACTGCATCTATCTTGTTTAATTTTAAAAATCATCTCACCATCATCAGAAAATTCAGTATCCGGTCTACTATTCCAAGTTATTTTCTTTAATGCACCATCAGAAAAGGCAATGCCGTCAAAACCATTCAATTCATCTAATCCAACATTTCCTGTTGATATAATATAAGCATAACTATTAAGTGTAAAATTTGTATAAATGAATGGAGCCTTTTCATCAAACGGAATGGCCATACTATAATTATCTTTGGTTTTAACATGAATAAAACCATCATCATTTGAAATCCTTATAGGTTTCAAACCATCACCATCTTCTTTTCTATTTATCCTAGAAAACAAGAATTCGTAGGATTCCTCTTCCGTTGCAAATGTTATTTCTGGTACATCTTTTACAGTTCCCATAATTATTGACATACTCGTTACCATCCTTCCGTTCTTCTTAATAGACATTATAACATTAATGTGTAAATGTTACAATATTATTTCATAAATGTTACAATTTTGTGAATGGTAGATGTTAATAAAAAAGAGTCCATAAGGACTCTTTCAATCACTCAAACATCATACTTAAAAATACGTATACTTCTTCGCATTCCCCTTAGCATCCTCCACCGGATACTTCTTCTCATTCATCTCCATCTTGTCATTCACTATCTGATCCACATCCAACTCAAGAACATCCAACATATCCTGGCAGTAAACTATCACGTCAGCTAGTTCTTCTATCACATGCTCCCTGTCATAGTTTTCTTCATCCCATTGAAAGCACTCCAATAACTCATTAGCCTCAATCGAAATCGACTTCGCCAAATTAGCTGGCGAATGGAATTGTGACCAGTCTCTATCTTCTGTGAATTTTCTAATTCTATCTATTGTTTCTTGTTTCATTTATATCACCTCAATATATTTGCTTAAGTATTCTTTCAAGTCCTTGTCACATACATATAAATATGTTCCTTTCATTCCTCTAGTAAGAAGGACATAGTATATATTTTTAATGTATGATAATAAATCCTCGTACTCTGCAGTCTTCTTACCATTCTGATCATAATAGTTTTCTTTTCTAATAATGATTTCTTGCTTTTCTTTATCAAAGCCAATTTCATCTCCAAGTATTACGAACGCATAATTCAAATCATAACCTTGAATTGAGTGTATACAACCAACTTCGTCTATTGCACCTTCAGACATTACCCAGCCTTCCGTACAATGGTTCCACATCTTTTGAACTCCATCTAGTTCAATGTCATATGCTGCTCCTTTGTGTTTGCTGTTCCAAGGCCAAGCATATCCAGCGACCATACGAACTAGAGTATTTTCTTTTTCTTTTTGGTACATGAGTTCATTGAACTTAGTAAAATTATTAATTATTGCGAATTCATAATTATCAAATATCTTCTTTTCTTTCGCTTTTACATTTATTATATCTTCTACATAATGGATGTAGTCGTTTCCACCTAGCAAACGCATCTGTTTCAAGAGACTATAGTATGTAACCATTCTCTTTCGTTGTTCTCTCTTCATCTTTTTATCAAAACGCTCTATATCTATTCCTGATGGTCCAACTACTTGAAATCTATCGTACATTATTACTGCTTTATCACATTGATGGAGAATCCAATCAAGTTCGTCATTTTCTGTGCTCAAACCTATTCTTTCACAACTCTTTTTGAAAGCACCCATATAAGATATATTCTTATACTGATGTAACCTGTGTGTTTCGTCGACTATTAAAATATCATATTTTTTCTTAGTAACTCCTGATGGGCTTAGAATATCTGATGGTTTTAGATTATATATACTTTTAAACACTTGCTTTAATGTTTTTCTAAGTGATGTCGGAGGAACTACAAAGCCTATTTCTAAATCTCCATATTCATCACTATCTTTTAAGTATTTAAGAAGATAAATAGCTAATATTGTTTTACCACTACCTGGCATGCCATTTACTACTATTGCATTTTCTTTTCCTTCATCTAGGATTGCTAGTATTTCATCAATTGCTTCTCTTTGATCATCATTCAATTCTTTAAATGGAGAGAATTTGAATAAATCCGAGTTTTCTAGTTCTTCTAGTGAATGTTTTACTATTTTTTCTCTACGAAGTTTATTCCACAATTTATAGAAGTCTTCATCATAGTGTTTCTTGTCATAGTATTCTTTGTCTGCTATTCCTTCGTTTCTGTTTGTTACAACCATTAGCTCATCAGCAGCTATGTACTGAATTAGTTTTGATTCGTAATCTAGTGTTACTGACTGATTAAATTTGTTGGAATAGATAAAACGAACTTTATTGAAGATGTTTTTTTCTTTTGAAGAATGATGTTGTTTCATTCTAGTTTTGACATGATTAGACTGGCCTATGTATATTTGTTCCTCGTTGTCTAGCAAATATAACATTGGCCAATTGTTTAGATATGGTTCTTCACCATATTTTTCTTCTTTGAAGTTTCCTTCTGTTATTTTGTACATACTTTTCTCCGTTCAACAAACTAGTTTGATTATACCATAAATGGGTAGGTTTTAGGTGTGACTTTTGAAGTCCCTTTTTGTGATGTATGTCATAGCAAATACGATATTAGGCAAAAGAAAATGGTACTCACTAATGTGAGTACCCTAAATTATTTATTCTTATTCTTTTGTTTGCGCATCTTTTCGACAAACTTTCTGTATTTTCTTGTGTATGCATATGAATCAGCGAAAATATTATTCACTGCCTTAAACAGTTTGGGCTCATATTTTTCCATAACTTCAAGTTCTTCTTCGAAATTTCTGCTATATGGACAACCAGCGCAACCTGTTCTTTTTAATCCATATTTTGTATAGCAATCACTATGTTTAATACCATAGGCATCCTCATAGTTCTTTTTGTTTTCATTTAAATACCAAAAAATTGGTCTAAACTCATCGCAACCACTTTCTGTTTCAGAAAAGCATGATTTGTATGCTGCTTTTCTCGCGCCACCTTCTGCTTTTCTGACACCATACATGCTTAAGTCGTAATTACCATTCTTCTTGCAGTTTACTGCAACTTTCTTCTTCGCATATAAACAACATTTATTTGATACTTGGAACTTAGGTGGATCCTGCATCATAAACTCTTTTAGGTATTGATTATAATTGATATTAAAACTACTTGGTCTTCCATCTTTTCCCTTATCGTAATCATTGCACCACCATCTTAATGCCGCTTTACAGTTAGGATATTTCTTTAATAACTGTTTAAATGTCCCTGTAGCATTTTTCCAATCAAAATTGTGTCGTTGTAATCGACTTATCCACTCACTAACTTGCTTGGACAAAAATGGTTGACCATACTCTTTACAACAAGTCGGAATTGGTTTCACTGCTTTTTCAATTTGTATTTTAATATTATACTTCTTTTCTAAATACTTTAAGTGTTTTTTAGTGGCTTCAAACTCCAAACCAGTGTCAAAAAAAACATATGTGATTTTGTTCTTAATATCTATTTTCTCACACAAATCAAGCATAACATCACTGTCACTTCCACCACTTATCGAACAAAGTATATTGTTGTATCTTTTGTATTTCGCATCAGCAATAGTTAAAGAATCAATTATCACTTGATCTTCTGGAGCCGCCGCTAATAACTTTACTAAGCTCATAAAACCTCTCTTCTATTCTTCTGTCAATTCCTTTATTTTTTTCTTTTCTTTTAATTCTTCTGTTTCTTCATTAAATGATGAACTTAAAAAATTTTTTAAGTTTTCCATCATTTCGCCATCATGTGATGAATAACACTCTACAATTCTTTTTGCTCCATAATTAGCAAATCCAATCAAAAAAGAAACTTCATTAAAATCAAAAGCATCTTTAGACACTTCTTTTTTTATGATTTTCATTTCATCCTCGTCTATTTCTTCATCAGACATTTCATCCATAAATGCTAAATATAATCTGTCTTTTTCAGACAAATCGATTTGATTGCTAGTCAAAACAGCAGTTTTGAAAAAATAAGATAATTCTTCTGACTTTCTATGTAATAGGTTTCTTGTTATCGATGCCGTTGTATCTCCGGTAAAATCTAATTGCTCATCGTACATAATTCCTATAGAAACAGCCAATTTAAATGCATCATAAATTGTATCGAAGACCACTTTTACCATTTTGTCATTAATAGTAAACCACTCTTCACCTTTTAATTCTATATCAGATCTTATTTCCAACTTGGTTCCTCCTTAACTACTTTCGCTTTGTTTTTTTCTTCATTACTTTCTATCGTCCAAACCTGTCCTATCTCACCATCATCCAATATGTCATCCAATGGATCTTTTGAAAAAATAATTGTTTGAGGAACATATTGAGGAATAGTTGTAAGAACATTGTTCTTCTGTGTTGCATCCAATTTAGAAAAAGGACCATCTAATACCAATGGATACTCTTTTTCTTTTAAATTTCCGTATTGTTTTAATACTTTAAGAATTCCAATAATATAAGCAAATGAAACCACAGCAAACTGACCTTCTGATTTGGATTCATCCCCATGACTGTCTGTAACTTGCAATTGGAAATCTTTGGTTAAATCTACCGATCTTTTGCTTGTTAACATCTCCTCAATCAATTGTTGAATCGAAGTTCTTAACCCATCAGTGTATTCATTGGTTTCATCCCTTAATCTATTCTGTAATTCCTCATATACTTCTTCTGCGATTTTAATTTTTGCGTTAATAGCTTCTAAGTCTTTTGCTTTTGTGTCTATCTTTTTCTGATTTCTTTTTCTTAGTTTTAACTGATGCTGGGCATTACCCAGTTCACTTTGTTCTATTTCTATTTCGTCAGATAGTTCAGCGTTTTCAGTTTCAATTTTTTGTCTTTGTTCAATCAAATCATCTACTGCATCATTATCCTTAATCTTTTCATCAATTTCTTTAATCTTTTTTCTGTATTCCCTAATTTTATCATTATAATAAATTTGTTTCTTAAAATGCTCTTCTAAGTTTTCTGGATCATAGTCTGTTTGGTATTTATCCATGTACGCTTTATATCTTGCATAAGTAGATTTGTATGATGCTGGTGGAAAACATGCCAACCATTTCTCGAAACATTCTTTTTCATTTTTATGAATAGGATTTCCACATATGCATGTTTTGCTGTGTAACAACTCTTTTAGAAGAGCTTTAGCTAAATCTTTAGGTATCTTTTCATCTTCTTGTTGAACTTCTAAATAAAGTCGTTCTTTAGCGTTCTCAGCTGTTTTTGAAACCAATAAATATGAATAATTATTAGTTATCTCTTTACCAAATTCGTTCTTTTCTTTTTGGCAACACTCTTCGAAAACCTCTATTTGATTATCATAATCTTGACGTATATCTTCAAGTTCTTTTGTTGCCTGTTTTTTACCAATTTTTTCCGATATTTTGGTTCTAGTAGATTCATTATCTTTATACTGTTTTTTTAATTTTTCAAGTCTCTCTTTGTGTTCTTCAATTTTCTTTTCAAGCATATTTATATACTTAAGATTTTCTCTTTCTTTTACATCTTCTGTATGCTTTTCTTCTAATCTAGCTTTCTCATCCTTAAGAATTCCAAAAACAGTTCCCGATTTTCTTCTATTTGGATCTCCTAAATCTGCTAACGCCTCTTCTAAATAGTCTAATTCGAATATTGAAAATAGAGCTTTTTTGAGTTTGCTTGCAGACTCTTTACCATTAGTCTTTAAGTCTGCAATCATTGTTTCACCATCAAAAAAGAAGTATGGCGACAAACCAGAAGGTAACATATCTTCAATTACCAAATCAGGATATTCAAGTTTTTTCCAATTTCCTTTTTCATCTTTCTTTTGTAATAAAAAACTAGATCCCTCTGTTCTTTGTGTTATAGTTCCAGAAGGAGCTTTTTTGTATTGCCACTCTCTTCTAACCAAATAATCCTCATTATTATGAATCAATTCCATTTGTCCATAAACATAAAAAGGTTCCGAATTTGCGATTGATTCAGCGTAACTCAAATTATACATTTTTTTCGTGGCTGTTTTGTTAAAGCTAGTATTCCCATATAGAATCCACTGGAACAATTGATGTAAGGTTGTTTTTCCGTCACCATTTTCACCATATATAACAGTTATTTTCCCGTCTGTATCAAACTCAATTTTTCCTTTATTACGGAAATTTCTAAAATTGCTATACTCAATAGATTTAATCTTCACCGCTATTTTCCTCCATATCAATCATATTTAATATAGTTTTGACTGTATCATCTTTAATTTTAGCTTTTCTTCTATCAGAACCGCCCTTTTCTGTCAATGATTTTTTTTGCTTTGAAGCTTCTCTTTCAACATCTAAAATATTGTTAGCCAATTCTTTAATATTATTACTCATCCAACTCTCCTTTCTCAATATCATTCTCTTCAACTGTATCTAAATCTATTCCGTATTCATCACAATAGTCATCAAGTATACTCAAATAGTCATCTCTATTTTTTGCTAATCTCAAATACTCGTTCATTCTTTTTAATTCTGTTTCTGCCATCTGAGTAGTTGATAAACTAGGAAGAACTATAACATCATATATATTAGCATACTCTTTTTTCTTATCAGTATATGCATTTGTAAATGTTCTTAAAATTCTTCCTCTTCTTTGTACTGTTTGTCTATAGTCATTTGCACTCGCCAAAACCAAGGCTCCATCTATTGATGGAATATTAATACCCTCATCTAAACACCTTATAGCAACCAATGAATCAATTGTTCCTTTATTAAACATGTCGATTAAATTCATTCGTTCACTCATACTTTCGGACGCTGTAAACTGTGAAGGCTTAAAGCCTCTTTTTTCTAATTCTTTAATTACATATTCAATATGTCTTAATTCTTCACCCTTGTTTTCATCGAAAATCCTACCATCGCCACAGTAAACAATAAAATGATCCTTTTCCTTTACCTTAGAGAATATTTCTCCAATTCTATTCATTTTTTCTTCAGCCATAGCTATAACTCTATTTTTAGCTTGACTATATAAGTAAGCTTTTTCAGGGTCTATGCAGACACCTCTTTCATTGAAGCAGGATGCAATTCTAGCAGAATACATTTTATACTCACTTTCCTCTTCGGGTGTTGCATTCACAAATATTGGATAATAATTATATTTAACTAAATACTCTTTATCTATTGCAAAATCAATTGGCAAATCATATACTTTGCCACCAAAGTAATCCATGAGTTTGTGTCCATCATCTTTGCTTGGATCTTTTGTTGGTGTAGCACTTAAACCTAAAACATAATCATATTTTTCAACTATTGCTTCATCATCTGTTTTAAAATTATGCGCTTCATCTACTATTAACATCTTTTTGGTTTTTACTTTATCAAGAACTTTTTGAAATCTTTCTGTCTCAAAAGACATAATTGTTGAAATAACAATAATGTTTTTGGGTTTTGTAAAATTAGATGAATAAACGGAATCTTTTAGCTCATTTTCCCACTTTGGATTTTCACTCGAAACTAATATAATATCCGCGTCATCAAATACATCTTTCACATCATAAGACCATTGTTTGAGCAAATGCTTATATGGCGCACATATCACTAAGAACAATTTATCTTCTTTCGCTCTGTTTAGTGCAGCATAAATAGCTGTCCATGTTTTTCCTGTTCCAGTGGCCATAACAAAAAAGCCCTTGTTACCATTATCCTCCCATGCTTTTATTGCTTCCTTCTGGTATGGTCTAAGTTTAATCCCTTTTTTTCTTGGTTTGAAAGACATATTCCTCTTTTCTGCCTCTTTTTTAACGTATTCAATAATAATGTCATTACAGTCGACAGTTTCAATATACTCATCTTTTCCATCCCAGATTAAATCGAAATCTCTCTCCTCATCCTCAACTCTTCTTAAATCCCCATCAATCCAGCTTGCAAATATTCGTATTTTTTCGTAGTTTATAAAATAACCTGATTTAGTTTCATTAGGTGATCCAACAAAAGCAACTTTATTGTTATCATCATCTATAAGAATGCCTGTTTTATCATGAAAGATTCCTCTATCATCCTTCATTTCTGCAATAATTACATTCATTTTATTATTCTTAATCAACTCAATGAGGACCGCTAGATTATCGTCATCCATCTCACTGATAGTTTCATAAACATCTTTATCAAATTTTTCTTTTTGAATTTCATTCTTCAGTTTATATCCTTGATTTATAGCTTCAATATCATCTTCATCTAATTGTGGGCTACAAATCAAACGTATTTCTCCATCATTAAGCAAGAAAGTTTCAATTCCACTTTTCAATAATTCAAAAACGCTTGAGGAAAAATAACCCGCACTTCTTTTATACATTATCGACTCTCTTAATGCTGGAACCACTAATGCATCTGCGAGATTTCCATCTCCCCTACTTTTATAACTAATATCAAGATCTAATTCTTTTAAACTCATATACCCTCACTCTTCCGACCAATAGTATTGTCTCTATTTTATCACATATTTTATAACTCTAAAATATTTATTGTCTTAATTAACCTACAATAATACTCAACGTTATTATTCTACTTTTCTTCATAGTAATCGTATGCATCATCCCAGCCGTCATCTTCGTCTCCATCACCAAACTCTTCTGCATTATCGTCTGCAAAATCATCTGCATCATCGTAATATTGTTTGCCATATGGATCATCGTTTATATTACTATCACCAGAAGAATGATTGTATCCGTTGTCTGAATTCAATTCATTTGCACTGTTATCTGTATTTGTGCCGGTATTATATGAATGGGAATAGTGGTGATATCTCCAGTCTGAATCATAGGATGATTTATTTTCCTCTGCCACTTCACTCATACGAACTGAAAAACCGAAGATTGCTAGAATCACTATAATAATTATAAGCGCCATTTCCTTTTTACTCTTAGTATTATTAATCTTCATGACTATATTACCTCCTGTTTTATTCCGACTCTTCCATTTGTTTAATCTTTTTAATAGAATCCTCTAATGGCTCATCTTGAGACTCATGTAGTACCTTTTTGATATCATCATCTGAGACTGTACTTCCATCAACTGGTGTAGAGTCTGGATCTTCGTAGAAGCCATCTACTAATGCTTTTCTTATATCATCTTTGTCGAAGCCGTTGTAGACCAAGGCTCGTGTTATGTTTTCGAAATCTTTAATTATCTCTTTATAAGTTCCATCAATATTCACTTCGGAACCATAAAACTTTTTATCGATTTTAATCATTATGACACCACCTTTCTTCTTTTGATGGTTACATATTCTCACAGAAGGTGTCTTATAAATGGGACAGTTAATACTCCCTAGCTCAAACAAAAAACGCGATTCTTAACGAATCGCGCTTTTCTCTAAATGTTGAAATTACTTTATCCAAAATGGTTCTAAGTCACTGATTTTGGTTTTCTTATTTACCTTAGTATATTTTTGTTTCTTTACTGCCTTATCCTTCACCTGTTTAAATTCTGTATCCCACGTTTTCTCTATATTACTTGGTTCATACTTATCTCTGTTCTTTTCCATAAACTCTTTTTCTAAGTCACTCGTGTAGTTTTGTATTGGCAATAATTTTTTATATATTTTCTTCTCATATTCCCAATACTCTTTTTCTGAACCAAATCCACTAATTACTTTTTCAATATCTTCTTTATTCTCAGCTGTTTTACTAAGTCTTTTTAGTTTATTTATGTAGTCATCTACTTCTTTCTCCGTTACATCGTAACCCTTCTTTATAGCTTCAGCATATAGTGCATTTTCTTCTTCCACATAAGCTACCGCCTTTTCTTCTGACTCTTCGCTACCGAATCCTTTATCTTTGTAAAAGTCTTTTGCAGCATCTATCTGTTCTTCTGCAACAATAACATCTTGCCCTATCTCTTTTATTTCATTCAGTTTAGCTTTCTCAGTAGAATAAATACCTTTTTTAGCTAACTTGAATTCACCATATTTATTTATTTTTTCTTTCTTGTTGCTGTGTGTTTTTGCACTTTTTCTTAGATCTTTAAATATATCTTTTTGGAATGCATTAATACACAATAATGATAATGCCACCATAATCATTATTACTTCAACTATAATCAACGTCTTCTTTTTCATTAGTTGTCTCTCTTATGATTTTTTAATTGTAAAATATTCTTTAATCTTATTCTTTTAAATATTACTTCTTCTTTAATAGTTTATAAATCAAATATATTAACCCGATATTCATTGCAATTACAACTATTACATATACAACTATCATCCACATGTTACCACCCATTCTTGTTCTCCTCCTTTACAAAAACACTTCTAACTTTATCAAAGAATGATCTGAAATACTTTTTTATTAGCCATATGGACAGTGTTGCCAGTAAATATCCAAAATAATTTAGTATTACATCATCAATATCAACTGCATGACATGGAAATGCTGTAATCAAATTAATAATAAGTTGAATAGACTCTATTAGGATTGAAACGACTAATCCTAATAGTACTACTAACATTTTATTTGTCTTGTTCATTATCCATACAACTATAAACGCAATGGGCATTAACAATAGTAAATTTCCCACAATTTGAATTAACCCTGAAAACGCTTTTATTTCCAAAATATCATTAATAGTTTTAAATGGAATCAGTTGTAATCCATATAGTGCTAACCCTTTAATACCTTGTGTAAAATCAGCATAAGCATCTTTACTTAATAAATATATTGGCATTACAGCAATTTTCAAAAGAATAATTGAATAAGCTTCTAAAAACCAATAATATACAAGTCTATATTTTCCTTTTTTCTTTTTATAAATTATTGTTGTAATAACAGCGCATATGGCGAATATTATTAATAACAAGATAATACTGAAATCTAAAACAAACACTTCAATCTCCTAATCCCATTTAAAAGAAACATTACCTTTCCAAACTTTACCTGTCGGATT
>AUXO012487892.1_pt1 | contig 17537 bp, 3 predicted proteins | sample 768731 | NCBI WGS metagenome assembly AUXO01 (sample SAMN02715735, study PRJNA202380) | gut metagenome | biome: sheep rumen | host: Ovis aries | place: New Zealand: Palmerston North
ACTATGCACATGCAAGGTAAGGGTATGTCTGAGGAAGATTTAATATATATGAAAAGTAGACTTCCTGAAGGTACTATGCAGAAGAGAGTACAAATGATTTCTTATCAAACTCTTCGTAGGATATACTTACAAAGATATAATCATAGACTACCTGAATGGAGGAAGTTTTGTCAGTGGATTATTAATAATTTACCTTATTCTTGGATGATTTATGACGCAGAAAGAGAAAATAATTAAAGCTGTACAATTAGGAGCTAGACTAAAAAGTTTAGCAAATAGTTTGAAGGAAGAAGCACATGATTATGACTTAACTTTTGTAGATAAATATGTGTGTGATATTACTTCTATTAGTAAGAAATTATGTAGTTTACTTAAATAAGGCAGGTGGTTCATCTGCCTTATTTTTTACCTAACTTTATAAACAAACTAATTAACAATAAATAATTTTACTATTATTTATTTTGAGAAACGAAATTATTTAATTAACTTTGCAAAATAAATTATATTAATTATGGTATGTTATAATTCTACATCATTAGATGATAAGATAGCTGAAAACTTTGGATGGAATAAAGAAACTGGCAAGGGAGGATTTCCTCCTGCTAGAATAGCTACTATAAGAGCTTTATATGATGAACGCCATCCTAAAGCTAAATTATTAGAAACCTACAATGACTCTCAGGTAAATGAAATTACAGAAACTATAAAGAATTTTATTAGAGAAGAGAGAGAACGTATAGTTCGAGAAGTTAATAGTAAGGGGACTAATTTAAGAAGTACTTATAATGAATTGTCTTCATCTCTTACTTCTATCGAGAGAACTAACAGAATAAATATGATTGCTAATATGGTAATGCAAGTAGCTGATAGTATTGAGCGACAATATCCTGGAAGAACTCGTAAAGAAGTTTATTCAGGATTTAAAGAGAATGGTCGAACAATAGGAGGGCAATTTGCAATATTAGATTCTGTATATTATTCACTAATGGATAGAATGGCCAAGTATGAAGCTCTTGCTAATGATGATTCTAAATCTGAAAGTGATAGAGCACTAGCTAAAGAAAGAGCACAAAAGCTAAGAGATACTCTTAATAATTGGTCTGCTTTAGTAGTGTTTGTTAGGAACAAATTAAAGAATACTGAAGGTATAAAATTAGGTAATAAATTAGCTTTTGCAAGTTATACTAATACAGATGAATTTGGAGATAATTATGTAGAAGATCTGTATGATGCTGAAAATTCCACAAGAGAGCACTGGCAGGAAGTTGATGTATTAAGATCTGCTTATGGCAGTATAGGTAAGCAGGTTAGAAGATACTTAAGTGTGTTACCTTTGTATGAAATAGCTGATGAAGTAGATTCTACAGGAAAGGTTAAAAGTACTGTGAAAAAGGTTACTGATGATCTTGGATTTACTGTCTATATGGACCCCGTAGATGCTCATCAAAGATTACTTAGTTTACTTCGTGGAATTTCTTCTTCTGAATCTATATTAAACAGATTAGCTGTTAGGAATAAAATTACTGGAGCATGGACTCCTAGAGAAGCTTGGCTTACTCCAATAGTTAAAGCTATATTACAAGATCCCAGATTTAAAACTAAATTATTTGTTGATTTTAAGAAAAATTTTCAACCTTATACAATGATGGTTGAAAAGATCAAAAATGGGCTATCTACATTTAGACTCAAACAACTAAATAAATCTGAACATAATTTAGGAGATTCCTTTATAAGAAGAATAAAGTCAGGTATCAGTTTATTCTCAGAAGGAAATACAGGTAGAGAAGTTTATTCTCCCTCTAGTACTCTTAATAATGACGCCTCTATAAATTGGAAGAATTTAAAAGATACAAGAGCACTTATTTTAGAGTGGTTATTACCTCCTAAAGTAGAAAAAAATAATTCAACTCCTTCTAATAATATATTTGCTCAGCAACAACAAGATAGAAATAAAAAAAGATCTGTATACTATAATGGTACTAAAACTAGAGGTGAAAAAAGAGCTTTCTTAGTAGAAGTTAGTAGAAGGCTTGGTATTGATCTTAATGCTGATACTGCTGATCAAATTATGAAAGATGCTAAGAGTGAACGCTATTATACTAAAATGTTGTTAGAAATAGTTACTCAAGGTATTGATCAAGTGTTATCGAGAGAGCAATTAGATGAATTAATTAACTACAATGTTTCTACTTCTAAACAAAATAGTAAATTAAAGCATACAGGTTATCTTAAGTTAATAAATGAGCCTTTTGGTAAGACGAAATCTACTATAAATGAAAAGTTTGAACATATTTTTGATACTATAGCAGAAAAAACACATGCATATAAAATTGAAAGAACAAGTAGATATAAAAATAGACAAGGTAAAGGGGTAACTTATTATTCTGATATAAATCCTTCTTATATGGGTAATATGTTTGATTATATCAGTGACTATGTTAAAAATAATGATAAGGAAGGATTAAAAAAGTTTTTGGAAATAGAATTTTTAGATTCTGAATTCTTTAAACAAGGCCCTATTATCTTAAATAAATGGTTGGAAGAGCTTTATAATGCTTGTAATTCAAATGAACACTTAGTAGATACTTTTGCTGGAACATTTAGTTATCAGCGTTTCTTAGGTTCTGATCAAAATGTTTTTGAAGATTTTACTTCAAGAAAACATATACTATCAATGTGGGAGCATTTTTATTCTAAACAAAATAAGACAGGCTATAGTCAGTATCCAGTCTTTATTATGGGGGATAGTGGTGCTTCTAAATATATTACAGCTAAGCATTATAATGAGGAAGAACTTTTGAATGGATTCTATAATGTGTTCAAACAAGAATGCATTAGAATGTCTCAAGTGGAAGCTTTTGAAACTTGGCTAGATGAAAAAGGAAAAACCGAATCTGGTAAGCCTTATTCAAGACTTAATCCAGCTTTTCATGAAGGTAAAGATAAGTTTACAATGCTTCCTTTTCTTAATGACATGGGTATTACTAGAAACTCTACAGAAACAGAAGTAAAAAATGCTATAAAGAAATACTTTGAGGAAAAGGCTATACCTAAATTTAAGGAAAGAATGCAAGCTTATGGTGCATTAGAAACTACTGATACAGGTAATGGTCAAAGATATACATTTATTTCAGAATCAGCTACTACAAGTAATATTGACCAAAGGATAAAGAATTTCTATATGAATGTTAAATTTGCAACTATTCAACAATTGCAAATGATGACTATTGATACTTCTTTCTATAAAAGTACAGAAGAATTGCAAAAAAGATATAAGGAAATTCATGCACCTGGTTTAGCTATAGATATAATGGCTAGAGATTTTGCTGATCCAAGTAAACTTGCTTGTCCTGATGGGCATGAAACAGCTATTTACTATGAAGATGTTAAAATAAATGCTGAAATAAGTGATCCTGCATTTATGCAAGCAATTAGGCATCAATTTGGAGATAAAAATGGTAAACTAAGTAGTAAATTTAATGCTTATTTAGAAAGCACATTAACTGATGGCCAATCTTATAGAACTTTAAAGTCTTTAAGAACTCTAGAAACAATGTCAGGAGAATGGGATGCTGCCAAGGAGAATGCCTATAATAGAATTATGAATATTAGGGCAAAAGGCAATTTAGATGCTTCTGATATTGACGAATTAGCTAAACTTGCGGTGGTATTTCAACCTAAGAAATCATATCTTTTTACACATGAAAGGATTGATCTTGGAAATAATGAAGTAATGTTTATTCCTGTACAACATAAATGTGCTGAAGCTATCTTAATACCTGAGTTACTTCCAAAGGGAAGTAAGATTAGAGATCTTGCTGAAGTTATGGAAGAAGAAGGTATAGATATAGCAGCAAGTACTGAAGTTGTTAAAGTAGGTTCTTTTGGTTATACGAAGTTAAATAACTTTGAGCAGTATTCTGATGATGAAGTTAGTAGTTATACAGGTAATACTAATATTACAAATAAAGATAGACTAAAGTATGCAGTACACCTATCTTATAAGCATAAATTATCTTACAAAGATTACCTAATACAAACTAATGTTCCTGAACATATTCATGATTCTAGATTATTTGGTACTCAAGTAAGAAAGCTAATTATGAATGGTGTTATTAAATATGATAAAGATGGTAAATATAAAGAAAATGATTTCTCTAGATATATAGAAGGGTTATCTCCAAATGGTAAAGTAGTTATTAACGGTCGAGGAGAAACTGTTTTAAATGGTAGAAATTTAGTTGCTCTTTATAATAATCTGATTGCAGCTAATATTTTAGAGGACTACGAGGATGTTGATCGATTATTTAGTAACCCAAGCAAGTTAAGTGAAATCTTAGCACAAGCCACTTTATCTAATGATAGAGACTCTCAAGAAAATATACTTGCTTATTCATTAGATGAAGGAGGCTTATTTTCTCTTCCTTTATTTGACTTTGGACTAGAACATGATTCTGCAGCTTTACTATTGTCTCACTTTAAGAAAAATGTAAATAAGCAAAAGATTAATGGTGGTTCTGCTGTGCAAGTATCTGCTTTTGGTATAGAAGAATACAAAGAAGATGGAGGACTTGCTTTTGTAGCAGTTGATAAGGATGGTAATGAAATAAGAAGTACTGACTCTGATTTTAAAGAAAGAAAGAAAGATATTGTAAATATAAAATATGCAGAGGCAGTAATACCATTTGATTTACGTTATAGAGATGCTAGTGGTGAAGAGCACGAACTTTCCTTTAGTAAGTATTGTAATGCAGATGGTACTTTAATAGTTGATACTGATGGTAAATCTTTATTAGAGAAAGAATTTCCAGGTATTTTAGATGTTATTGCTTATAGAATTCCTACTGAAAGAGAATACTCTATGTTAAATCTTAAGGTAGTAAGGTTTACTCCTAAAACTAGTGGTGGAACAATAATGGTTCCTGCACAAGGTACTACTATAGCTGGATTTGACTTTGATATTGATAAACTCTATTTCATGAGGAAAGAGTTTAAGCAAAAAGCTTCATCTAAAAAGAAAAATAAACTTAAAGCTATAATCAAGCATCTAAGTGCACAAGATAAAGTAGAACTGGAGAATGAAGAAGATTCTAAATTAGAATGGGAGGAGTATGATTGTACAAAAGCTCCTTCTGAAAATACTAGGGTAGCAAGAAATAATATGTTAATTCATCTTATAAGACAAAGACTTATGGATGAAGATACATTTAAATCTAGGTATACTCCTCAGGGCTTTGAGGAGTCAAAGACTGCTGCTCTTACAATAAGGCATTTAACTCTAACAGATCCTAGTAAATTTACTACTAATGGTATTATTGATATTAATAAACTGTCTCAACTTTCATCAGAAGGTATTAAAGATCCTAGACCTAACTATGATCCTACAGATCCTGATACTATTATAATATATAATCAGCAGAATCAAATTGCAGATAAACTTATTGGACTATTTGCTAATCAAAATACTAATGCTATGTTTAGTAGTTTGATGAAGTCATTTAAATTAAAGAGTCCGATAGAATTTGCTGGACATACTGCAGATGAAGGTTATGGATTTGATCTTTTGCATTCTCCTGAAGGTATTGACTCTATGGGTACCTTAGCGGAGTTTCTAGCTGCTTCTGTAGATGCTGTAAAGGAACCTGTATTAAACTATTTGAATTTTAATACTTTGACTGCTTCTTCTGCAGCACTATTAGCAAGATTAGGATATAGTCCTTTAGAGATAGGATTACTCTTTAATCAGCCTATAATTAAGCAAGTATGTGAGTATGCCTTTAATAACAATAAGACTTTAAAAGAAGCAATAAATGAAGTCTCCAGACCTATGTTAGGTGATTCTAGAGATGCTAAATTAGAGTTAGGAAGTCAAGAAAATGTTACTTCTGAGCAACTTGCTGATAATATAGTAAAAGCAAGACTAAATAGTGCTATAATGGAAAATGAAGAGTTTAAGAAAAAACAACTTGAAGTGTTGGCTCTATTTTCTAAAATATCTGGTGCAGCAACTGAACTAACTGATTTCATTGCCTCTACTAGATTTACTGCCGCTAATTCAGTAGGTTCTACGTTTGGTGATTTATATGCTCAACAGTTAAGAGTTAGACAATACTTAGAGAAAATCTCAGACTCTGACAGTGCTTTATTTGACATGGAAGTTGCTGAGCATATATTTAATAATCAACAATATACAGATGATGAAGGTGTTATTAGAACACCTATAAATGATTCTAGTGATAATTTAGGTTTAACAAAGGAACAATATTTAGACATGATAGCTGACAATCCCTTTGGATTTGAGCAGTGTATGTTTGACATGAACAGAAAAATAATTTATAAGTTAGCTAAATATTATCCCTATGAAACTAAATTGTATTCAGATATGAGAGCTAGATTGTCTGGATTAGTTTCTTATGGAACATTAAAAGCTGAAACCATTAATATGGCACACAATGATTTATTGTGTTATCTGTTAGCTTTACAGGATAGAAGTGCTTTTAATGGAGAAGCCCCATCTCCTATAGAAGGAGTTACTTTAAGAGAGTACTTTACTACTAATCGGTTTATTGCTGATGTACTCGAAGAATATACGAACAATCCAGAATTACAAAGTCATCCTTTCTTTAGTTATCTTGAAGTAGGTGAAACTAGGGATGGTTCTTTATATTTTTATGTACCTCAGGTAATGGGATTTAAATCTGCTCAAAAAGATGATTTTAAAAATGCTTGGGCTAGTTTATTAGAGACACATCCTAGTCTAGCAAGAAACTTCTTTATGTATAATTTCTATAGAGCAGGTAATACTTTTAGTTTCTTATCATTTAATCACTTAGCACCTAGTGTACTTAAGGAAAGTATTCCTGTGCCTACAAATGATGGCCAAAGAAGAACTTATAAAGAATTTCTAGAAGAAATTTTAAGAGGGGAATACTCAGGGTTAAACATTGAAGATTTTATGGTTGAGTTTATATTAAACCATACTGACAATAACCAACTTGTTTATACTCCTACTGGTAAAATAAAAAATAGACTATTGAAATTAGCTTCTTCTAACTCTGGTAGACCATTGGAATCATTTGAAATTGATTTAAGTGGTAAAAATAATTATTTATCTAATTATGTTGTATTAAGTAGTGGTAAAAGTAGTACTGCCTTTAAACCAGCAATAAAATTAGGAAGTGATGTTTATATAGCACAATCAGGAGAATCAATGTTTAATGTATCTGCATCTCCAAAGATAACTTATGTTAGGGTAAATAAAGAGTTAGGAAAGACTAATGTTTTTACTCACTATTTTGGTGATTTAAATACAATAATAAATGATGAAGAAGGAAATACAAATAATAATAGTATAGAAGATCCCAGTAGAAATGATTCTGATCCTGTAATATCTTTTGATGCTGCAGTAGATGCTTTAGCTGAAGAAATGGTTAATGTGGGACTTCGTAGAAATAAGATACTTGCTAAAAGAGCTATATTAAGTAAAGTCAATGATAGGAGTAAAACAATTCCAGAGCTTGAAAATATAGCCTCAGAATTAGGGATTGAATGTGAGCAGGGCAAAAAAGTTAAACTGATTGACGATAATGGTAACTTACAGTGGGGATGTGCATAAATATTAATATATATGAGTAGTTGTATTAGATATACTAAGGTAAGAACTGCTGATGGACTAAAGGATAGTAGGTTATACAGAAACCTACTATCCTATACTCCTACAGCAAGAGACGCCAATAGACTTTATTATATTGGCACAAATGAGAAATTTTTAAATGCTGCAGAAGGTCTTGCAGAGTTTGATGATAATGGAGAAATAACATTTGAATCATTAAATAACTTGATTACTGTAAGCAGTAATGAAGAACAGTTACTGAATATTCTTAATAAAAAAATTAAGTCTGGTAATTACAGTTATGAAGAAGCTGTTACTAAGTTACAGCAATTTAATAAAAATAGTCCATTTAGAGAAAAATACTTAGCTACTATAGTACCTGATGGTAGTAATTACCACCTTACTATAGTTAAAAATACTTTTGAAAATCAAGATGCTTTAAGAGAAACAATTAGAAGACAAGAAATACAAAATAAAATAATTAAAAAATTAAAAGATCTTAGAGTAGGTGTTGATTTTTTAAAAGATGCTAACTCTTTTAGAGGCAAATATAGTACTATAAATGCAGAAGAGAATGCTGATGGCCTTTACCATCTAATTAAATTAGCTAAAGGAGAACATGTAGAAGAAACCTTGGCTGAAGAGGCAGGGCATTTTGCTATAGCTGCTCTTGGTGATAATTTGTTGATAGAAAGGCTAATAAAGTTAGTAAAAGATGAAAATGTTCAAAGAGAAATACTTGGGGAGGAATATCTATCTAAATCTTATGGAACTGATGTTGCTAGAGAAGTAGCAGGTAAATTAGTAGGGCAAGCTCTTTTAGACAGATTAGAAAATAAAACTATATGGCAAAAGCTTGCTCATAGAATTGCTAATATTGTTAAAAGAATTTTTAGTGTAGCAAAAAATGACATTAAAAAAGATGTTTTAGCCTCAAGGCAAATAGCAGATCAAATAGCTAAAGGTTTTCTTTCTCCTAATTTTGAAGGAACTGTTGAAAATGCTATTTCTACAAGAGAGGTACTATATGATGGTGAATTAGGTCCTAATAGTACACTGTTCAAACAAATTGCTAGAAGGTTAAATTCTCAAGTTAATGAATTAAGGGCAGTAAACAACTCAAATTTTACAAATAGTCTGACTAAAGATTTAGTAGATGTAGTAAAAAATAGAATAGGCCATGTAAATACTCCTAACAGCTTACTAGCTGAGAGTATGTCTTTAGATGGAATTATAGCATCATTAGAGAAAATAAGTACACATATTGGTCCTACAGGAGAAGTAAACAGGTTACTTGATGAGGTAGATTTGAAGGATTCTAGTAAGTTCTTTGATAATATGGCTAAGTATGGTAAAAATTTACAGCAAGTATCAATATTTGTTGATAATGCTAGAGCTATAATAGGATTACTAAATGCCCGTAGGCCTTACTTGAAAATTGCAGATGAAAATAATAAATTTAAAATTGATAATCTTATAGAATCTCTGACTAAGGCTATTAATATAGTAGAGCGTAACCTTATAAGTAGACAATTTGAATACTTTGCTACCTTCTGTGAGACTTTAATGGGAAAAAAGAGCATAGATACAGAAAGACGACTTCTGTTTTCTAGATATTCTCATGGAGTTAAAAGAGGTAACTATAAACTTGATATAGCAGAAGCAGGATCTATCAGTCTTAGAGAATGCTTAAGCTCTCTACACGATGATATTTCATTATATGAAAGGTTTATGGCTTCAATGTCTAATAATTCTGATATTATAGGTCAGATAGCTGATATATGTGTAGAGATGCAAAAGGATAATATTAATAGAGATGTTAACGATACATGGGATGAGTTAATAGAGCTTCAAAAAGAGTGGGAAAAGTTAGGTCTTGGCAGAGATCAATCTTATTTATTTGAAACTACTACTGACCCTATTACTGGAAAAAGAGAACTTACTGGATATATTTTATCTGAATATAAATGGGGAGAGTGGCATGCTGCTAGAGATTTGGCCATACAAGAAGCTAAAGATGAGTTTAAACAAATGTATCCTAACTGGCAAAATACTCCAGAAATAGTTAATGCTCTTAATTATCAGACTATCTTAAAAAAGAAATTAAAAGATTGGAATAAAATCAATAGTGTTTGGAGTAATGAATTAAAAAGATGGGTTCCCGCTAGAGGTGAAACACTTGCAAAAGCTGACTATAGTAATCCTGAGTTTGATACAAAAGTAAACAACAATACTGCTGTTAAAGAATGGTATGATAAATATATAGAATTAAAAAAGAAACTTGATGGATTTGTAGAAGAAGGAGGAGCCTTATTAGAGAGAGTTCCTCAATTCAGGGGTAATTTTACAAATAGAATTAAAAATTCTTATCCACATAAGGGTTTTAGAAAAGCTGTTGGTTTTAGTATTGCTAGTAAACTTAAAGATACTTTTTGTGAAAGTAGTGAAGACTATGATTATGGTTGTTTAAGTACTTATAATGCTCTAACTGAAGACTTATTAGGAGATCCTACAGAGTTTGAAAGAGAGAAAATAAGACGTATTCCTATGTATGGAATAAATAAACTTAAAGACATTAATGATTTAAGTACTGATTTGTGTCATAGTATGTTGGCATATGCAAGTATGGCATATACATATAAAGCTATGAGCAGTGTAGTAGATGTACTTGAAGTAGGTAAAAATGTCTTAAACAATCGTATGACAAAGGAAAAAGGAAAAGAAAAGATAGAAAAAGAAAGAGATTCTAAAAGTAGAGCTTATACTAGATACCTTAAGTACTTAGAAAAACAAGTGTATGGAATAGCTATACCTAAAAGTGGTACTCACTTTTTCAATACTATAGTGCCTGAAAAAGTAGCATCTTTTATATCAGGCTTAGGTGCTAAAATGTTTCTTGGATTTAACTTAGCAGGTGGTGTAGTTAATACAGGAACAGGTGCTACAGAAATATTTAAAGAAGCTGCTACTGGTGAATATTATGACTTAAAAGATTGGGGCTGGGCACATAAAATCTACTTTTCTAGATTTGGAACACTTCCTTATTGGCAAAGTTTCTTAAAGCAAGCTAAACAGGATGAACTATCTATGTTTTGTAGGCATTTTGATGTAAGAAACGAAAATGAACAAAATTATAGAACATGGTATTCTACTAGAACTAGATTTTTTAACATGCTATCTGATTTACCTATGATGGCATATAAAACAGGAGATCATTATATGCAATGTATGTCTTATCTAGCCTTAGCTCATGCTACTAAGTTATATTGGTATGATGAAAGTGGAAATATGCATGAAACTAATGTTTGGGATGCATATGAAAGAGATGAAAATAAAAAATATAAAATAAAAGAAAAACTTTTCTTTAAGTCTTCTGATGGTAAACAAAAATATGACTTTATAAGTTCTATTATTAATGCTATTAACTTAGTTCAATCTACTTCAAATCCTATTACTGCACCTACTAAGATTAAAAAAACTTTAAATGATGAGCAAAAAGAATATCTTAATAAAAACAATATAAAATCAACCAACTTAGAAGCTGCAAAGAAGCAGTTAAAAGCACAAGCCATGCAGTTAACTTGGCAAACAGCAGATGAAACTGAGTTTGCTAATAAAGCAAAGGAAATTAATGATAGATTACATGGTATATACAATAAAACTGATCAAGTAGCATTCTCTCAATCTGTATTTGGTAATATGGTATTGAGCATGAGAGGTTGGGTATTGGGTTTCATTCAAAGAAGATTTGCTCCAAATCATCATTCTTTAAAGTTGAATAAAGATGTGGAAGGCTCATTAGTTTCTACAATGAAGTTAATTGTCAATTCTTTTTCTGGTAGACAAAGCTTTCTTTTAACTATAGGAGGTCTATTGTGTCCATTTAGTAGTAGAGTTGAAAAAGGTTTAATTCAAGCAGGATTTAGTAGACATCAAGTAAAGAATATGAGAAGGACATTGATGGATGCTCTTCTTATACTGGCTTATTTCTTAGCAAGATTAGCTACGGCACCTCCAGATGATGATGATAAAGATGATGAAGAAGATAATAGACTTAGAGGACTAGCATATTACTTTTCATCTAGATTATTAATGGAGCAGGATGCTTTATTTCTTCCTAGTGGTATAATGAGAGAGAAAAATTCTTTCCTAGATCCTACTCCTGCAGGTGCAGCTGCCTTATGGGAACTATGCAATATTGGATATGAATTTGTAGGTGCTCAAGTAGCGGAAAAAGATAATTCTTCTTTTTATTATCAAGGAAGTAAGGAAGATAAGTATGAAAAGGGTGATCCTAAATGGATAACCCATATGATTAGGTATTCTCCTTTAAGGAGTATGTATTTATATGAACATCCTTATGAGGCATATAAGTCATTTGAATTTGGTATTAAAACTAGAAAATAAAATATATAATAAAATAAAAGGCAAGGGTAAAACCTTGCCTTTTATTTTTTATTAGATTTTTTATTTATATTCTACAACTTTTATTATTTAGACATTCTTGTAATGATATTGGATTATTGTCCCATGATTCTTTTGTATAACCTCTAGATGTTAATGAATTTCTTATATCATCTGTTAAATTTTCCCAAGCTATACCAGAAGGTGCTACTACTGTAGCTATAGAAATTACATTATCAAAGTCTGCTATCATAGCATCATCATCAAATCCTGTAAACTCAAAGCTTTCTCCTCCTGTAATTGGATCAATAGAAGTTTCTGAAGAAGTTTCAGAAGGTTGAAAATTATCTTCTAGTGTGTTTAAATCTACAGAAGTTAATTCTCCTATAGTATCTTGAAGAATTTTTATTTTCTTTAGCTTATCATTAGCTTTACTAAGCATAAAACTTAATGATCTTCTTTTTAAAGGCACTAAACCATCTTCAGTATTTTCTTTATAGTCTACTATATCTACAGAAAGCTCTTGATCATTTAATAGTAATCTTTCTAGATTATCTTGACCTGTCTCTTCTGTTTTATAAGTATTCTTATTATTTGGAGCTGGGTATACTACAGGAATACAAAGAATTTCACTATCTAGGAACTTTAAGCCGTACTGGGAATTAATAAAGTCACTATACAATGTAGTTTGAGTTTCCCACTTATTTCTCCTGTCTTCTATAGCATCAGAAATATCTTCTTCTGTATAATCACTATTTACATGAACAGTCTTTATATCTACTACTCTAGCTTGTCCTTTATCATTATACAAAAGAATATCTAGGGTACCTGCAGTATCTACATTTATAGACTGACCTTCTGAGGACAGTGCTACAGTTCCTATTGCTTTAATACCATCAGCAGAAATATGCCAACCTTCTGCTTCCCAGTAATTTTTTAGAGTTGTTAATCTATTTATTAAGGCATTTAGAGATTGCTCACTTATATTAGGATATTTTTTATGTAAAGATTCAATATGCTGGTCCTCAAGAAATTTTTCTAAATTAACTTTATTTTGAGAATCATTTTTTATTGTAATTCCGTGTTTAGTAGTTACATCTTTCTTTTTTATACCTTCATTTAATAATGGAGAGTTCTCTGCGAATATAACTGGAGCTATTGCTTTAGCATCTTCTCCTGCATAAATTTCTTGTTCTCCATTATCTCCTTTTACAATAACTTTAAAGTTATCATTTACTTGATAGCTACCATTTTCTTCATTAACTATTACAGTAAAATTAGTCCCTTCTACATCAGCATTTATCTCTAAACCATTCTCAGTTACTTCTATATCAATTAATTTTAGATTAGAAGAATCTGTTACACCTAAAGTATTATTAATAGTAGCATATCTTACTCTACTATTAGCTGTACTACCAAAATCATTAATATTAAAAGCTCCTTCAAAGAAGTCTCTAACTATTCTATCAACAATATTACCTATTGTAGTACTAGGTAATACCCAAGGAGAATTAGCATTAAATTCTTCACCAGCAGCTTCTTCTGTATACTCTACATTTGTTACTCTAGCATATATTCTACCAGTTTCCTTATTTATATAGCCAGAACCATCTTCTAGTAATACTAGCTTAGAAGAATTTTCTTTTATCCTATTTATAATATCATTTATAGAAGAAATAGCATCATTAGAAGGTTCTAGATTAGATTCTTCTCCTTCTACTACTGTACCTGAACTATCGTCTACAATTGTACCTCCTACAGAAATTTCTCCACTTCCTGCAGTGCCAATAGAACTAGCATTATCTGTACTAGTATCATATACAGTAGCATCTGTCTCTCCTACACTAAAGGGAGCATTTATAGTTACACTAGAAGGAACATAATCAAGACTTGATGCTGCTACTTCAAGTAAGTTATCTGCAATCAGTTCTTCTAAATCATTTATAGCCATTTCCTGTAAATCTACACCTTGCTCATTAGTAGCTCCTTCTATGTTTGCTGTCTCCGCATTATTAAAGCTTACTTGCTGATGTGCAAATTCTTTATTTTCTTCTGAAGGAATACTTAAAATATTTGATAACAGTGTCTGTCCTAGATTATTTAGATTACTATTATCTATAGAACCCAAATTAAAATTTTGTGAAGAATCTTTTTCATTAGTCAGTGTTACTTCAAATTTTGGGTAATTCCCATCATCTTCTGTAGCTCTCTGTATAGAAAAATTATAATTTGTCCCTATATATATAGAATTTCTAAATTTAGAATTAAGGATATTATTGACAAACTCTACAAAATCTTCAATATCTTCAGGTGTTACACCAGCACTATCTTGTTTTGCTTTTAGCTTAGTGTATCTATCAGTTATTTTATCTATTACTTCTCTGTATAGACGTCTTGTTCTTGAGTTATAGTTTTTTATTGCTATTGGATCCCCTTCATCCAATACATCATATAATGTTTTGCCATCTTTATTTTCATAATTATCTATGCTTTTTACAAACAGTCTTATAGGATTTCCTTCTCTACCATTAAGAGCATCAGGAGTATAAAATAACTTACCACCTTCTGTACTAAGTCTTTCTATACATCTACGAATAGCCTTTTGCATAGCTCTAGTAAATCCTCTTCCCCTATTTCTACTGTCAGCTTCTTCTTCTTGTTCTTCTGGAGTAAGAGTTTCTTCTATCAGAGATAGAAGGTTATTATTATTTTTTGCAGTATTTTCTCTAGAAGTACCAGCATCAGGATGAGCAGCTGTCACACAGCCTTTTTTACCATTAGGAGTGGCTTTTACAGGAATAATCTCACCATCCTTTTCATACATAACAAGCCCCTCATTTTCCTTATTTACTTTATCTCTTATTTCTTTCATTCTATTACTGCCAGAAGTATCACTACCTGTATCTGGCATTATAGCAATAGGTTGATAGTGCTCTCCATTTATATTTATAGAGCCTTCATCACTTTTAACTACAGCAATAATAGGTAAAGCATTATCTGAATAATTATCTCCTAAATCTTGTCTAACTTGCTCTGTTAATACTGGGTCTGAATAAAAATATATTTCTACATCTCCATTAGAAGCATTAAGCATATCTTGGAAGCCATACTTTAGGAAATCTATTATATTATGAGATATAATAAATTTAGATAATGGAGAGTCAGGATGCTGAGTAAGCAATTCTTGCATATCCTTAGACCTAATAGTACCAGAATTAGGATTTCTTCCACTAGAAGAACTTCTTCTTCTTTCAGAAGCTTCTTGGCGTGCTCTGGTACCTCTAGTTTGCTTCAACTCATTTAAAGCTCTTTCTAGTAGATATATAATACTATCTTGCTTATTACTATTACTATGATTAACATTGTCTATAGCATTCTGTAAAGCATTAACCAAAGACTCTTCTGTACTATATGTTCTATTACCTAAATTATATATAACATCTTCTGCATCTTTTTTATATGTAGATAGCACTTTACTAGCTTCTGAATCATTACTTACTTCAGCTTCAATTGTTTTAAATAAACTTTCAAAAGCATCTCTAATTCTTTTATTATTTTTAGTCTGTATTTGATCTAAAAAGCTCTTTTGATCATTAGGAAGATTATCATTTACTTCATCTTCTAAAGGAGTAGGTTCAGACTCAGATTGAAGATTAGATTCATCATCGTCTTTAGTTTCTTTAGGAGTAGCTGGCTTTTCAACAATTGGTGCTGGAGGAGTAGGAGGAGCTTTCTCTTCTGATGTCACAGTAACTTCAATACTTCTATTATTAGATGCTCGTTCATCTTTTACTCTTTGTACTCCATCCAACAAATGAATCATATCATCAATTACTTCATCTGTACTAGTAAAGACAACTTCTGGAATAGCATTATTAGTTTCTTCACTTACCTTACTATTTATAGAGTTTATATAGGATTCAAATAGATTATTACCTTCATTATCTTCTTCAGATAATGCTCTAGTGACTTCGTCAATATTAGAAGAATCTACATTTATTCCTTTATTACTTAAATACTGAACAGCATATACAAATAAATCTAATGAATTACTATCTACAGAATTAGCTAAAGCAGCATCTTTACTTATAATATCTAGAATTTCTTGAAAATTATTTTTCCCTTTGTAGAACCTTTCAAAGTTTTGATTACCTACTTTTTTCAAAGATCTTACTATAGAAGCTACTTGTCGATCATCAAATTTGTTTTGAAGATCATCCATAGCATTTGCAAATTCTTCATAGTCTGTTATAGCATTAAGAGCTTCAAATGTTTTCTTTACTAAGACATTAGCAGCTGCTCTTTTTTGTGCTTGAACATATCTAAAGTAATTATCTCTATTAAGCATTATAGCTGTTTCTTGCTCATCAAATTTAGTTAAAGTATTTTTTAACTTAACTAAATCTACCATCTTATTTAAGTACTCGGAATCTCTAGCTCTACCTAGACTTAATAATCTTTCAATTACTCTCTGCTGTTCTTCAGTGTAGTAATTTCTACTTTCTGTAGTGCTTTCTTCTTCATTCTCATTTTGATGGGTTACTTGGTAAAATCTTCTATTACCTCGATAAAGTATGCTAGCTAAAGTTGCTTGATCTAATGAAAGCAAATCTTGTATAGATAATATAGTATCTGTACCTCTGCCTTCTACTTCTGTACCTCTACGTTTTTTTCTTTCTTCTTCAGCTTTAGAAAGCTCTTTGCCTAAAGATTTAGTTTGCCTTTGTAGACTCTTTAATGCTGCCTTTGCTGCTTTAACCTCTTTCTCTTTTTTCTCTATAGAGTCTTTCTGTCTCTCTCTTACTGTAGTATTTTTCTTTAGGTTTTCTATTTCACTTTGTAGCTTTTTCTTCTTTTCTTCTAGTTCAGCAATTGCTTGATTTCCATCAACATAGGCTTTTCTAGCCTCCTCTAAGCTACCAAATCTTGCTAATAATCTCTTTTCTTGTTTTGATATATTACTAGGTTCCTGATCTTCTAAAGAGTTCTGCTTAGCCTCTTCTTCTAAAATATTTGAATGTATTGCTGAAGTCTCTTCTTCAAGTAACTTTATTCTTTCTCTAAAATCTTCTTTAGCTATTCTAGAATACACAAGAGATTGTTTTGTATCCTCGTCAATACGAGGAAAAGTTTTTTCTAAATTATCAGATTCTTCTTCGACCTTTTGGATATAGTTTAACATATCCATCGCATTTTTCTTTAGAGTACCTACTACCTGTTGGTCTGAAGAATTTGCAAAATCTTGACTTGAATCTGCATTATTTCTTATTTGGTCTACTAATTGTTTAGCCTCCTCACTATTTTCCTCTACAGCAGCTACTGAAGTAAGTCTATCCATTAAACTATTATAGAAATCAGTACCTTCTAACTGTTTCAACATAAAGATGTCATTAATGGTTTTACCTAATACTGAATTTCTATAACCAAACTCATCATTTAACTTTGCTTTACTGTCCATATCTTGTGCCCAAGCTAATGTACCATTGACACCATCAAATTTACCTTTATTTTTGGGGTCATT
>AUXO016372243.1_pt1 | contig 17532 bp, 14 predicted proteins | sample 768731 | NCBI WGS metagenome assembly AUXO01 (sample SAMN02715735, study PRJNA202380) | gut metagenome | biome: sheep rumen | host: Ovis aries | place: New Zealand: Palmerston North
TACGCCGGTTCCGTCATGGAATGCTGCATTCACATGGGATAAACCAATTACTGTACCTTCCGGTCCCACAGCAGCCACATCCACCGATTTCAGCAGAATAATCAGCAGGACAAACATGCACAGCATAACCCCGGACAATACCCATTTCCGGCTTTGTTTCATCAGGCGAATCCCCTTCCGTATTTCTTTGCTGCCTACACGGATACATGCTCCGGCTTTCCGTATGCCAGGATGCCAACCCGGTAGCTGTCTGCAGCCACACAAGGATACCACAAACTCTGTACCGCGAAAAGCTTCTTTCATCCTGCAGGGAAAAGCGGCATACTCTTTTGTGTTTTCTTCTGTTTTGTTACAATTAACCAGAGCATACTCCATTGTACCTTGAGAACACAATCACCTGTCCGGCTCCTCAAAACTCTGCTCTTCCTTGCTTTTCGCTTATCAGACTTCACCTGTCCCGGAGAAGGAAACCGATTCGGTCACAGAAGAGTTTATCGTTAAACCCACAAGCATGTCGTCTGCTTTCATCTCTGGTATCATGAACCCGAACAGAACACCTGAGCAAACGAAAGCGGAAAAATGGCATTACTTATATGATCTGCTATGCATGCTGCCGTCTGGCAGCATAATCAAACGCATACATCATGCTTCCCAACCATATCACCAAAGAACCAGCTCATCTTTTCCTGAAACATCACCTGCCCAACTTCAAGGCCTTTCAGAAGACCTTGTGGAAGCCCTGAAACCGGAGAATGCGTTCCGAATGGAAAAGTACATTCTTCACAGACACCTGCATCTGTTCCTGGTATACACCACCCAATCGCATCTGTATTATTCAGACGAAGCAATATTCAATGGAGGAACTGATTTATGAAACTCTTGAGTGGTTATGAGCATGGTATCAATCTCGGCGGCTGGTTTTCCCAGTGCAATCATACACAGACCCGATACGAGCAATTCATCAAGGAGAACGATTTTGCCCGGATCCGGGATTGGGGTCTGGATCACGTGAGACTTCCTGTGGATTATGAACTGGTGCAGAACCGGGACGGTTCCCTGCGTCATGAGGGATTTCGATACCTTGACCGGGCTGTCGAATGGTGTTCCCGCTATAAGCTGAATATGATTCTGGACCTGCATAAAGCCTGCGGTTATTCTTTTGATCAGGGCGAACAGGAGACAGGATTCTTTGAAAACTCTGTGTATCAGGAGTATTTTTATCAGCTCTGGGAAGCACTTGCAGAAAGGTATGGCCATTCCGGGCAGTCTGTTTCTTTTGAGCTTCTCAATGAAGTAACCGATCAGGCCTATTCAGATCAGTGGAACCGCATTGCTTCCGAATGCATCCATAGGATCCGGCACATCGCGCCGGACGTGTGGATTCTTGTCGGTGGATACTGGAACAACAGCATTGACTCACTGGCTGATCTGAAACTGCCCCGGGATCCGCACCTGGTCTACAACTTTCATTTCTATGAACCGCTGATCTTTACACATCAGGGAGCAGCCTGGATTCCTACCATGAAACAGGATTTCAGGATTTCTGCCTCTGCAAGCTACGCTGAGCTGCAGTCCGCTTCCGATGCCATGCTGGGTTATTTCCCGGACAGGTTCTCGCTGTGCAATCCATCCAGCCCTCTGGGCCCGGAGTATTTTGAGCAGGCATTCGCCAAAGCGATCAGGATTGCGGAAACTGAGAATGTTCCGCTCTATTGTGGAGAGTATGGCGTGATACAGCTTGCCCGGCATGAGGACATCCTCCATTGGTATCGTCTGTTCTCCGGTGCACTGAACCGGTTGCATATCGGTCGGGCAGCCTGGAGTTATAAACAGATGGATTTCGGAATTTCTGATCCCTGTATGGAAGACATCCGTCAGGCCCTGATCGCATGCCTGTAAACTGAAAAAACGGAATCCCGGATCAGTGATCCGGGATTCCTGTCATTCAGCGATTTTTGACCAGGTTTTTCTGCCGGTCCGACAGAATCAGGAATATAAAACCCAGTGCAAAGAAGATTGCCAGTGATGCAACTGCAATATTGATGGTACCCCCAGCCAGTTTAACCCATGCAATGACCGCAGAGCCCAGGAAGGAAGCGCCTTTGGAGAAAATATCATAAATACCGAAATACTCACCGGACTTTTCAGGCGGAATAATCTTGGAGTAATAGGAACGGGAAAGCGACTGAATGGAACCCTGGAAACATCCGACCCCGAATGCCAGAATACCAAAGTGCAGAAGTGTTTTCAGTGTAAGCGCGTAGAGACATACACAGAAATATCCTGCAATACATATCAGAATCAATGGCGCTGTTGCATGTTTCTTGGACAACCGGGCAAAAACGAGGGAACCGATCCATGCAACCACCTGGGTTGCCAGCAAAAAGACCACCTGGCCGACCGTCGGTAACCCCAGGTCTGTACCAATATTGATACAGTTATCAATGATTGTTCCGACACCATCAATATACAGGAAAAACGCAATCAGGAAGAGCAAAACTTTCCGGTCCTGGAGCGCAATGTTCTTCAGTGTTTGGAAGATTCCCTTAAGTACCTTGAATGCACTGGTTTTTTCTGCTGAAACATAGTTTTTCTGATGATAGTTCCGGATCAGTGGTACAGTGACAAGGAACCACCATACAGCAGTGACGGTAAAACCAATGATCCTTGATACGCTCTCAGAAAGCAATCCAACCATATCCGGGCCCAGGACATAGGCAATCATGGCAACAATGAACGGGAGGCAGGAGCCGATATAGCCCCATGCATACCCATAGGAAGATACCTGATCCATGCGCTCATCCGATGTCACATCATTAAGCATTGAATCATAAAATGTCAGCGATGTGGCATACAGAATCTTGGTAAGAACATAAATCACCAGAAATATGATCCATGTGGATGCAAACCCATTAAGAATACATCCGATCACACCCAAAGCCACAGCGGTCTGAAAGAAAATCTTTTTCCGGTCCTTCCGATCTGCCAGAGCACCACACAAAGGTCCTAATAATGCCACTGCTATGGTCACGATGGAAATCGCTATGGAATAGTACGCTGTTGCCTGATCTCCGGTGATCTGCCCCGGCTGTGTCCCGATCGCCAGGTTCTTAAACCATATGGGAATCAGGGAACATGCCAGCATGGTATATGCAGAATTGCCGACATCATAGAGCACCCAGGAAAACTCCTGCGGGTTCAGGTCTTTGAAAACACGTGTCCGGTTCAGTCTTTCAAATACTTTATTCATATGCCTGCTCCTTTTGGAAAAATCCATTAACGAAATCATGCCACAAATACGTAAACTATGCAAGTGATCCGGATCTTACAGAAATCATTTTCAACTGAAACAGCCTGTATTCCAAATCGCATCTGTTTTGCTATAATATTCTCATGTCGTGATCGATTTCCTGTGCGCAAAGCAGACAGACTCGACACCTTCCATCCCAGTGCTTTCAGATGTTTGGCCTTCTGCAGGATTTTATGCCTGTACCTGACAGGCAGAGGGAGCAGCTCATGCGATACGGTTACTTTGATGATACTGCCCGGGAATATGTAATTGACCGCGTAAATGTACCTCAGTCCATGACGAATTACCTCGGAGTACAGCGAATGGGGGCTGTCATTTCCCATAATGCCGGCGGATACTGCTGGCTTGACAGTCCTCAGCATCACCGGATCACACGTTTCCGGCCCAATGGTGTTCCCATGGACTGGCCAGGACATTATGTCTATCTCAGGGATGATGAATCAGGCCAGTACTGGTCCGTAAGCTGGCAGCCCACGGGCATTCCTCTGGAACAAGCCACCTATGAAGCACGCCACGGTCTGAGTTATTCAACTTTCTCCTGTCGTTATAATGGCATCGACGCATCTCAGACGCTGTTGATTCCACTTGAAAACGGCACAGATGATCCCGTGGAAATCTTCGATGTCCGAATTCATAATACTTGTGAAAGGCCCCGGAAGATCTCCGTTTATGGCTATGTTGAATTCTCCTTTCATGAAATTGACATGGACAATGAGAATTTTCAGATGAGCCTGTATGCTGCCGGTTCCCGGTATGAAGACCAGGCCTGTGTCTGCGAATTGCACTATGAACCGGGTGCCTACCAGTTTTTCACCTGTAATATGCAACCGGACGGATATGATTGTGTACGCGAAGCTTTCCTGGGTGCATATCATACGGAGCGGAATCCTCTGGCGGTTGAAACCGGTGAGCTTCATGGAAGCACTGAATTTGGAGGCAATCCATGCGGGGCTCTCCAGAAGCGCTTCATACTCAATCCTGGCCAGGAGATCAGGATACTGTTCTATCTTGGCACAGGACGCGGGAAGGAAGCCCGGGAAGCCAGAGCACGATATCCTGAAACGGCTGTCGATGCAGCCTTCCAGGATCTGCGCCGGTTCTGGGATCAGAAGCTGCACGCCTTACAGGTTCGCACACCCCATGAGAACATGAATCGCTCGCTCAATATCTGGAATCTCTATCAGAGCGAAATCAATGTCCTGTTCTCGCGGTTCTCTTCATTCATTGAAGTCGGTGGCCGCACCGGCCTCGGATATCGCGATACTGCACAGGATGCCATGTGTATTCCTCATGCCGAGCCTGCCATGTCCATGAAACGTATTCTTCAGCTGCTTCATGGACAAATGCATGAAGGGTACGGTCTTCATCTTTTCGATCCCGCTGTGCTTGAACGCAGGGATGATGATACCTTCCGCTCGCCTACTGTCATTCCGGAAACCAATAAACAAAGCATGCTTCACGGAATCAAGGACGCCTGTGCTGATGATGTTCTCTGGTTGATCCCGGCAATTATTGAAAACATCCGCGAAAGCGGTGACCTCACTGTTCTGGATCAGGTCGTGCCCTATGCTGATCATGGCGAAGATACAGTATGGGAGCATATGAAAACCGCATTGGACTTTTCCTTCCGTCAGATCGGACAGCACGGGATCACAAAAGGACTGCGTGCAGACTGGAACGACTGTCTGAACCTTGGCGGCGGTGAAAGCGCCATGGTTGCATTCCTCCTGATCTGGGCTACAAACCATTTTCTGGATGCGGCACAAGTCCTGGGACGGCATGAAGATGTCCGGCATTACACAGAAGCCCGGGACCATATGACAGCCATATGCCGGGATGTGCTCTGGGATGGTGACTGGTTCCTCCGTGGATTTACTGCCGATGGCAGTCCGATCGGGAGTCATCTTGCCAGTGAAGGCAAGGTGCACATGGAAAGCAATACCTGGGCTGTTGTATCCGGTGCAGCAACCCGTGATCAGGCTATACGCTGCATGGACGCTGTGGATTCATGGCTCTACACCCCCTACGGTCTGATGCTGAACGCACCTTCTTTTGTCACCATCAATGATCAGATCGGTTTTGTTACCAGAGTGTATCCTGGCATCAAGGAAAATGGAGCAATTTTCAGTCATCCCAATCCATGGGCCTGGGTTGCAGAATGTATGATCGGGCGCGGAAATCGGGCTATGAAGTTCTACGACGCACTCCTGCCCGAAAACCAGAACGATCTGATGGAAATCCGTCAGGCTGAGCCGTACTCGTATTGTCAGTTTATTATGGGTCGGGATCACAGTGCTTTCGGCCGGGCACGGCATCCTTTTATGACCGGTTCTTCCGGCTGGAGCTACTATGCCGCAACACGCTATATGCTGGGTATACGACCTGAATTTGATCATCTGACCGTTGATCCATGCATCCCCGATGCATGGGACGGTTTTGATGCAGAACGTCTCTGGCGGGGCGCATGCTATCAGATTCATGTTTCCAATCCTGAGCATGTGCAAAAGGGTGTACAATCTATCCTTGTGGATGGCCACAAAGCTGAAGTAATCCCTGTCTTTACAACTGGTACTCATACGGTTCATGTCGTGATGGGAAACAAAAAGAAAGGTGGGTCTGCATGATTGAATTTGGAACCGGCGGATGGAGAGCCGTGATTGGTGACGGATTTACCCGTGCTAATATACGTCGCGTTGCCGCAGCTCTGGCCAGGCGCATGGTCCGAGAAGGAACTCAGAATCAGGGAATCTGTGTCGGATACGACCGCAGATTTCTCAGTCGGGAAGCCTGCATCTGGTTCTCCGAAGTGCTGACCGGTGAAAGTGTCAGGGTTTACTTTGTAAACCTCAGCTGTCCGACGCCCCAGGTCATGTTCACCGTCAAACATATGCAGCTGCCTTATGGTGCCATGATCACAGCCAGTCATAACCCTGCAATATACAATGGAATTAAGCTCTTTACCCGGGGTGGACGGGATGCAAGTGAAGAATATACTCAGGCAATTCAGGACGAGGCCAATGCTCTGGACGAAGGCAGCATACGCTCCATAGATTTCCAGCAGGCAACAGCATCCGGCATGGTCCAGTTTATCGATCCAAGAGACAGCTATCTGGATTCCATTCTCGCTCAGATCGATACAGCTGCAATCCGCAGGCACCGGCCAAGAATTGTCCTGGATCCCATGTTTGGTGTCAGTCTTACAGGGCTTCAGACCATTCTTTACACCGCACGCTGTGATCTGGATGTCATCAACGACCGCCATGACGCATTCTTCGGCAGACATCTGCCGGCACCAAACCCGGAAACACTTGTAGATCTTCAGGCCGCTGTGCGCGATCATAATGCCGCAGTCGGCATTGCCACTGACGGCGATGCTGACCGCCTCGGCATCATCGACGAGAAGGGGAATTATGTCTCTGCCAATGAAGTGCTGGTACTGCTGTATTACTATCTGCTCGAGTATAAGGGATGGCGTGGCGCGGCGGTACGGAATGTTGCCACAACACACCTTCTGGACAGAGTTGCGGATGCATACGGCCAGAAATGTATCGAGGTTCCTGTCGGTTTCAAGCACATTTCCCACGGAATGGATACATACGATGCACTGATTGGCGGTGAATCCTCCGGCGGTCTCACCGTTCGCGGACACATCAGCGGCAAGGATGGACTTTATGCAGCCAGCCTGCTTGTAGAAATGCTCTGTGTCACGGAAAAGCCCCTGAGCCAGTTAATCCAGGAACTGTATGAACGTTTCGGCGAAATGCATATGGCCCAGTATGACTGGATGATGACCGAAGAAAAAAAGGCCTGGATTCATCAGAAGATCATGATTCAGAAAGAGCTTCCTGAACTGGACGCACCTGCAGTCAGAGTCAGTTATGCAGACGGATGCAAAGTCTATATGGAAAACCAATGGGTCATTCTCCGCTTTTCCGGCACGGAACCCTGCGTACGCATTTTTGCTGAAGCAGACACTATGGAGCATGCAAAAAAACTGGTTGCCTGCATGGCTGCATTCGTGAATCTTTCCCTGCCTGAACAGCCATGACATTTGCCTGCCACCGGTTGCTCATGGATTTTGCTTGCATAAGATGGAATCTTCGCTATAATGTACATGTTGAAAGGAGGCGGCCCAACTGTTCAATATTGGCTTTTCTGAATTGATTGTTGTGTTGCTCATTGCCTTTCTGATTGTCGGACCCAAGGACCTTCCCAAAGTTGCACGGTGGCTTGGGCGGATGGTGAAGCGTCTTCGTCTTCTTATAAAGGAACTCAAGGAAGAAACCGGCTGGGCAGAGTTCGAAAAAGAACTGAATGACACCAGGACCGATGTTGAAACCACACTGAAAGATGTTCGGCATGATCTTGATATTACACCCGAACTGAAGAATGCTTCCGAACAGGTCGAATCAGGAATTCGCGATATCAGGCGCGAGCTCAGACAAACCAACCAGGAACTCAAACATACTGATACTCACTAAACTCAGGAGGAAATCTTATTATGCGTCTTGGAACTACAGAAATCCTGTTAATTGTTGTCCTTGCTCTTGTTCTCTTTGGTGGCAGTAAACTGGCCGGTGTTGGCAAAGCGCTCGGTAAGAGTATCAAGGATTTTAAGAACGAAGTCCGTGAAGACGACACCACTACTGATAATGAAGAGAAAAAAGCATAACGCGAGTGGATCGGTTTATGTTTAAAAAGAAAAGAAAAACTGAGGAAAGTCCTCAGTCCAATGAAGCCATTACAGACCAGAAAGCACCAACAGATGCAACACAAGCAGGCAAAGCGCCTCTGCTCAGTCATCTGTTGGCGCTTCGTCATGTTCTGATTGTCTCTTTCATTGCCGTTGCCGTAGCGTTTTTCCTCGTCTTTTATTTATGCATTGATCCTCTGATGGCCTGGATCACAGAGCCTATCGCAAGCCGTGGAATCAGCATCATCTATACGGCCATGTCCGAAGCACTTGTAACCAAATTCAAAGTTGCACTGATTGCCGCCTGCATTCTCGCAAGCCCTGTCATTATCTATGAAGTATGGCGCTTTATTGAACCCGCGCTTTATCCCAATGAAAAACGGACCGTCAGCATTGTGTTCTTTATCGCACTGTTCCTCTTTCTTGCAGGCGTAACCTTCTGCTACTTTGCAGTCTACACGCTGGCTGTCGAGTTTTTCCTTGTTGCAGGTGATAATCTCGCCACACCCATGCTTTCTCTGGATAAGTATGTCGGCTTTCTGTTCGGGTTCATAGTCCCGTTCGGTATAGCTTTCCAGCTTCCGGTTGCACTGTATCTGACGACCCGGATGGGATTCACCAGCTATACCATGCTTGCAACCAAGCGCAAATATGTCATTCTTGGCATCTTTGTCTTTGCTGCCATTCTTACGCCGCCCGATGTGGTTTCCCAGCTGGCATTGGGTATCCCCATGCTGTTGCTTTTTGAGATCGGCCTGCAGGTCTGCAGACTGACACGGCCACGGCATCGTGAATAATGGATTTCAAACATAAAAGATTCCGGCACAGGAAACTGTACCGGAATCTTTTATGTTTGAAATCTGAGATTCTCACCTGTATATTCATGAATCACCTGAGTAAAATATCTGCCAAAAATGCCTGCCGGATACTGCTGCCAGAGTGCATATGCTGTTTCCTGCGCCCACCGCGGGTCGCATGTCTGGTATGAACCGGTAAAAAACGCCAGATTAAATCGTGCAGAAAACTCTGCCATACTCTGTTTCTGAGCAGCATCCAAGGGTAACGCTGAGATGGATTCCAGATTTTTACGTCGCGCGACATCCATGAACCAGGCTTCGCTCGCACGTTGAAATCCGTCAGGCAGGTAGGCTTCTGAAAGTGCACAGGCTGTATATGTGATTCTGTCGTCCCCGGATACTTCAATCCAGGCATACCGATGCGGTGTAATACAGAAGCCACCCGTTGCAGCATCAGTCAGCGTACCCTCATGTGCAATATGCTGTGCATGAAGATGCCCTGAAACATGCAGACGAATCCCATTTTCCGCCAGACTCTCCAATAACCCTGTCCGATTCTGAATCACAAAATGCTCATATGCAAACTGTGTATGTGGTATCAGTCCATGATGGCTTGCTGTCAGTACAACTGCATGCTCCCGCCTGGATTCATCGAGTGCCCGCTGTATCCAGGCATGGTGGCCTGCTGTATATACCCCGGCAATCATGCCAGGCTGCCTGTAACAGCATGTATCCAGCATCAGAACCCGGACCTTTTCTGATACCCGGACACTGTATGTCAGGTTTGCATCAAAACAACCCGAGGGTTGCATCATCATCCCCTGATAGATCTGCCGGAATTCTGTTGGACTGACTGTATCCACGGTCAGCCATTTCTCTGCTTCATACCGTCTTGGACATGTACTGTTAATGTCATGATTACCTGGAATAATCCAGACCGGGATTCCTGCATCCCGGATTTCACGGAGGTGGCTTGCGAGCCGGATATGACTGAGTTTCTCCCCGTTCAGAGAAAGGTCACCCGTGATCAGCAATGCATCCGGTTTTTTTGCCAGAACTTCACGTTTTAATGCCTGGATCAGGACTTCACTGTGCTGCGTCAGCTTTCCATCACTGTTTGCCAGAGCACGAAGAAACAGCTGGCTTCCCTGATAATATTCCGGTGCCAGATAATGAATATCGGAAACCACCATGATTGAAGTCATTCCACACCCCCGCCTCTTTGGCTCAGAACCTTGGGAGTTCATTCTCTTACACCTGATCCCCGGACTCCTTTTTTCGCGTATGCCTGAAGAAGCAGCAGACTTTGCACAAGCCCAGCCTGCTGCATACTGCATTTATTCCTTTTCTGCCTGTGCAGGCAAGCGCGCAGTCTCGTGCGCCACGGCAATCCTGCCCTCTTCATCCATGTAAAGATGAAGCTTTTCTCCACTCCGGATACTCCCTGAAATCATTTCCTCACTGAGCGTATCCTCTACGGTTCTCTGGATCAGCCGCCGTAACGGCCTTGCACCATACTGCGGATCATAGCCTGCTTCTGCCAGATAATCCACAACTTCAGGGTCCCAGCTGAGTTCCAGCTCCCGTTCTCGGGCAAGGGCTACCACTTGCCTCAGCATCAGTTCCGTAATCCTGTGGATATCCTGTTCTGTCAGCGAATGGAAAACAATCAGTTCATCCAGCCGGTTAATGAACTCCGGCCGGAAAAGCTCCTTCACTTCTTTCATTACAGTTTCTTTCATACGCTCATAATTGCCCTGTTCCATTACAGTCCCGGAGCCAAATCCCATTGAACGCCCGGTTCTCAGTGCATGCGCTCCCGCATTGCTTGTCATGACAATTACTGTATTCTTGAAACTGACGACCCGGCCGGTATTGTCCGTCAGCCTTCCATCTTCCAGGATCTGCAGCAACATATTGAAAACGTCAGGGTGTGCTTTCTCGATCTCATCCAGCAGCACAACGCTATATGGTTTTCTGCGTACAGCTTCTGTCAGCTGCCCGCCTTCTTCATATCCGACATACCCCGGAGCTGCGCCTATGAGCCTTGATGTCGTGAACTTCTCCATATACTCGCTCATGTCAATCCGGATCACTGCATTCTCGTCGCCAAACATGGCTTCGCCGAGTGCTCTGCATAGTTCCGTTTTGCCGACACCAGTCGGTCCCAGAAACAGGAATGAACCAATCGGTCTCTTCGGATCCTTCAGACCTGTCCGCGCTCTGCGGATTGCATGCGCAAGCGCAGACACGGCTTCATCCTGTCCGATTACACGCTTGTGCAGTTCAGATTCCAGGTCACGCAGCCGTTCTGCTTCCGTTTCAGTCATCCGGCTGACCGGAATCCCTGTCCAGCCGGCGACAACCTGGGCTACATCCTCTTCTGACACTTCATCCTTTGCGCTTGTTTTCTTATTTGCCCAGGAGTTTTTCTTGGCTTCAATTTCCTGCTTCAGGCAGCGTTCCTCATCCCTGAGTCGCGCCGCACGTTCAAAGTCCTGATGATTCACTGCATCCTTTTTTTCCATCTGCAGGACTTCCAGGCGTTTTTCTTCTTTCTTGACATCCGGCGGCGCTGTGTACGAGGCAATTCTGACCCGTGAACAAGCTTCGTCCATCAGATCAATCGCCTTGTCCGGCAGGAACCGGTCGGCTATATAGCGCTCGGAAAGATGCACGGATGCACGGACTGCATCATCCGTAATGCGCACCTGATGATGGGCTTCATAGCGATCACGCAGACCAAAGAGGATCGCTATGGCTTCCTCGCCGGAAGGCTCGCCGACTGTCACAGGCTGAAACCGCCTCGCCAGTGCTGCGTCCTTCTCTATATGTTTCCGATACTCGTCCAGTGTTGTGGCACCGATGCACTGAATCTCCCCTCTTGCAAGCGCTGGCTTCAGAATATTCGCTGCATCAAGACTGCCTTCCGCATTCCCCGCTCCCACCAGCGTATGCATCTCATCCACAAAGAGCAGGATATTCCCCGCTTTCCGAATCTCTTCAATGCATCGTTTAAGCCGTTCCTCGAATTCTCCTCGATACTTGGATCCGGCTACCATGCTGGAAATATCCAGTGAAAGAACGCGCTTCCCCTCCAGCATGTCCGGCACAGCTCCGTCCACAATCCTCTGGGCAAGACCTTCCACCACGGCACTCTTGCCTACACCAGGCTCGCCTATCAGAACAGGATTATTCTTGGTTCGCCGGATCAGAATCTGAATCAGGCGTTCTATTTCCGTTTCTCTGCCGATCACCGGATCCAGCTCCCGGTCCTCAGCCATTCGGGTCAGATCTCTGCTGTAGCGGCTGAGCGCTGAATTCGGGCCATTCCCTCGTGAATCTTCCGGACCGGATGGATTTCTCGGCTGTTCATCCGGTGTTCTTTCCGGGCTTTCCATTCCATCCCGGATGGCTGACATAATCTGTTCCATCGCGGTCGCAGTGTTGACACCCATCTGTACCACGACCGCACATCCCATGCTGTCCTTGTCGCTCAGCAGACTGTGCCAAAGAAGCTCTGGGCCGATATATCCCTGTCCCAGTCTTCTGGCTGTCAGGTTTGCCATACTGATCAGCCGTTTCGCCCGGGGGGTCATTTCCAGTCTCGAGGGACGCTGTGTCAGTGCCGGGGTATCTGACTGCAGGGAAGCCACTATGTCCTTAGCGGCTTGATAACTGATATGATCCGTGATTTCCTGCACAATATGATCATCCTGATCAAGAAGCCCCAGGAGAATGTGCTCTGTTCCCACATAGGAAGCATAGAAATCCGCAGCTTCACGACCTGCAGCATTCAGAACCCTTTGTGCTCTTTCGGAAAAATTGAAGAATCCAAATCTGCCCATTCTTTTCAAACCCGGGAGTATTCCCTGTTTTCTCCTGTCACTATGGATTTGCCCCTCATTCCTGGCAGCCAGCCAGAGGCCCGGGGCATCTCGTGCCTGAACTGTACAATATACAGACTTTCGGCTGTTGTTCTTTACTGAACTCTCCTGTTAGTCTGGAATCAGTCGCCCGTCTTTTCAATAATCCGACACCGGCATGCCTGATTTGTCGTGCACCGGAATTCATCAGAGTTTATGCATCAGATTCCGCACGCGGCTTGCCCGTTCTATATTTCGTTCCGCATCTGTGAGTTCGCGCTGATGATACGCTGCCAGATGCGCATCCATGACCTCTTCAATCATCCGGTCCGCTTTAACCAGCTCCATAGGAAGAAGCCCACTGACAATTCCCAGTCGAAGATTGGACCAGTAGCGGAAAAAATCCTCCTGTTTCAGGATCCGTGCATGCGTCATGATTCCTACCGCCCGGAACACTGCATCTTCCAGGGAAATCCTGCTGTTCTCGAGATATTTTTCTCTGAGCTGCTTTTCCTTGTCAATCAGCTGATGACCAACAGCCAGAACAGTATGCAGTATTTCATCCTCTGCACGCCCCAGCGTTGCCTGATTGCTGATCTGATACATGTTACCCCACGCTTCCGAGCCCTCACCATACACACCACGGATATTCAGGCCCAGCTTTGCCACAGTCTGTCCAACATTGCCCATCTGTTTATACAGAACCAGCATGGGCAAGTGCAACACAAGGGAGGCACGCATACCGGTACCTGTATTGGTGGGGCATGCAGTCAGATAGCCCAGCTGAGGATCAAACGCAATCTCCGTATGCATGGACAGTGCATCATCCACCCGGAAACAGTCATCCGCGGCTTTCAGAAGCTCCATTCCTGGCTGTACAGCCATAATCCGCACATGATCTTCTTCATTCATCAGGATAGACAGGCCGTCTCTGTGATTGACCAGTGCTGCAGCAACCGGAAGATTTTTCAGGAGATCTTCGGTAATCAGACGGCTCTCTTCCATTACATGCCGCTGGATATCGTTCAGTTCGCGCATCCGGTAAAACTCAAATGTATCCCGGAGCGGGCTCATGGATATCGCATTGCATGTCCGGGCAATCAGTGCATCTGCTTTCTCCGGCTTCTCACTGAGATCAAACGGCAGATCCCTGTAATTCCGGGCAAGACGCACACGCGAAAACATTACTGTTGCTGTCGCAGACATTCCTTCGCCTCCTCAGCCGCGATCTCCTTGAGCATATCCCTCAGTCTGGCTGCAGTTTCAAAATCTTCCATAGCAACCGCCTGATTCATCTGACGTGTCAGTTCTTCCTGTCTGGAGCGCTGACGCTGTGCACGCTCACTGGTCAGTACCTGACGGCCTGCGTGGTACAGTCTGCCATGAATCTGCTGAAGCATGGGTTCCAGTTCATGCCTGAACGCTGCATAACATTCCGGGCAGCCTAATCTGCCTTTCTCCTTGAACTGCCGGTATGTCATACCACAGTTATTGCAGACAATCTCCGGAATGGTTTCATTCTCGGTTTCACTTTTGGGATCCAGTTCCGGTATAATTGCGGAAAAGATAGAAGACAGCAGATCCTGAATGTTCCCGCTGGTAAAAGCTCGGTTAAACTTCTGCATGCATTCATTGCAGACATGTTTCAGCCTGCTTTCTCCGCCGGTAATCACCTTGATTGTGCATGTTGCTTCCCGGCTGTTGCATTCTTCACAGATCATAGGTTTTTCCTTTCTGCTGCATGGATCGCTGCGTTTCCGCTCCGGTGTTCCCGGTTTCTCTGCGGTTGCGTGCAACCGAGGTCAGCATGGTCTTAAGAATCTTCGCACGGAGTGCATCTTTCATGGTATCCGGCATCGGTACAGAAAGTGCCTGGGCGGATACCGCCGAGCGCATAATGGCACTTTCACAGCCTGTAATCAGTTTCTCTTCTTCCAGCTGGTGAATCAGTTTCCCGGCTTCAGCTTCTGTCAGAATCTCCCCGATCCTTTCACTGATCAGGTACTGGAGTTTTGAGCCGGTCGGCACTACACGCACAATGCGGATGTAGCCCCCGCCACCACGCCTGGACTCAATCACATACCCGTCATCCAGTGTAAACCGGGTAGCCAGTACATAATTGATCTGGCTCGGCGCACAATTGAAGTATTCCGCAAGCTCATTTCTCTTTAATTCGACCTCAGGCTCTTCCTGGGTCAACATGGTCTTTATAAAGCTTTCAATGGTGTCACTAAGCCGCATATTGATCCCTCGATTCTTGTCACTGACTTTCTTTGACCTATATTATTATAGCGCTTGTCTACCAAATTGCAAGTCTTCCCTGTTTTTTCCGCCGCTTCCATTCAAAAAAAGCACAAAGTGCAGGAGCTTTGTGCTTCTAAATGTGGTAACCCAGCACCTGCTGTGCTGCATTATGCATATGTGCATCCCTGAGATATACATAGCGCACCGAAGAACGTATGCGCTCTCCGTCTGTCCATTCGATCCACCCCTGCCCCCGCTCATCCAGTCCATAATCCTGTATGTTTTTGCCTTCCGGCGGCACCAGCACAGTCAGGCGGTTCAGCACACGGTTTCCAAGTGCAATCTCAAAAATGTGACTCACAGGATCCAGCGACAGATGATGCCCGGTAAAACCACTCACAGCCATACTTGAGTCTGACATGAACACCGGTACTTCAGAATGCACCTGCTCCGGGTGCCGGACATAACACTGGCTCCCCAGATACTGGGTATACGTGCCATCCGCCAGCTTCCTGCCCGTCCTGTTTCTGCTCATTCTTTCCAGGTTTGCCTCACTGAGAAGCTTTCCGTCCAGCATACCCCTGCAGAACTTCTCCATATCTTCCATGCAGCTGAAAAGCCCGGCATGTCCTGGACAATCGTTTCCTTCAAGGTTCAGCATCCTGCACTTCGGATCATGCGGCGTTCCTTTTTCAATTCCCTCCCGGAGAATCCACCGGTTCCCTTCGATTCGGTGCTCACGGTCACAGCTTGCACAGTGTATGCGCTCAGAATCCGGCACCAGACAATATGTGCGCTTCATGCCCAGCGGATTCAGGATCAGCGTTTTCAGGCACTCCATGTATGATCTGCCTGAGGCCGCCTGAATTATATATTTCAGGATCATCGCATGAATATCACTGTACATCCTGCTACCGGTATGAGGCATTGCCCGTGCTGCAAACAACGCCCGGACTGCTGTTTCTCTGTCCCTGGCTCGGTCAATCCTTTCCGGGGTCTGTATATTCACTTCAAAACCAAGAAGCTGGTCTACTGTGACTTCCTTCAGGTACTCAAACTGTGATGCATATGCCGTCACAGGTTTTCCCAGGTCCAGACATCCCTGCTCATACAGGCTCATGACCAGTGTGCCGGTCATCAGTTTTGTCAGGCTGGCAAGGTCATAAAGACTGTCCCGCGTGATCCGGGCACCCTCCATGTCCAGTGCTCCGCCCAGTGCCCGCCATGTTCTGTCCGTATTCCCGCAGCACAGGTCAAGAGATGCCATAACACATGACTCGTGGACAAAAAAGTCTACACTATCCTCGAGCGTCATACTCCCTCCAGACCAATCCGTGTACATGGTACTCTGCCTTCAACAAGATCGGACAGATGATGTCTTGCATGGCCAATAATCACCGTTGTGCCCTTCTTGGCGGATTCCAGTGCAAACGCCAGCTTTGCCTTTGCACCATTGGCACCGGCCCGGCTTGCACCGATACAGCTTTTTTGCAGTTCATGAATCTTCTGCTCCAGTTCTTCACGGTTCCGGGCAGTAATATCACGAACCAGGGATGCCGGATCTGACGGATTCTGGTATATACCGTCCGTGCTTGTCATCAGAACCAGTATTCTGGCATGGAGCAGACCGGCAAGCACTGCTGCCGTTTCATCATTATCCACGCATTCATGAACTTCTCCGCCCTGGCTTCTGCGAACCGCAAGCTCCATTTTTCTGTTTTCCTCATCACTGACCGCGTCATTATAATTGACAATCGGTATCGCCTGCTGGGATACAGCCCTCAAAAGCAGCCGGCGGATATGTTCACACTTCTCCGGATCATTAAAGTGTGTATGTTCTACCAGAACCTGACGGATCGAATACTCCGGACGCACAAACTGCCGATAGTTCTGCATCAGAATACTCTGGCCCTGAGACGCATAGTCTGCCTTGTCTTCTTCCGGATCCCCTGACAGTTCCCTGCCTGTACGCTTCATGTAGTCCAGTCGCCCGATCTCCGTGGCGCCACTGGTCACCCAGACCATACCAGGCCGAAGTTCACTGCCAAGACGTGAAAAAATATTATAATCTATATCCCGGTCTTCTTTCCGTATCAGTGCCATGGACCCGATTTTGCCCACCAGCTCAATCTGTCCCTCCATCGTTTATTCACCATCCCTGTAGAGTCCAAATCGTTGACGCAGTACCTGCTCCAGGCGCTGCACCGAGGTTTCCAGAGCATCTGTATTCGGAAAAATGATGTCGGCTGTTGAACGGTATACACTGATCCTGTCCTGGTACATTTTCCTGACACCTTCTGCGCCATTCCGGGCAAGCAGAGGTCTGTCTTCCAGGCGAATATCCTTCAGAATGTCGTCCAGAGGCCGGTCGATAAGAACAATCAGTCCGCTGGAGCGCATCAACTGCTGATTCCATGGTTTCATCACACACCCTCCGCCTGTGGAAACCAGCATAGGATGCTGACTGCCCAGCCAGATCAGAAGATTGGTCTCTGCCTTACGAAAGGCTTCTTCACCGTATCTGGAAAAAATCTCCGGCACCGTAAGCTGAAACTGCTTGACCAGTGCTTCATCCATGTCCAGATATGGCATCTGCATCCGGCATGCCGTCCGGCTGCCTAG
>AUXO016687116.1_pt1 | contig 17531 bp, 31 predicted proteins | sample 768731 | NCBI WGS metagenome assembly AUXO01 (sample SAMN02715735, study PRJNA202380) | gut metagenome | biome: sheep rumen | host: Ovis aries | place: New Zealand: Palmerston North
TTGACGGAATCACACATCTGAGCATAGTTCTTATCTACAATCTCGGTTTTCAAGGCATACCGATAGAGCATGTTATAAAGAGATTTCATGCGTTGCTTGGTGCTCTGGCCAACATTGGCGTCACGGATCGCGCCCTCCATGTGATTCGGCCGGATATCCTTCATTCTCATGTGCCAAAGAGGCTTCGAATGGTTATACGCGGAAGTCCATGTCCGGCAGGCAGAGGAGACGATGGTCTGAAAATGGATTTCAGACCATTTCTCATACACCTCTGAAAAAGTGATGGAATCCGTCTCAATGTCGTAAGGGTTCTGATTATAGTTTGCAAGTGCTTCCAGCGCCTCTTTTCGGGTAGCAAAATATCCGATTGTGACATATTGCTGCTTAACGGTACCGGATTCCTCGTCCAGAATCCAGTCTTTTGTCTTTCTGGCACGCCAAGGCCTGCGTCTGTTACCGGAGAGCTTCGATACATTCCCATATCCGTTCGGTAATTTCATAAGATCACTCCTTTTCTGAAAGTTGCGCCGGCGCAACTGTAAAAATGAGCGCAAAAATAGCGCAGTTTATTGAAAAAATGCGCCTGAAATGATACAATATGCTTGTTTGGAGCTAACTGTATCATCAGGAGCTTGCCGTCCCGGTACGCCAATACCGGGGCGGCGTTTTTATTTATACATTTTGCCAATGTTGGCAAAATGTCAATATTTGAGTTGCGAAAGAAATAACATCATGCTACAATGTCCGTGGGTGTCACCAAGATGGTGGACGGCTGACCCTCTTCGGAGGGACTGAGACCCTCCGTTTACATAGAAACCCGTAAGGGAATCTCTAGGGAAGGAGGGCGACGCTCATGTTGACGATTGAAGGACTCATTGCAGTGCTCAGCTTCGGGTTGACCTGCTTCAGTATCGGATACGCCACCGGGCGTAACGATAATCACAAGACACAGAAATAGCCGCCCCGGTCTTGAGAAAACTGAGCGGCTATTTTAGCTAATCACTATTTCGGGCCAGCCGTCTATCGGTGGCACCTTTTTGTAAGTTAAATATAGCACACCCACACGAGTATTTCAATATTTATTTCAAAATTTCACTTTCAGTTTTACAACCTTACTGTTTATTAAGCTCGTCCATCATTCCAGAGGTAATCACACCGGCGGGAAGAGCCACTATAGCAATACCGAGTACAGAGGATATCATAGTTATTACTTTTCCAACGGTCGAAACAGGATAGATATCCCCATAGCCGACAGTGGTAAGTGAGATGGTTGCCCAATACACAGCATCAAAGAAATCAGAAAAGGTATCAGGCTCAACATTGATGATAATAAGCGCAGAAATAAGTATATAGCTGACGGCAATACCGAGAATAACAGAGAGAGTATCTTTCTGTGCCTTAAAAACATTCAGAATCATACGGATACTTTTTGAATATCGGAAGATTTTGAATATGCGGATCACCCTCACAGATCGAAACAACCGGAATAGCTTAAAGAGTCGAAAACTGCTATTGAGCAGGGTGAGCGATGGCAAAATGGAAATTAAGTCTATGATCGCCATGAAGCCAAAAGGATATTTAATAAATCCAAACATATGCTTATACTTGAAATCTGCCGTGAACCATCTCAATATATAATCGATAATAAATATGAATACAGTAATCTTGTCGATAACATTAAAACAGGCATATTGCTCTTTAAAAGCCAATGGAATAATACTTATAACGATAGCGATGATTATAAAAAAGTCATAACATTTGCTGGGAATATCATCGTCTGATCCTAATTCTAAGATTTCATATATTCGTTTTCGAACCATAAAACACCCAATACCCTAATTAAAATTTCAGTTTTCCACGCAACTCTACGACCTTACCAATAATCTTAACAGGTTTTTCTTCAATCTCTTCGTTAGAAAACATCATAGGTTCATATTTACTGTTGAGAGAGATCAAACTTATACCACCCGCATACTTCATAAGCCGCTTACAAGTTGCATCATTCCCATTAACCATCGCAATTACAACATCACCGGACTCTGCGTCGTCCTGCTGGCGGACGATAACGACATCACCATCATAAATACGTGGTTCCATAGAATCACCTTTTATCTGGAGTCCGAAGAATTCACCCGTCTTTGCCATCTCTTCTGTAATCTCTTCTGTATCTACGATATCTGTTACTGCCTCGATCGGAACCCCTGCGGCAACACGGCCGAGGACGTTGATCACGACACCATTCTTAGAAGTTACCGCATCATTCCAGCCGACTAAATCTTTTGATGTTGTTCCAAGAGCTTTGGCAAACAATTCAATTTTTGATTGTTGTAAATCGACTAATCCCTTTTCTATTTTGGTAATTGATGAACGATCAGTATATCCTGTTAGTTTAGCAAGCGCTTCTTGAGAGAGTCCTTTTTCTTCACGCAAGCGCTTAATATTCCTATATAAATCTATCATAAATACCTCCTTGACATATTGGGGGGAAAAGATATATCATTATGGTACAAAAAGGTAGCCAACTCCACAGAGTGGCTTCCAAAACAATTGTGTTAAAAAATAACCACTTCACTTTGGTCGGCGGGTGGTTATTTTTTTGTACCGTTTTTGGCGTTCATGTAAGTCAGGATGCTAACAACAAGCATTGCAATATCAAGTAAAAGACTTAATCCTTCGTATGTATTCACACCAACCACCTCCCTTCGGAGATGGAAACCACCCAGCAGATTGACTACCTATTATTAAAATTTTCCTCTCAGTTCCACGACTTTACCAATAATCTTAACAGGCATTTCTTCAATATCTTTGTTTGAAAACATCATAGGTTCATATTTTGTATTCAATGAAATGAGGCTGATACCGTCTTTATATTTAAGCAATCTCTTGCAGGTAGCATCATTTCCGTTCACCATAGCAATTACGGTATCACCGGAATCGGCATCTTCCTGCTGACGGACAATCACAACATCCCCGTCGCAAATCCGCGGCTCCATGGAGTCGCCTTTAATCTGCAAACCAAAAAACTCACCTGTCCTTGCCATTTCCTCTGTAATTTCTTCTGTATCCACGATATCAGTTACTGCCTCGATCGGGACTCCTGCGGCAACACGACCGAGGACGTTGATAACAGTTCCACGTTTCCTTTTTTCTTCAAAAACCAAATTTTCAGCATGTTGTAGATCCGAATTTGCCATATCGTTCATATCAGCGTTTAGTAAAAGGGACAATTCTTTTAATTTTTTTACTGGCGGCTCAGAGACGCCGGACTCCCACTTTTGTATAGTAGTATAAGACTTATAGCCTAGCTTTTCGGCCAAATAATCCTGAGAATATCCACACTTTATCCTTAAATACCTAATATTATCGCCAAGACTCATAAGCAATTCAACCTCCTTTCGTGAAAAAAGAATACTATAAAAAGGAATAAATTTCAAGTGAAAACGAAGAAAAAATAAAAAAACTTGAAAAAAAATCAAGAAAGTTATTGACACATGAAAAATATTCATGTATGATTGCAACATGAAAAAAATTCATGCGGAGGTGAAAAAGTGGAGACAATGCAGTTTACTTTAAAAGAACTTAGAGCAAGAAAAAGGGAAACACAAGAACAAACAGCGGCAGCAATAGGTGTTTCTACGCAGACATATAATGCTTGGGAGAAGTCAATTTCAAATGTGTCTGTCAGTAAAGTGAATGCTCTAGCAAAACATTTCGGCGTTAAATTAAACGAAATTTTTTTAAACTGAACATGAATTATATTCATGTTCAAAAGACAGCAAGACTGGAGGTGAAAGAAGTGAATTTAATAAGAACAAACGGAGGACCGCCGGGACCGAAAGAACCGCTTAATATTCAATGCCCACCAAGAAAAGAAAGTATGGAACTGGCAAATTGTGAAATAAAGTTGAGAGACATAAATGCAGAACAGCTCCGAAAGATAATCGAAGAATTGAAGAAAAGCGAGTTACCGATCGGAGCCATAACGTTCATTTTTGATCTAACTAATTAAGCTCGCATGTAAATCAGAGAACCAATCGACCAGAGAGACAGCACAGAAGATGTGCAATATCGAGCTCTGGGAGATGTGGGCGATGACACAGAAGTGAGGTGAGGAGAAATGTTAAAAAAGATCACAACAAAAGATGCTGCACAAGTCATGGGCTGCAGTGAACAGTTTGTAAGGATCGGGATACGGCAGGGGATTCTTGATATAGGGGACGCAATCAAGATGTCTCGGAAGTGGACATACAATATCTCGCCGGGTAAGCTGGCACAAAGACAGGGAATCACTTTGGAAGAATTGGAAAAGTTAATTAGCTGAGGTGCGACATGAAGAACTGGATTATCACAGCATTGCTGACAACACAGATCTACAGTATGGATTTCTGGACCAGAGGGACAGTGAAGCAGGATGCGGCACTGGCAGCAGGATTATTTGTCGTAATTGCCATGATGGTGTGGGCGGCGGACTGGAAAGCGCAGGAGATGAAGGAGAGAAGAAAATGGAGCAGACAATGAAATGGATTCCACCGACAGGCTGGATCACGGACAGGCAGCCGGAGGAGAACGGCTACTATCTGACAACAGTAAAAGAAGAAAACGGAACGCTTGATGTAGATATCAATCAATTCTGGGATGGACACTGGCCAGACGTAGAACTGTTAAGAAACAAGGTGATTGCATGGACGACATTACCGGAGCCGGAGGAAGAGAGATGAAACATATGGGAGTGATAGAGTGGCTGATTGCAATTGCTATCATCGCCATTATTATAGGCGCAATGAGACAGCAGGCACCGGCGGAGACAAATGATAATGAAATCAACTACATACCAATGGAGTGCACGGCCTACTGCACCGGCACCACACGCTGTGATGGAGGTCCGGCGAGAACGGGAGTCTGCGCCGGAGCTTCCAGATATTACGGAAAAACGGCGGCAATCTATGAAAATGAAGGTGGAAAGCCCGGAGAATTTCTTGGATATTACGAGGTGCTCGACACCGGCGGAGATTACCGCATCCGGAATGGGACGTGCCTTGATGTCTATCTCCCCACAGAAAGAGAGTGCATCCTGTGGGGCAGGAAGCAGGTGCTTGTTGTGATGATAGACGGAAAGGGGTAAGTTGCGCCGGCGCAACAGGAAGTTATGAGCGCAAAGAAAGATGATTATATTCCACATCCGAACGAGCCGTGGAGCTGGCCGGATGGAACTATTCCCTTTTCGGTGGAGAAGGAAGAAACAACAGAGTACGACACATATTACTACTGGCATGATGCCGAAGGTGATATGTGGTACGCGACAAAGAGCGGGCTGAAATTCGCCGGAGAAATGGAAACGGCACAAAGGCGAAGGAAGACAAAAAAGAGCTCTGATGCATTGGCGATACATCAGAGCAGGCGGTCTAAAAAGACACTCATCTAACACAATATGAGTGTACTACAGAACGCCGTGAAAGTCAAGGAAAATCGGGATTTTCAGCTGCTTTTTGTGACGCGGTTAAGATATTAAAGTTACGGAGTTTACGAATGGCATACACGCGGAGAAAGTACACTTTTCAAAAATCAACAGAATATGAGTTTGTCTTCAAAGGGAATTATGGAGCGAAGGGTGAAAAGCGTGCAGAGAAGTCCAAAGCTACTCCGGAACAGGTAAGAAGACAGAACCGGCTGAACAAGCAAAAGAAGATCAGGAGATTGATCAAGGCGAACTTCTCGGAAGGGGACTTCTGGGTAACACTGACTTATCCGAAAGGAGCAAGACCATCTGTCAATCAAGTCATGAAAGATTGGGACGGTTTCATCCGGCGCATGAAAACCAGGTATAAGAAGCTTGGAAAAGAACTGAAATGGATCCGGCGTATCGAGATCGGGAGCAGAGGAGCGGTACACGCCCATGTGATCATCAACCGTCTGGAAGGCGAACAGACAGACCTTATGATCAAGGAATGCTGGAAGCCGGGACATGTGAATTACGCGACTCTCTACGAGGAAGGTGACTATGAGCAACTTGCGGATTATCTGGCCAAAGACGAGATGACAAAGAAGCAGGAAGCGGAACTGGAACAGAAAGACCGCAAGAGGTTAAGAGCTTACTCCCACAGCCGGAATCTGACAACGGTAGAACCGCAGACACGCACCTATGGTCATTGGACGATGCGGCGGATAATAAGGGACGGTCCGAAACCGACGCCAGGCTATTACATACTGAAGGACTCGATCAGGAGCGGTGTCAATCCGTATACGGGTATGAGTTATCTGTATTACACGGAGAACAGACTGGATGAAGCGGATCATGAGGACACGACAAAGAACCACAAAAAACGGCAAAGAACAGAACTAAACAGCAAAGAACTTAAAGCAGACAAAAATAAGACAGAAAGGAGAAGTACAGGGATGCAGGTAAAGATATATCTATCATCCGGCATCAAAAGCAGCAGGGCAACCGACGGAGTGGCAGGTTATGTAATAGCCATGCCGACCGATCGGGGAGACGCTACACTGACAGACTTTGAATACGTACCGGCCATGACGCATAACCAGTCTGCAATATGCACACTGAACTGTGCATTGAAGCGACTGAAGCAGCCATGTGATATTGAGATATTCACAGACTCACCTTACCTGCAGGGCGGATTGGACAAGCTGGATGAACGCATAGTGTCCGGATGGCACAAGCGGGACGGTGAGCCGGTCAAATTTGCGGAAGAATGGCAGAGAACAGCGACCCTTTTAGGCGCACAGCCGTACAGCGTGTTCTTGAAGCAGCAGAACGAATACACGGGATGGCTCACTGAGGCTGTCACCAAATTGACAGAGCAATTAAAAGCAGAACGGACAGACCGGATGGAAACAAAGGAGTTGGAGGAGCTTGTAAGGAAGCTCAAGAAAGGAGTATTGGCATGATGTTTGAGAAATTTGGAGAGTTTGATTCCTACGTGGAATTGAACGCAGCGGCAAAAGGCTTTAAGGATGAAGGAGACGAGGAATCCCTGTACGCATTGGCAAAGGAGAACGGGATCGATGAGGAGGATGCGCAGGATTATTTGAAGGACATGGTACCGGAGCTGTGCAATGAGCTGATGGCAGCAGTCGGAAAGCTAAAGGTGGAATGTGAAGAATTGAAGGTAAAAGAGCTCATGGAAGACTGGACGGAGTACATCAAAACACAGTGTGTCGAGGATCGCGCCATAGCGGCAGCAGTGCGCAGGAAAGATAAGAGCCTGAAGGAGTGCATTGCAAAACTCATGCTCTGGGCTTTCAGTAATCAGCAGGAGATACCGGTAGAAATCCAGAAAGCTGCAAAAATAAATGCAGGAAAAGTGACCTTTGGAATACCGGGCATGGCGACAGCAAAACGCCTGATCACGGAGTATTATCTTGGAGGTGGCGAGGAATGAAAAAAGCAGATTGCCTTGCCATGCACCCGTTGACTGTCACAAAGGCGATGCGTGACGCAGCGCTGAATGACAGAGGTGAGGTCGTACAGATGCCGACATACTACGACAGTAAACGGACAGTGCTTAATTATCAGTATTCCGTCTTCTATAGAGCAATGCTGGGGAATGGTCTTTTGAAGGTAGCAGTCTGGACAAGAGAGGCTGTGATCACCAGGCAGGAAAAACCGGATTATGAGATATACATCAGCAAAAAGCAGAATGAAGAGAAGTGGAAAGTTTATGTACCTTCTACAAAAAGCTGGAGGACAGCGCGTGTTGACAATCTGGAAGGACTGGGCAGGAAAGGAGACTATTACGGCGTCAAAATCTGGGACAATAAAGCGGGCAGGGAGTTGGTCAACACCTATCTCGGAAATGAAAACAAAGAGATCAATATCCGTAAAGCCATCCTGCAGTTCCAGTTAGGCATTCGGAAAGACATGATGGAACGCAAGAGCCGGGCGGAACTGGAGATGATCGATTCCATCATGTATCAGGTGCCACAGTTACCGAAAGACTTTGAGGAATGGGCGTTCAAAGACGCTTTTACCGGTAACCACTATATGCTCTACAGCACCAAAGAGCAAAAGGCTCACTGTACTTACTGCGAGCAGGATGTGCCGTTTGAAAAAATAAAGTCACCGGCACATAACGAAGAAGGAAAATGTCCGTTATGTAAAAGACAGATCACGTACAAATCATGGAATAAACAGAACACACTGAAAGATACCAAACAGACCGGGATCATCCAGCGCATGAAGGACGGCGAGAGCTATATCGCAAGATACTTTCACACACAAATCATCATGCGCAGGGAAAAGGGTTATGAGAAGAAAAAAAGCATTCATGAAATATTACGGATTCAGTTAAGCAAAGGAGAATTCTATGAAATCGACGCTTTTGAATGGGGCGAATACAAAAACACCGGAAAGCGCAGGTGGATCAGGGAAGTGATACGAGGATATTATTACGGGCGGGTAACTTACAGAAGGGCATTAGTGATCTATCCGAGGAACATAACAAGATTGTTTCAGGACACTGAATTGAAATATATCCCGATAAAGAAATACCTGGATTACAGGATGGGAGACGAGGTGAGCATACGTGAAATAAACATGATGAAACAGAGGCCGGAGTGCGAGATGTGGATCAAGATGGGACTACTTAAGTATACGAGTGATATTTTGCGCGATGGGTACACAAAAAGCAAATTGACGGGGAAACCATGGGAACGGCTTGAAGTTACCAAACAGGGAATGGAGCAGATGATCCGCCTGGATGGCGGAAGAGCAGAACTTAGCGTGATCCGGTCTGCGGAGAAATACAACGTAAAACTGACCGATGAACAGGTCATATGGTACGCGAAACACCTGGGAAGCGGGTATGCGGAGAAACTCCTGCAATACGGAATGCCGCAGAAGTTCATCAATTATTTTGAAAGCGTTCTCTGGAAAGACGCGAAAGACGGGAGGGACAGAGGAGGTGCTGTCAGAGATTATGCGGATTTCCTGGAGGACTGCAGGAAACTGCGGCTGAACTTAAAAAAATCGCAGTTCTTTCCAAAGAACTTCCAGCAGGTACATGATGAGATCGCACAGGAACGCAGAGAATATGAGAACAAGATAGAACAGGCAGACATCAGAAAGAAGAATCGCATCTTAAAGAAGCTACTGCCGGAGTTACGGGAGCTCTACAGCGGAGAGGATGAACGGTTTATCGTGGTATTCCCGCAGAAAAAGACAGACTTCCAGATAGAGGGAAGGCAGCAGCATAACTGCGTGGGCGGCTCATATTTTGACAAGATGATAAGGGGTGACTGCTGTGTGATATTCCTACGAAAAAAAGAAGATCCGGATAAGTCATTCTGCACGGTAGAGTTTTCAGCGGAAGGGGAAGTGTTGCAGAACAGGATCGCCAATAACGCAGAAGCTCCGAAGGACGCACAAAAGTTTATCAATGAAATCAGCAAAAAAGCAATGAAGAAAATTGCGAAAAAGAAAAAAGAAGAACTTAAGAAGCTGTTAGAGGCAGCAGGATAGGAGGATTATGGACGAGATAAGAGTGACAGAATATCACGGGACATACGACCAGTATAAGAACATGGTGGATGTAGAGCTGGCTGAAGCGGCAGCAGGATTTGTCCGGATCGGATATCTCTTAAAGATAGCGAGAGATACGGATATTTTGAAAGAGTCCGGCTATAAAGACGTCAACGAGTTTGCAAAGGCAGAGTATGGTCTTTCAAAGGACGTGGTAAGCCGCTACATCGATATCAACACCCGTTATTCAGAGAATGGCTGTTCTGATCGTTTACAGGACAGATACCGGGCATATGGTTATTCAAAACTGGCGGAAATGCTCACACTTCCGGAAGCAGTGGCGGAGGAAATCACACCGGAGACCACAAGGGAAGAGATTAGAGAGATAAAGCGTGAGATCAGGGAAGAGCAGGAGATATCGGATATAGAGGTAATGCTTGAGCCGGAGCAGGAGAAACCCGCAGTTTCATTAGTACTGGAGAGCGTTCCGGAAAAAGTGTTCTATGAAGTTTTGAAGCATTTTGACACATACCATAAGGTGAAGAATTTCTTTTGGAACGAATCAGCCCCGGATGCGATGGAAAACAAGTGGATCCTGAATACCTTTGCACCGGCAGGCAGGGCGACAATATCCGTCAGGGTGCCAAAGACAGGCAAGTTCATGGTCACTTTCGATGAAAGCAAAGAAGATGTGGTGATCATTAATGTGCGGTCAATGGAAAAGGAGTATGTGGGCATAGCGGCTGTCGGAGCCATAATCGAGCGACTGACAGAGTTCGATTACTATGACACCTATCCGGATGAGAAAAAAGAGCCGCAAAAGCCTATAAATACAAGTGGCGAAGGCACTTTTGGAACAGAACCGGAAAAAACAGCCCAAAAAACACCTCAAAAGCCTATAAACACAAGTAGCGAGACGGATTTTGAAACAGAAAATGACAGACCGGGAAAAACAGAAGTTGCGCCGGCGCAACCGGAAGAAAACAAAAATATTGTTAGGGAACAGGAAAAAAACAAAGAACCTGTTAGTGAGGATGCTCCCGATGATAATGCCGGGAGCACACAGGAGATACTGAACGGAACTGTAGAGAAGACAAGACAGACAGACATATCCAAAATAAACAATACCGAAGAACTTAGAGCCGCCGTAGGATGGGCTACAAATGTTACAAACAAAAGCGGCACGGAGGCAGCAGAGTACGATGGACAGGATGATGCGCCACAAGAGGCAGCAGGACAGGATGAGCTGGAGCGGAAAGAGCCGGAATGGTATGGTTTCAGATGGATAGATATGATGGATGCGTTTGAAGAATTAAATGGATTCTTCCGGACATATCGCAAAAGAGACATGGAGAGCCAGATTATTCCGAAGGCAAGGCTGAAGGAGATACATGACCATGCGGTAAATATTGCGGCGGCCATAGAAAGGGCAATCGGAGCAGGTTATGGCAAGTAAACAGGCAAGGGCGCACGAATTCACAACAAAAGCCCGTAAAGCCATCTACGAGCGCGATCAGGGACAGTGCATCTTCTGTATGATGAAATATCTTCCGGATCGGTCAGGAAACTGGCTGGCCGGAGAGATAAAGGGAATCATGCATTATATCCCAAGGGCGCAAGGTGGACTTGGCATCGAACAGAACGGAGCAATCGGGTGTGAGTACCATCATCATATGCTTGACAATGGCTGTCAGGGCAACAGAAAAGAGATGCTTGAACTTTTTAAGGGCTATCTGCAGATTTATTATCCGGACTGGAATGAGGACAATCTGATCTACAAGAAATGGAGGTAAGTATGTTTTTGAATCAAAACGCACTAAAGCGCCTGTGCAAGCAGGCATATAAGAACTGGGGATTACATATCGAACACACATTAGACGGATACATTGCGATCGGATCGACATCATGGACGCTGGAAATCATGGATGACAAGCTTCCGAATGGCATCAAGGCGTGTCTGATCGAGATGGTCGGAGACCTGCCGCCGGCTGGAACGGGATATAAATACCACAAGAAAGAAATGCCACAGTCAGAGCTTCCGAACGTAACGTATAAGGGACTGGAAGCTATGTTCGATCGAATGAAAGAGGATTATGTCGAGACAAAGGTGAGGCTTAAGCATGAAGGTGACTGGCTTTCTGTATTACAGAGTGTCACCACCGGCGGCAAGATCATGGTCAACGACACATTTATTGAAATGATTGACGAAAGTGAGATTGACCGTGAGGGCGGAGAGTGCGAACCGGGATACCCGAGAGCTAATAATTTAAACGTGATCTGGAGTAATAACGTAATGAGCTTTATGTGCTGGAGGCGAAGTGTGAAATATACCAAGGAAGAGTATTTCATGGATACGATAGATGCACTTGATCTGGCATATAACTTTGAGGAAGAGGAGCTGTTATAACAAGTTAACAATGCGCCATTTCTATAAACTTTTGGAATCTGGGAAATTTAATCTATCACAAATAATGCGTAAGGCGGCCCGGCGCAGCCGCCGGAAGGAGGCACATGAAGCATAAGAATTACCAAGGCATCGAATTCGGGAATGTCTTAAAAACCCCCATCACAAAAGAGATGCTGGAAGAAGTAAAAGAACAGGCACAGATCGGGGAGATTGTAAGACTTCAAAGTAACGATTCGCAAATCACAGAAAACAAAATCTTCAAGGACTGGATTATAGTCCAGAAATACACCCATTATATGCTCGTAGAACGTGAGGCGGTCCTGGGGATCATCCGAAGAACCCTCTCATATGTCGACTATTACAAAATGCTGAAAGGAGAAAGCATATGAACATGACACCGGAAGAAATCTGCTGCTCTTATCGACAGGCAAAAAAGAAAACGGAACAGATCAAAATCTTATCAGAATTAAACGCGACCACAGAAGAGGAGATCAAGAAAATTCTGAAAGCAAACGGATATTTAAAGACCGGACCGAAGACGGCCATCATGCAGACGGCCCTGAAGAAACCAAAACTCGAAACACCGGAAACCAACATCCAGCCGAAGCAGGAAGTCCCGGACGCAGTGATCCAGCTCTGCGTCAAGAGAGTAGAGGTCATCTGCGAGCAGATCGACAAGCTGGAGAAGGAATTGGAGAAGATTAACAACTTCTTAGCGAGAACGTAACAGACAAAATACGGTCAAGGAGGGCCTATGGAAATCAGAGTGATACGGTGTGATACTTGGGAGAATTTAAAAGAAACCGCAAGACTTTACGCAGAACTAGATGCGTCAGAAATACCGATAGATGCGAAGCTGAAATATGGGCGAAAGATAAGACAGAAAGGAGCGAGAAGGAATGACAATATCTTTAACAGACATCGAAATACGAAGAGTTTTGGATGCATGTGGTCAATATATAGAACTAATGAGTCAAGGAGAAGATACTCACGAATACACAACTTACGAAATAGAAACAGGTCTAGGTTCTGCGCTGCGAAAAATAAGCAAAGAAAGAAATGGTTAGTGTATTTATGCAGAATACAAAACAGTGACTAAATATTCAACATTTGATGAATGGAAAGCGGCAAGAGCAGAAAGTGAGGATGAGGAATGACAAAAACAATATGTGATATATGTGGCAATGATATGCCTTTAGAAATATATTCAAGGTCTATTAAAGATTATAAATTTTGCATATCAAGTTATGGAAAAGCGTGGGATATATGTGTTGAGTGCAGGAATGAACTTCATGAGTGGATGAAAAAGCGAAAGGCGGAAAGTGGGGGAGATGAATGAACAAAAAGAACTGCCCAATATGTGATTATCCGTTTGATATGTGCCAATGCAGATTTGGTGGCAATTCCCATCCATATAGAAGCAAAAGAGCAAGAGTTGTAGAAGATCACATCTATCTTTTATCTGACGAACAAATTGAGCATCTAAAGAAAGTTCAGAAATGGTGGCACACCGTATATGTTGATGAAGAAATGAAACAGATTCTTGAAGAGCTAGAAAGTGGGGAATAAGGAATGACAGGAACAATAGAATTATCAGAATACGTTATAGATGCGATAGCAAATGCCGTTGTAAAGAAAATGCAAGAGCCATGTGAGGATGTTATAAGCAAACAGCCGAAGATGGGGCGGTGGATATATGACAAAAATATTGAGAATTGGCGGTGCTCAGAATGTGGTGAGACACCAAAAACGCTGGGATATTGTGGGACGGCTGATTTTATGGCAGAGCATTTCAAGTATTGTAATCATTGCGGTGCAAAGATAATTAAATCACAGGAAAGTGAGGAATAAGAAATGACCAGGTATGAAGAAAATAAAATTGTTGCTAATGAAATGAGTAAAAGAGCGGAACATAAGCCGACAGGAACGTATGAGGAAATGGAATCTGGGAAATTTAATCTATCACAAATAATGCGTAAGGCGGCCCGGCGCAGCCGCCGGAAAGGAGTGCTATGGGAAATATAATGGTGGAGGGAAGAAATCCGATCACACAGGAAATGCTGAGTCAGATCAAGACAGAGATAGGTATAGGTGAGGTAATCTGTTTAAAAGATACGGATAGTCCGAATCCTTCCGCAAATAAGACAGATGCATGGAGAGTAGTGAAAAAATATCCACATCACATGCTCCTGGAAAGACAGGGAACAGGAGGAGTGCTTCACAGATGCTTAGGTTACGTAGAATATTATTTAGAGAAAAATAAGGAGATAGGATAATGGAAATGAGTCATGATGAAATCTGTATGCGATATAGAACAGCAAAGAAAAAGACTGAACAGATCAAAATACTGGCAGAATTAAACGCGGTAGGAGAAAAAGTGATCAGAGATATCCTGAAGGAAGGCGGCTATCTGACACCGGGATCAAAGAAAAAGACAGCAAAAACTGACAAAACGCTGCCGGAAGGCAGCGGGGTATTGAGAGAGCAGGAAGCGAGGGAGGAAATAAAAAGGCTGAAAAAACCTGCGCAGATCAACAAGGATTTTGATGACGAGATAAACAAAATGATGAAGGAAGCAGAAACGAAGGCAAACAAAGGAGCTGAGAAAGAAATGGTCAAAAAGCGGACAGAGGCAGCAGTGCAGGCAGAGGAAGTAAAAGGTGCAGCAGAGCAGACGGATGGAGCGACAGAGGCAGTAGGGCAGGCACAGACTGAGAGAGCGCGAGAGGCAGCAGTACCGAAAAGAAAGATACCGGAATACGTCCAGAAGCTTGTCGCACAGCGTCAGGCGATCCTTAGTGATATGATAGCTGCTTACAGCAAAGAACTGGCAGAACTCAATGAATTTATGAAAGGGTGACAGGATGGAAGAATATGAGATCAATGAGGCGTTCCACAATTTTGTGGATGCATACTGCAAAAAGCATGAAATCAGTGTCGAGACAGCCCTGACGCACGCACTGGTAAAGGAAGTAGGAGCTGCTTATAAAGAAACCCGGCTGGAAGGAGAGAAGGCAGGAGATGGATCAAAGACAGATATCAGATGCGGTTGCTAAGAATATGGAATTGAACCATAAAACCCCGGAGGATTACCGCAAACCGATAGAACCGGTCTATAACTATGGCTTTCGGTGCAAGTACTGTGACATCCAGCTCACCGGTCCGAGTCTGGTGCCGGGAAATACCACATATTGCCATAGATGCGGACAAGCATATGACTGCGCCACACTGTGGCTTAGAATCAAAAAATACTGACGGAGGAATACATGACAGGGGCGGAAAAGAAAGAATACTTAAAATCATACAGGCTGAAGATAGAGGAGATTGAACGGCTGGAAGCAGAGCTGGAAGCCCTGAGGATCCATGCAATGTATCCTTCGTCAGGGAAAGCAGAGGGAAAACGGCGGCATAGACCACATGATCTGTCAGACTACGCCACTCAGGAAGAAAAGCTAAAAACGCGGATCGAGGAGACACGTCAGGAGTGTGCGATACGGTGCAGGGAGATCATAGAAGCCATCGAGAACCTGCAGGGAGATACACAGGAAAAGCTTGAAAAGCAGAGAAATCTTCTGGTTGCCCGGTATATCAAAGGGGAGAATTGGGACACGATCGAGAAAGAAATCAATTACGGCAGGACACATATGCACAGGATCCACGCAAGAGCACTGGATAATTTTAACCCAAAGGAGTGATGCAAAACAAAAAAAGTTGCGCCGGCGCAACTAGAGGCAGCAGGACAAGAGGGTACAACTGCGCATAGAAAAACCACCCCCAACTTTGACAAGTGACGGGGTGGTTTTTCTACTCAACAAAAAATGCGAAAAAATAATTTTATACAAGATGCAACTGCGCTTTCAAAGCATCTTGTAAAGTCTGCGAGAAGTTGATGCCTGCGGCAACAGCGCGTTCGTTCAGCCACTCTGGAATAGACAGTGTTTTCTTAACAGCTTTACTACTGTTACGCATCTGATATTCAAGAGTATTCGCCGTAATATAAGTTACGAAAGATCCACCTTCTGTCGGAATAGAGTCAATAGAAGATGGTGCCGGAATATCTTTACCCTCTTTTTCGAGACAATAAAGTCTTAAAGCGAGAGCATCGCTTGCCATTGCGATCCCGTCGGCAATATCGTCACCCTGCGAGTAACAGCCTTGAAGATCAGGAAAGTAAATTGAAAAGCCACCTTCAACTTCAGGTTCAAATACTGCTGGAAAAACATAAGATAACATATAGATTCCTCCTTTTGATATATCATAAATGAGGGGCTGGGGCTTATTTCAGCCCCGCGTCCTTCAATATTCTATTTGCTGTTCCGGTTGCGACCTCCTTACTGGGATGCCGTGGTACTTGAAAAGTGTTTCCGGTAATTGGGCTGTACCATTCATCGTGATTCGTACCGTGTTGGGTTAGTGTGCAACCGCCTTTCTTCAGTTTCTTTGTCAACTCTGAATGAGTCATGCTTTACTGTACCTCCTTTCTGATACTATTATACTACGTATTGATACGTACGTCAATAGGGAAATACGTAAAAACACGTATAAATAAATCCGTGTAGAAAATTAAAATTTATACAATGTGCAACTTTTGCATCAAGGCTTCCTGAAGGACTTTGGAAAGACTCAGATTACTATTCTCGGCTTCAAGTGCCAGCCATGCGGGAATAGAAAGAGTCTTTTTGACCGCTTTTGTATCGCGACGATACTTGATATCATCAACGCAGACATAGCTCACGATATCAGAGTTTTCGGCATGGATATCTCTGATGTCTGACGGTTCAGGGATTTCCTGATGGTCTTCTAAAAGACTATTGATATAAAGACCCAAAGCTTCCTGCGCCATCTCCATAGCTTCAGCCAATGTTTCACCGCAGGTATTACAACCTTCCAGATCGGGAAACTCTACCCAGAAACCGTCTTCTGCGTGAAAAATTGCGGGATAAATACGAACCATAATATTATAACTCCTTTCTTACAATTATATTACAATACATAAATTACGTAATGTCAACACAAAATACGTAATTTATGTAAAATAAAATCGATAAATAAAAAACAAAAGATGGGACACAATGGGACTTTTATATGTGGTATTATGATAGCATAAGAAAAAAAGGAAAAAGCCAAATACATACACAATCATGTGAGACTCCTTTTATAGACGGGGCTTATCTACAGATAGTAGGTAGGCTCCGTTTTGTGTAGAAAGATGGAAAAATGAAGCAAGCAGATGTTGATAAATGGATTGAGGAACTGATTGAGAAGGATGAATTGTGGAGATTCTACAAGTCACCACAGTGGATAAAACTCAAGAAAGAAGTACTGAAAGCAAATCATTATGAGTGTGCTGAGTGCAGGAAGAAAGGCATAGTTACAAGGTATGATGTAGACGCTGACGGAAACAGGACATTACTAAGCACAGTTCATCACGTACAATTTGTCAGGAATCATCCAGAGCTTGCACTGAGCAGAACATATACGTACAAGGGAAAGACGTATCAGAATCTGATTCCGGTCTGCAAGGCGTGCCATAATAAATTGCACCCGGAAAAACATAGGAAACACAATAGTGAACTGCACTTTTCAAACAAAGAGCGGTGGTAACACCCCCACTCCCCCTAACCCCCTTCACTTAGGAGGGGCTTACAA
>AUXO013864749.1_pt1 | contig 17529 bp, 17 predicted proteins | sample 768731 | NCBI WGS metagenome assembly AUXO01 (sample SAMN02715735, study PRJNA202380) | gut metagenome | biome: sheep rumen | host: Ovis aries | place: New Zealand: Palmerston North
TGGCAAGGTCATTACAGATAAATGCCGATATTTCGGCATCTGTTGTCGTAACAGAAATTTTGATAGCACTGGTATCTGTTACAGAAGAAATGGAAATGCAGTTCCGAAGTGAAGATGCTGAAATTGTTCCGTTTTCAAAATTAAAATTTTTCTGAAGAGTATCTTCATTAAATTTTTTCAGCAGATTCGAGCCAATCGCTTTCATGACGGCATCGTCTTTCATGACTTCAATGTATGTATTGATAAGCTGTTTTGCGCTTGTGATATTATTATAATTATTCTCATTATTATTTTCAGAAATATTATAACTTTGAATATACATCGAAATATGTGAAGAATACTGCAACGGCATTACGAATTTTGAAAAACAGAATGCTCCTGCTGCTCCTAGTATCGTACATAAGATAATTGCCCAAATTTTCCCTAAAAACAGAGAAATCAAGTCTTTTATCGTATAGCTTTCATTCATGAAAAATAGCCCTCTTTCTATTATTTTTCCCAAATCCTCTTTTGTTGCCCATTTATGATATTTGACTGAAATAATTCCAGCATTTGATGTTGTTTCAGAAACAGAATTTTATTTTCGGGCATTCTGCCGAGCTTGAGTTGATTTTTTTGCGATATGAACCAATATTTCAGCGGTATGCGGTCAGCACCTTTCACATCCGCAGAAATTGACAAATGATGGTAATTCTCGTAAAATTTCCGAAGTTCCATGTAGTAATTCTGCCATGTATCAAATTCCGGCTGAATTTTTCCCTTTTGGCATTTTTGAAGTTCTTTCAGAGATTTGAATTTTCGGGGCATGATGTACACAGTACCGCCGATTTCTTCAAGCAATTTCGCACGTTTCGGAGAAAGTTCGCCCTTATAATAAGAAATTCTGTTCAGTTTGAGCCAGACTCTAACATTTGTTCCGCTGGGACTTTTCCAATCCAACGGAATCTGTAAGTCACCGTGTTCTTCTCGATATTGCTTGCAAAAACGATAGGTATCCATCCAAATTTGGTCTCTATAATCCCAACAAAAGCCGATATTTTCCAATTTTTCCGCAAAATATTCTGAAACTTCTTCTTTGCGGTATTTTGTACGGATTTGAGAAACTTCGTTTCCAAGCGGATAATCGTCCTCACATATAAATTTTGGAGGAATGCACAAATGCTGATGAACTTGATAAAATTTTTCCAAATGATAGAATAAATTTTTCTCTTCCTCCGAAAGGAAATTCAACACTTCAATTTCTAAAAGTTTTTCAATTTGTTCAGGCGACAGATTCCCTTTCTGATATTCTTCCCGACACTCCTGAATCCAGTCTGCTAAAAATATTCCCGATTTTCCTTTAAAATCTGCCGGAATGTCCAAATTTCCATGCTCTTCAAAATAAGCTTTGCAGTCCTGATAATTTGGATTCCAGAAATAAGCTGAAACATTCCATATCATTTCAATTTGATTCAATCTCTCAATTTTTTCCGGTAAAAGCTGATTTTTCTCAAATTTGTAACGCTGATTGTAAATCCAGACACCAAGCCTAAAACCATCTTCACAAACAAATGTCGATGGAACAAATAAATGCTGATTTTCTTGATAGAACCATTCAGCATGATAATAGCCAACTTCAAAATCTTGTGTGTTCATCGTCTGGAATGCGTTATTTTTTTCAGGTTTTGGAGTTTTTTCAATGACAGTTTCTGACTGAAATTCTTCAAAAAAATGCTGTGCCTGCTGATAATCCTTGATGTACTCACAATCTTTCAAAGTCCAGTCCATGCCGATTTTATTCAATTTTCGGATAATCCTCTGACTGAGCCGATTTTCAAAAAATCTGTATCTCATTTTCGTAATCCAGTTTCCGAGTTGATAGCCGTCCTCACACTCAAAATCTTCCGGTACTTGCAGATGATGATACTTCTCATAGAACATTTTTGCGTGATGAAAACCGTTTTCAAATGGAGTACTGCGAAAAGCGACTATCTCCATTAGCCCATATTCCTGTATTTTTTGAATATGTTCTTTCGTCATGATTCCTTTTTTGAAGTCACTTCTTTGCTTTATAATCCAGTTGTAGAGAACAATTTTTCCGCTCATCACGTCAGTCGGAACGCTGAAATGATGATGCTCTTCATAAAACGCTTTCACGTCCGATAAACGAGAAAGCCACTCATGTTTGGAACGATTTATCCATTCTTCCATGCCGATACTGCGGAGTTTTTCTTTCTGTTCGTCATTCAGATGAAAGTGTGTGCTTTCCAATTCTCGGTAGGCTTTCCGCATTTCTGCAATCCAGACTCTCATTACAGTACCATTTGAAGCCCGAACATTTTTCGGAACGTCTTCCAGTTTGCAATTGTTTTCGGCTAAATATCGTTGAATTTCCTCGAAATTCTGATTCCAGCGGATAACATCCATTATTTACTTTCTCCCCATACCAAAAAACGGAAAAAATCACTCACGGTCATCCCGCTTTCTTCGGCAAGTTTTTTAAGTTCTTTCAGTTCATTTTCTGTCACACGGATACGAACCATTTTGTCCTTTTTAGTTTTTGAACTTGATTGGTCTTTTCTTTTGTTCAGTTGATTTTCTTCATTCATTTGATTCACCTCATTAAAATATGTTAATCACGTCTGAAAATGTCCCTTGTATAGACTTTTTCCTGCACATCATTCAGGCAGGTATCATAACGATTTGCAATAATGGCATCAGATTTTGATTTGAATTCTGTCAGATTATTAACGACTAGACTTCCGAAAAATGTTTCTCCATCTTGTAAAGTCGGCTCATAAATGATAACAGTTGCCCCTTTCGCCTTGATGCGTTTCATAACTCCTTGAATGGAAGATTGCCGGAAATTGTCGGAATTGGATTTCATCGTCAAGCGGTACACACCAATCACAACAGATTTTTCACTGTCTGCATTCCAGTCGCTGTTTGTGCTGTAATATCCAGCCATTTCGAGAACTCTGTCAGCGATAAAATCCTTTCGAGTGTGGTTCGATTCTACAATTGCACTCATCATATTCTGCGGAACATCGGCATAATTGGCGAGTAATTGTTTTGTGTCTTTTGGTAAGCAATAGCCACAATAACCAAAACTTGGGTTATTATAATGCGTTCCAATACGAGGGTCAAGGCATACACCCTGAATAATTTGCTGTGTGTCCAGTCCTTTCAATTCTGCATAAGTGTCCAGCTCGTTGAAATAACTCACTCTCAATGCAAGGTAAGTATTTGCAAACAGCTTGACAGCCTCCGCCTCTGTAAAGCCCATAAACAACGTATCAATGTCCTGCTTGATTGCTCCTTGCTGTAATAATTCAGCAAATTCATGGGCTTTTTTAACAAGATATTCATCGTTCATATCCGTGCCGACAATGATTCTGGACGGATACAAATTGTCATATAAAGCCTTTGATTCTCTCAAAAATTCAGGGCTGAATATGATATTTTTCGTCTGGAATTTTTCACGGACGGACTGTGTATATCCGACCGGAATTGTGGACTTGATAACCATACAATGTCAACCGCTGTCACTTCATTATGCTGTGCCAGCAGAACGGCAAGCGACAAGCCGACATAGCCTGTTCCGGCTACTGCAATCTTCATTCTAAGTCCCTCGATACATCATAAATGTATCGTTTCAAAGCATTTTCCCAATTAGGCAATAACGTAAATCCTTGTTCAGTCAACTTACTTTTGTCTAAACGAGAGTTATATGGTCTTATTGCTTTAGAAATTCCATACTCTTCTGTAGTAACTGGGATTACTTTGGTTTTATAACTTGCCTGACGAAAAATTTCAACCGCAAAATTATACCAACTGATATATCCGCCCTCATTCGTGGCATGATAGTATCCATATTTATCAGTCTGAATCATATCTACAAGAAGTCTTGCTAAATCATAAGTATAAGTTGGTGTACCAATCTGGTCATTGACAACCCGAATGGTATTATATTTTTTCCCGATATTCAGCATAGTCTTAATAAAATTACTGCCGTTCTGACCAAATACCCATGCAGTCCGGATGATAAAATATTTCTCCAGTGTATTCGCAACAGCCAATTCTCCATCCAGCTTTGACTGACCGTAGACATTCAAGGGGGCATAATCTTTACAGTCTGGTTTCCAAGGTTCTGTACCTTGTCCATCGAATACATAATCCGTTGAAATATAAAGCATTTTGCAGTTTAATTTCTTGCATACATTTGCAATATGCTGAGTTCCATTTACATTGATTGCCCGAACTTTAGGAATATTTTCAATTTCTTCAGCAGCATCCACAGCCGTCCATGCGGCACAATGAACGACTGCATCCGGCTTGATTTCAGTTAAAATTTTCTCAACATTTTCAGCATTAGTAATATCCAACTGAACGTAATTTTGAAAATCACTTTCAGATGTAATATCACTGCCAATAGCTTCAAATCCACATTTTTGCAGTTCGTTCATTACGTCAAAGCCGAGCTGTCCGCCAACTCCTGTTACAAATACTTTCATTTCCTATCACCATACATTTTTTCGTAATAATTCTGATATTCACCACTGATGATAGTTTCCCACCATTCACGATGATTCAGATACCAGTCAATTGTTTTCTTGATGCCATCTGCAAACTTTGTTTCTGGAAGCCAACCGAGTTCATTATGAATTTTAGTCGGGTCAATGGCATAACGCATATCATGCCCTTTTCGGTCAGTAACAAATGTAATCAGGCTTTCTGGTTTGCCTAACTCCTTACAAATCAGCTTAACAATATCAATATTCCGCATTTCATTGTGTCCGCCAATGTTATAAATTTCGCCAACTCTTCCCTGATGGATGATTAAATCAATTGCCTTGCAATGGTCTTCTACATAAAGCCAGTCACGGACATTTTCACCTTTTCCATAAACGGGAAGCGGCTTGTCATTCAAAGCATTGACAATCATCAGCGGAATCAGTTTTTCAGGGAAATGATATGCTCCGTAATTATTAGAACATCTCGAAATTGTCACAGGCAAGCCATATGTCCGATGATAAGCCAATACTAACAAATCTGCTCCAGCTTTTGAGGAGGAATATGGGCTTGATGTATGAATTGGTGTTTCTTCTGTGAAGAATAAATCAGGTCTGTCAAGTGGCAAATCACCGTAAACTTCATCAGTTGAAACCTGATGATAACGCTGAATCCCATACTTCCGGCAGGTATCCATTAAAACCTCTGTACCGATAATATTCGTCTGCAAGAAAATTTCAGGATTTTCAATTGACCTGTCGACATGAGATTCTGCCGCAAAATTGACAACAATATCCGGATGTTCTTCCTCAAACAGTTTTTCAACAGCATTCCTGTCACAGATGTCTGCTTTCACAAATCTGAAATTTGGATTCTGCATGATGGGTTCTAATGTAGATAAATTTCCTGCATAAGTCAGCTTATCCAGACAAATAATGCGATAATCCAGATGCTTATCAAGCATATGGAAAATAAAATTACTTCCGATAAATCCAGCTCCGCCAGTTACAATAATTGTCATGTCAAATCCCCCTCAAATGCAAATCTGCTTTCTTTCAATGTCGGATGAACTTTGTCCTTCTCACTCAGAATGATTTCACCGACTTCTGGATAGACAATCCCAATTTCAGGGTCATTCCAAAGCAAACCACCCTCATCTTCCGGATGATATATTTCATCACATTTATAGGAAAATTCTGCATAGTCGCTCATGACGAGAAAGCCGTGTGCAAATCCTCGGGGAATCATGAACTGACGTTTATTTTCTTCTGAAAGAACAACTCCAATCCATTTTCCATAAGTTTTGCTGTTCTGTCTTAAATCTACAGCTACATCAAAGACCTCACCTTTCAATACACGAACCAGTTTAGCTTGTGGGTACGTTTTTTGGAAATGCAGTCCACGAAGTACACCTTTTCTGGAACTGGATTGATTATCCTGTACAAAGGCATAATTCAGTCCTGCTTCTCTGAAATCAGACTCTTTATAAGTTTCCATGAAATAACCACGATTATCACCATATGTTTTCACATCAATGATGTAAACTCCCTTGATTTCTGTTTCATGAAATGTAAAATTTCCCATGATTTCACTCCTCAATAATAAATTCTGCCTTCTGCGACTTGCTTCAAGTGTTGACCGTAAGGCGATTTTCCGTACTTTTCAGCGGATTTCAGCAGTTCATCTTTTGTAATCCAATCATTTTTGAAAGCAATTTCTTCCGGAGCTGAAATTTCAATTCCCTGACGATTTTGTACCATACGAACGAAATCAGTTGCTTCTGCCAGACTGTCCATAGTACCGGTATCAAGCCATGCAAAGCCACGCCCTAGCAAGTGTACATCTAAAGTTTTACTTTGTAAATACATTTCATTTAAAGTGGTAATTTCCAATTCGCCACGAGCAGAGGGCTTGACTTGATTAGCCTTTGCGGATACACCTGCTGGGTAGAAGTATAAACCTGTCACTGCATAATTGCTTTTTGGATTCTTCGGCTTTTCTTCAATTGAAATTGCTTGTCCGTTTTCGTCAAACTCTACCACTCCGAAACGTTCAGGGTCATTGACATAATAGCCAAATACTGTTGCTCTTCGATTTTGTTCAGCATTGTCGTTGGCTGATTGCAATAATTTACTGAATCCGTTACCATAAAAAATGTTATCGCCCAAAATCATTGCACACGCATCATCACCAATAAATTCTTCTCCGAGGATAAATGCCTGTGCCAATCCATCAGGAGAAGGCTGTACTTTGTAGGATAATTTTAATCCATATTCTGAGCCATTTCCTAATAATTTTTCAAAATTCGGTAAATCTGTTGGAGTAGAAATAATCAAAATTTCCTGAATTCCTGCTAACATCAGCGTGGATAACGGATAGTAAACCATTGGTTTATCATACACCGGAAGCAGTTGCTTTGATGTTACCATTGTTAATGGATAAAGCCTTGTGCCTGAACCGCCTGCTAAAATGATACCTTTCATTTTGTTTTCCTCCTGAACTTAAATTTTGAAAAATAAGATTTCAAGTTTTCTTTGTTAATCCATAAATAAATTATTAAGGAAACAAGATATACGCAGAAACCTATCCATAAATCGAATCCTTTCGCACTAAAAATAAATAATATCGTCATTATTGATTCAATGATAAAATCTTTCACCATTTTGATATGGATAATTTTCATCACTACAATTTCTGATAATATTGAACGCATCATTATCACTAATACTGTCATCACAAGTAATGCTGTCAAATTATCCAATAGATACGCACAGAAAACAAAACAGCAAATCGCTGCTACAACAGAGATAACATTGACAATTAACATCAATTTTTCTTTTCGGTAAGCTTTCAGATAATTATTCGTCAGTAAACTAACTTTTGAGGTATAGATAATAATTGGTAGCAAAATTCCAAGATAGATTAAACTTTCATGGTATTTTGGAAGCCACATATCTAAAACCAAACACCCTGGAAAATAAAACAGCATAGCAAAAAACAATATGGGAGAAATTGCATTTCGAATACTCATATACAGCTGCGAAAGTTTATCCTGTTCCATGCGCTTTAATGAAGGAAACAACACTACACTAATGGCATTGACAAATGTCAAAAAAAGATTAGAAATACTGAATGCAAATGATACCTTCCCAAATGTCAATTCATTCCAATGCCATTGAATTATCATTTTTGCACTGCCAATCAATAACATTGATGACCAGTTGGCAATCAATAGTAAAATACCAGAGGAAATATTTTCTGACAGTTCTGTGATGCTGTCTTTAAAAGTGAGTGATTTTCCAAAATATAAATCTTTGTTATAAAAATATCCTACCACTACCCCAAATAAATCACCGCTCAAATCAGCGATACAGAACCAATAAAAATGCTCTACTTTCAAGAAAAGGAAAACAGTTATCATGATTCCATAAAATATTCGCATAGAAATAACTTGTATAGCATATTTACTGATTCGATTTGTAATCTGAAATGTATAGGACGTATAAGTATATATATTTTTGGTAACAATACCACAAGCAACAAATATGAATATAAATCGCCTACCACCCTCTGAAAAAGCCACTGTTGCTGCGATTACCAACAATGCTAAAATTCCATCAGCTGCCAAAAGAAGTTGAAATTGAGAACGAATACGGGGTTTATCCAATTCGTCATAATCATATTGGGAATATCGCAATACAATTCCATCTAGCAATCCAAAATGTAACACTCCTACATAGCCAACATAGAGCATATAGGTCTGCCAATGAGCATATTCCAATTCACTTATGAATTTTGGGACAATTAAATTCATAAGGAAGCTGACTGCAAGTGAAACCACCTGAACAAAGATTGAAATCAAAACATTTTTTCCTACTTGTTTTGTAGCAATTTTATTTTTCACTTTTTATCCACCACCTTATGTACTAGCTTAAATTAAAATTATCATGTACAATAAATTTCACTAATCTGGATTTCCACTTAGTTTATTATTTTTACTACATTTCAAAGAATTAACACATATTGAGAGCATAAGAACATAGGGGACTATAAATTTTTCACGGTGTCTCATTGCTGTTCCAGCATTGCTGACACCCCAAGAAAAAATCAAACATCCTGAGAATAAAATTACCAGACAAATAATTATCCACTGTTTTTGTTCATCTTGTATATTGGTTTTTTTCAATGTTTGATATGCTAAAATATAACCTACACCATAAAAACATGAACTCATGATAAATGCGAATATATCATTTAAGCCACGCCAATCCCAAGGCATTGGCGAAAAAAGAAAATAAAAAATTCTAATAGGGCTATTGAGAATTAAATTCAATATTTTATTTTGCACATTAAATCCAACAATATATGTTGAACCACCATTTTGATTTTCGTGACTTTCCAATGCCTTTTCAGGACTTTTTCCAAAAAAAGATTCTGAAAGATTTAGATTAATTGATATATATATAAATAAAATGATTATTAAAAATATCAATATTTTATTTTTGGTTGAAAAATTAATTTTCTTTTGTTTTTTATCATATAATATAAAAAATATCATGTAAGCTAAAACGGGTGCAATTGAGCCTGAATGAAACATAGAAGCTATATAACAAAAACAACAAGCAATAATAAAATCAATCATTTTGAAATTTAGCAACCATGATATAAAAAAAAACAGTGAACAAGTAATCAAAAATGTTATGAGTGATTCTCGAAGTAAAATGCTGCTCATAATTGTGTAAGTTGGAGCAAAAGCCAATGCGGTCATAGAAATGTACTTTACTTTATCATCTAATGATATTTTTTCTATTATTTTCAAAAAAATAAACATTGTAGACATACTTAATAAGATATTTAAATATTGACCTATTATTCTTGAAACTCCAAAATAACTATAAAGGTTTGCAAGTACATTCGTATATAAATTAAAAGAATCTTTATCAATCATATGATTTAATTTTAATTCTGCAATTTTTTCAAAACCTTCAGTATCCATACCACTATTTGGCAGCACAAAAATATTACGACAATTTAAATCCCAAAAAAGCAACGAAATTCTTAAAATATAGGATAATAATATTATTTTACTGTATTTTTTAAAAGACTTATTAATATCTAAAATTAAAAAAAATGAAATAAATATAATCATAATGCCAGCAAAATTATCTATATTTTCACTGTAAAACGAAAAATTTTTTATAAAAAAAGAAATTAAACCACATATACTAAAAGCTAACCACGTAAAAATCATATTTTTCCTGCCTTATTTAAGTAAAGATAGTATATCAGCAATACAGTTTTCCTAAGTAAATTTCTCTACTTTCTTATGTGCTAATGTTGCCATTTCATAATAATCTTCAAAACTAAGATTATTAAACTGTATCAACTGTTCAACTAATTGTTCTTTTAGGATTACCATAAGCAAAAACAATAATTTTCATATCTTACCTTCTCCATTTTTTCAAACTTGACCATATTCCCATCTCCAAATAATTAACTGGTCTTATCATGTCATGTAACAGGAGAGTTCCTTTTTTTGCATGACAATATTTTCTTAAATAGACCTTTTGTGAATCCATAACAATTTTTTTAAGTTTCACATCAGAACGAAAGCTCTTCTTCACACTGACAGAATGCTGATGCAGATATTCCTCTTCAAGGTTAATCATCTGGAAATATCCTTTCTTCTGAAATTTTCTGCCAACAATGATTTCTTCATGATACAGGAAAATTTCTTCATCATATAAGCCACTTTCCACAAACTTTTTGACGTCGAAAATTGTAAAAGAACCTGGAATAATATCTACTTTCACATATTTTTTCCCTTGAAAGTAATTATCTGGATAATATCTCGGACGGAATATCTTATTCAGCAATAAATTTGAATACAAAACTTCTTCAAATGGACTGGCAAATTTATATGCAATACTACCTTTATTTACTTTGGGAGAAACAGCAGCACATTTAGGACTGAATCTGAACAACTTTAAAGAATTGATAATTGCTGATTCAGAAAATTCTGTATCTGGATTGCAGACAATTGCATAATCCGCACCAATTTTACTGCTATATCGAAGACCAATATTATTTCCATAACCATATCCGCCATTTTTAGGGGAAAGAATTACCTTTGTCTTTGAGCATTCCAATTTCTTTAGTCTTTTATAGCTATAATCAGTGGAATGATTGTCAATTAATAGAAACAAATCTATTACCTGATAATCCTTGATTTTTTGATATAACGAGATGACAGAATCTGCATCATTATAATTTAAAATAATACAAGTTAACATTTTCTCACCTCATTTTTGCAATTTTAAGATAAAATTTTTCTAACCATTTCGCAGTTTGATGAATATCATATCCAGCCTTACGAATTTCATCAGACATATCTTTCCTTTGATATGTATAAGCATGATTCAGGATAAAATCAGCCCATTTATCAGGAGCATCTGAAAGAGAAAGTTTCTTCATTAAATCTGTTACGCTTGCTTCATTTGGAACAACATCAGAGCAAACGGTAAATAGTCCTGCTGCCTGTGCTTCAACTGCAACAATGCCCAATCCCTCATAAAGCGATGGGAATACAAAACAATCCATAGCTTGAAGTAAATCTGGAACGTCACTGCGAACCCCTGTCAAAATCACTTTGTCGCAAATACCAAGTTCTTTCACTTTCATTTCTATTTTTGAGTACCATTCGCCATCCCCAACTAATAAAAGTTTAGCGTTTGGATTTTTTTTCAGGATAGCATAAAATATATCAACTACAAATAATTGATTCTTAGCAGAATCAAATCTGCCAATATGTCCTAATACAAACTCATCATTAAAATGAAAATCGTCTCTGATTTTATTTCTTGTTTCAGGATTATATACATATTTATTTGTATCTATTGCATTGTTCAGAATACAATGTCTATCCGAAGACATTATTTTATTCCCATAGCGATACTTACCAGCAGCAATACTGCAACTCATAAAATAATCAGCAATTTTTCTTGTCTTAAATGTGAACAGCCTGTATAATGTGCTTTTTAATGTAATTTTAACTGGTTTCGTACTGTGGCTATGAGCAATTGTAAAACAGCCGTATTCTTTAGCAATTTTCAAATAAATATGCGCACAGCTTCCTAAATGCCCATGCACAATTTTAATCTCAGGGTGTTCCTTGAAAAAATGTTGTAGAGCCTTTTGATAAGCCAAATGATTTTTAATATTATAATAAGGCACATGAAAAATTCGTCCACCAAAATTTTGAATTTCCTTATCAAAGAAACACTTCTTATCTGTATGCACCAGAAAATCAAACTGAATTTTGGTACGGTCTATGTTTCGATAAAGATTCATTATCATGTTTTCTGCACCGCCACAATCCATACCATGAAATACTTGTAATACTTTGATTGGTTCATTCATACTGATTTCTATCCTTTGTATATATCATTTTTATCAATGCTATTTCTAATGTCTGTACTGCTTACTTCTTTCGTATAGGGAAAGTAAATTATCTGAACACCTTTGTCAGAAAAGAACTTCTCATAACGATTAAAACGTTCTGTTCCTTTATAATCAGAACCAACAAAAAGAAAATCATATTTTATATCTTCATATATATCCACATCTTCTGGCTTTGATTCAATCACTCTGTCAACATATTTAATACTTTTGACAATTTCAAGCCGCTGTTCAAAGGGGATATATGTTATTTTTCCTTTGTGGGAGGCATCTTTATGAACACCAACTACCAAATAATCGCAATACGCCTTAGCTCTTCGGAGCAGATTTAAATGCCCTATATGAAACAAATCAAAAGTTCCACTCAGATAGCCGATTTTTATCTGCGGTTTATCATTCATACGTCCAGACCTTGTTTTATAATCATAACTTTCTAAACCATACTGATGAACATCATCATGATACCGCTGAATCACTTTTTGATAAATTTCATCAAATTGTGGAATATAAAGAGTGTCTTTTCTTAACATAGCCGAATAAATCTCATCAACAATGTCATTGAGGAGTGAAATATCGTTTTCACCACCATTAAAACGAGTTCCTTGCAGTGACCCCGGTGAAACATTAAGAATGCGATTTTTTGAACCAGAACATTCAAGTTCAATATTTACGCTTTCGATAAATCTGCACAATGCTGATTTAGTTGCTGCATATACAGAAAATAAAGGTGAGGAGACAAGTCCTGCAATACTCCCCATTACAGCAAAATTCAGGCAATTTTTTGACTGCAGCTTTTCAAAATAATGTTTAATAATTGTAATCACTGCAATTGAATTGACTTTGAAACTATTTTCAATTTCCTTGTCTACAAATGTTTCAAAAGCAGCAGTTCTGCCAAAACCTGCTGTAATGATTACTGTGGTCACATCTTGATAGCCATCAAAAATGTCGAAATCACAATCAGTTAAATTAATCTTGATATATTCAATCACAGTGCTCTCTATTTCAGGTTTCACTTTATCAGCGATATATATCTTTTCATAGCCTTCTTTAATCAATTTTTGGACTAAAGCCAGACCGATTCCATTACTGCCTCCGACTATAAGTGCGGACTGATTACTGCTCGTATTATTCATCCTATCCTCCGATATGCCTTATAATGCAGTCCAGTGATTCCTGAACCGCATTTCCATAATAATTGACAAATTCATTTCTGAATGCAATTGTTTTTGCAGTATCAGAATATCCTGATTTAAGAAGTCTAATTATTTCATGTTCATCATAACCACCATCAAGTTTTTCTCTGATGTCAAAATACATTCCACGATTGGCAGAATATTTCTCATAATCATATGTAAAATGTAGCATCGGTTTTCCCATAATTGAAAAATCAAAGAAAATACTTGAATAATCTGAAATTAAAATATCAGCAGCAACCATTAAATCTTCTAAAGTTGGATATTTTGACATATCATACACAAATTCATCCTCTTTGATTTCCATTGCTTTAGAAACTTCATAGTGTACCCGAAAGAACAGAACATAGTCAGACCCTAATTCTTGTTTCCATTGTTCTATATGCATTGGAGGAATGAGGATACATTCACCACCACTTCCTTTTTCATATTCTCTAAATGTAGGTGCATATAAAATTACTTTTTTATCAAGTGGGATTTTTAATTTTTTCTTCATTTCGTTTTGAACTGAAGCAGTATATTTGGCGAGATTATCATTTCTTGGCAATCCACAACATAGAAAATGGTCTTTTGGAATACCAAAAACTCTTGAAAAAATATTTGTTTCAAAATCACTTTGTGATGTCATAACATCTGTCTGATTTTTACTTTTTGAGCTGAAAGACTGATTATTTGTTGACAAATCACTTCCCATACGTTTTATTGGAGTACCATGCCACGTATTGAAATAGAATGTATTTTTGCCTTTGAAATTTAATCCTCGCTCCACGCTGGAATTAGTAATCCATACTCTTGCTTTTAATGCAGTAATAAAATATTTCAAAGTATCTGTTTTAATTTTGATAGCACTATCAATATGAAACTCATCAGGGCTGTGAAAAGCCCATACAAAGTGATAATTCTGAAACCTCTTATCTTTTATCATTTCTTCAAAAATTGCTTTAGGACTATCGTCATATTTACGCCCAGCGAAACTATTAAATAAGATTAGCTTATCATCTGGCTTTATGAATAATTTAAGGAAGTTTATCCAAAAACTTAACATATAATAATATAACGAATAAATTGATTTATTATACTTGATAAAGCTGGCTATTTTTGATTTCATGCTCATAATTTATAAACTCCCGATAAATCTCTAACATTTTCTCATCTACAATTCTGCAATCGAACCGCTTAATTTTCTGCTGATTGTATTTTCCCATTTTCTGCATCAATTCCGGATGGGAAAGGAGAAATTTGATTTTCTCAGCAAACTCATCCACAGAATGGGGATTCACTAAAAATCCGCCCTTGCCATCATCTATTAAATCTCTGTTTCCACGAATATCGGAACAGACAACGGGCTTTCCCATTGTCATTGATTCCATGAGAGCAGCAGACAGCCCTTCTCTGAATGACGGAAATACAAATATGTCAGAAATCTTATCCAGTTCACGAATATCTTTCCGATACCCTAAAAAATGTATTTGATTTTCGATGTGTAAGGATTGAGCAAGTTTTCGTAACTCCTGCTCTTTCTTTCCTGCTCCAGCAATCAGATAATGAATAGAAGAAATATGTAATCGAGCAATAGCTTGTATTACAACTTGATGATTTTTATTATTGTTCAGTTCGCCAACAGATATTAAAAGTTTCGCATTTGGGGGAATATGCAACGATTCTCTTTTTGCCTGTATGTTAATTGGATAATCATTGATATTGGTTTCAACTCCAACCCCCGGAATGTAGATAACTTGTCCTGCATGGAACTTTTCTTTTGCCAGTTTATAATCTTCCGTGTTAATTGTTATCATAACATCAGTATATTTTGAGCAGAATTTTTCAACCGGATAAAACAGAAGCCAATTTATTTTAGAAGCACCCTTATAGAAGTGCAGACCATGTGCGGTATAAATAATAGGAGTATCTGTTTTTTTAGCAACCAGTCTGGCAATGACACCCGGTATCGGATTATGACAATGCATCAGATGATAATTATTACTAACTACAATATTCAGCAATTCATCATAACATTTTTTGATTCCTGCTAAATCTTTTTCATTTCTGCCAAAGTTAATCTGAAAACATTTTACACATATTGATGATAATTCGGATTTTAGGCTATCATTTCCATTTTGATTAAAATTGCTGACTGCATCAAAATTTGCCGCAACATGAACTTCATATCCCAAATTTTGAAGAATAGCAATATTTCTCATATTAAAATTTTTAGTAAATAAGGCGGTATTTGTCACCATCAACACTTTCATAACAAAATCTACATCCTTTCAACTAAAAATCATTCATGAATGAAGTTTTTTTCATTTTTTGATTCAACAGAATCATTATCTTTTTTCAGAACACTATTTTCCTCAGCAACACCTTCAGTACTTTCTTTTTTGAAAAGGATTTGTACAGTTTTCAAGACCAAACGTACATCGGTAAGAAAACTGTAATTTTCGATGTACATCAAGTCCATTCGCAACTTATCCAAAGGAGTAGTGTTGTACTTACCATAAATTTGGGCATAACCTGTCAAGCCAGCCTTGACCTTTGTCCGAAGTCTGAATTCTGGAATTGTTTTTTCAAATTCTTCGTAGAACATCAAGCGTTCTGGACGTGGCCCTACAATGGACATATCCCCTTTCAGGATATTCAGAACTTGAGGAAGTTCATCAAGCCGACAAGCCCTGATAAATTTTCCAACTTTCGTAATTCGGGGGTCATTTTCAGTCGCAAGCTGCGGAACTCCTAATGCCTCTGCATTTTCTTTCATAGACCGCAGTTTCAGAACCTCAAATTCGCCGTTGTGTCCAAGCCGTTTCTGTTTATAGAACACTGAACCGCCATCCTCAATTTTAATTGCAATTGCTACAATGCCAATAATCAAGAGTGCCGGAATTGTGGCAATTCCACTCAAAACCAAATCAAATGCCCGTTTCAGGAATCTTTGTGCTGGAGTCAGACCTCTGCCCTTGATGAGTTTCAGCGGAGTATCGAACAGGGTAATATCATCACCACCGGAATAAATAATATCGCTGATTTTTGGCACAAGATAAGTTCGGATAGAATTTTGATAACAATATTTCAGAATATCATTTCTCATTTGTGCCTCCACATCGTTGATAACCACTGCATCATATTCGGAAATTTGGGAAATAATCTGCTCATAACTTAATTCGTTGCAATTCAGAAGTTTTTCGATTCTGTATTTATCTCCTCTGGTATTCATCTTGAATTTCAGAGAAACAGCATTCTTTGAGCCGTAAACCATAACCATTTTCCGAGGAATACAAAAATTGTGATATATCGCCGTAAATATGTAGCACAATACAAATGTTACTGCAATATCGACACCAGTCAAAGCAAGCATCGGCAGGCAGTTTATCATCTTGTTGGCAATCAGGCATAACTGGAAGTATGTCATAAAATTGCTGATTACCACAGCTATCCACTGCGAAATGACCGCATCTCCTAACTTGATGTGACCGAATTTAAAGCTGTCACCATAGAAAAACAAAACAAATGTCAGAAATGCATAAATAGCCGATAGCAGATATTTTCCTTTGTAATAAAATGTCGGCATATCGGGAATATCATAGCAGTTTCGCCAAAACAAGTAATAGATAACTGTTAAAATTCCGATTTCCAGCAAGCCCTCAAATTTGCGGAGTGTATGTTTGACTTCATCGAACTTCTTCTGTTTTCGCTGTCTCTCTAAGTTGTCCATTCGCATCATCTCCTTTCATATTGCAGAATTTCCACTTTTGCATATTCTTCTGTAAAGTTCTCTCGCCAGCATTTTTCACAGCATTGCCCTGAACCGTGAATGTAATATTTCCGTTCTGTAATGGGTGTTGTGACCTTAACATCTGTCTTTTTCCCACAGACTACGCAGATTTCGTATTCATCCTCAAATCCTGACACAGGGAAATTGTATTTATCTTTTGAATTATTTTCCATTTTTTACGCTCTTATATCTTTCGAAAAAGCAGATACTTTATGAAAACATCACCGAAAAAGCAGATATTTTGCGATGGTGTATAATAGATACTGTATTAACTTTTGAAATTACATTTTATAGCATAGCATATTTTGCTGAAAATGTCAATCAAAAAATAAGAAATAGGGCATTTTGCACAAAAGGAACTGAATTGGAGGTATGAAAATGAGCAAAGGCACTACTTACAAAAGGAATGATGGACGGTTTGAAAGCAGAATTTCTGTCGGAAAGGATAAAAATGGAAAGAGAAAATTCCGTTCTTTTTACGGAAAACTCGTGAAGAAGCAGAATATAAGCTGATGATTTCGCACCGGAATGACCTAAGATTTCAGACAGAGTTTTCACATCAAATCCCTGCTGTAAGGCATTTGTAGCGAATGTATGACGGAGTGAATGAAA
>AUXO011005339.1_pt1 | contig 17528 bp, 18 predicted proteins | sample 768731 | NCBI WGS metagenome assembly AUXO01 (sample SAMN02715735, study PRJNA202380) | gut metagenome | biome: sheep rumen | host: Ovis aries | place: New Zealand: Palmerston North
TACCTTCAGCAGACAACCCAGCCATGCACGGCTGTCCGTTCTGAACAATACTGCAAAAACATCCTCGAATACCCCGGCTGGCACCACAGGCAATATCTCCCTCTCCAGGCACAACTGCGCCACACGGCGCTGCGCATTGCTCATCCCCGCCAGATAGTCCCTCAGAACATGCGGCTCCACGCTCAATTCTCTCAGTTTAGCTTGGTACGGTGTCATACGATAATGCAAAGATAATAAAATTTTGGCCGAAAACTGGAACAATCTCCATAAAGTTTGTATCTTTGTATGTATGAATATAGCCATTTACACACTGACATCCGTCCTGCATGACCCGCAGGCCGTGGATTAACTCACCAAGGAGTTCCTCACTACCATCAATGTACCCTATATACTCAGGGGCGCAGACTTCAACGACTACGGCACGCACGACCTCGACCTTATTTACGTGCGTACAGGCGGCTCCGAAGGAATCTTCCGTCAACTGATGCCCAAGCTGACCCAAAAGTCACGACAGCCTTTCTATCTGCTGGCCTCAGGCAAAAGCAACTCGTTAGCAGCATCACTTGAGATTCTCAACTACCTGCGCCAGCATGGAAAGCAGGGCGAGAACCTACATGGCAGTCCCCAGTATGTAAACACCCGGATACAAATGCTATGCAATATACAAACGGCAGTCCTGCAATTGCACGGCTGCCGTTTGGGCATCATTGGAAAACCGTCCGACTGGCTCATCTCCAGCGATACGGATACCGAAGCCGTCAGACAGAAACTGGGCATCCAGCTTATACAGATTCAGGTGCAAGAGCTCATGGAGCTATGGTCTGCTACACCCGAGCCCAAGCCCCAGGGAACATAGCAACATACCGCATGTCAAACAATGCCCTGCCCGGAGCCCTACGCATCTACGACGCACTTAAATCATTGATTCAAAAGCATAACTTACAGGGCTTTACCATCCGCTGCTTCGACCTGTTGGACGCCGTACACAATACAGGGTGCTGGGCCTTGGCAAAACTTAATTCCGAGGGCATCGTGGCAGGCTGCGAAGGCGATGTCCCCACCATGCTCACCATGATGTTGCACCCTGCACTTACCGGTAACTCCTCCTTCCAGGCAAACCCTGCCAGCATCAACCCTGAAACGGGCGAGATACTCTTCGCCCACTGCACCATACCCTTCGATATGGTGCGTCGCTACGAATTGGACACACATTTCGAATCAGGTATCGGAGTCGGCATCCGCGGCTATGTCCCCAAAGGGCCCGTAACCCTGTGCAAGCTCTCCGGCGACCTGACCAGGTTCTTCGTTACCGAAGGCGAGCTCATCCGCAACCAAGCCGCTCCCGACCTCTGCCGCACACAGCTGGCAATCCGTCTCAATACCCCAGGCGATACCGAATACTTCTTGACCAACCCCATCGGCAACCACCACGATATCGCCACCGGACATCATGCCTCGCTGATGAAAGCCCTTCTGGAGAGAATTATTGATAATACTTAATTGAGCAGGCACAGTCACCTGAGGACTGTGTCCTAATGCTTCTTGAGCACGAGGGCGCTGTTTGTGCCTCCGAAGCCGAAGGAGTTGCTAAGTATTATGTCTATATCGTTGTCTATGCGATGGCGGGCGATGTTAAGTCTGGAAGAATATTCGTCGGGGGTTTTCAAATTTATGTTAGGGGCAATGAAACCTGCCTGCATCATGATGATGCTGTATACTGCTTCGCTGGCTCCTGCCATCCAACATTCGTGTCCAGTCATGGATTTCGTGCTGCTGATATAGGCTTTCTTTCCGCCGAACAGTCTGTCGATGGCTATTGCCTCGAGCATATCGCCTTGCGGTGTTCCTGTTGCGTGGGCATTGATATAGTCAACAGCGTCTGCCTGAATTCGGGCATCTGCCAGAGCGCGATTCATGGCTATGTAGGAGCCTTGGTCACTGGCTGCGCTCATTGCTCCACCGTTGCTTGAGAAGCCATAGCCGCAGACTTCGGCCAGAATTCTTGCTCCGCGCCTGACGGCATGTTCATAATCTTCCAGAATTAATGCGGCGGCTCCTCCGCTTGGGACCAGTCCTGTACGGTCACGGTCAAAGGGTCTAGATGCTTTTGTTGGGCATTCGGTATTATTGGAGAATACGCCCAGCGCATCAAAGGAGGACATGGCGTATTTGTTTACTTCCTGTGCTCCGCCGCAGAGAATAATATCCTGGAGACCCTGCCGTATCAGGGTGTATCCAAGTCCTATTGAATGACTGCCGCTGGCACATGCTGCACTGACTGTAAGATTTACTCCTCGCAGCCCAAAGGCGGAGCTCATGTTCATGCTGACTGTTGAGTTCATGGACTGGAAGATATTGCCTGCGCCTATGAGTTCGGAATCCGTTGTCTGCTGCATGATGTGGTCTGCTTCGACAATGGCCTTAGCGGACGAGTCGTTGCCGAAGATAACTCCGATTTCATTTTCCTCGCGGTACTGCGGGTCTATGACTGACATATTGAATGCTTCCTGCGAGGCCATGAAAGCATATTCGGCCTGTTCGGACATACCCTCGCGCTGACGTCTGCCAATTAGGCCTTTCATATCGGGGCGCTGGACAATTCCTGTAAGAGGTGACCTGTATCCGTAAGCTGTGCGGTCTTCAGCAATGCCTATGCCGGATTTGCCTTGGTAAAGCGAATCCCTTACCTCCTGGACATTGTTCCCGATGCAGGACCATATTCCTATTCCTGTGACTACTACCCTTCTGTTCATATTATTTGTTGCGGTATGATTTTCTGTCCAATTTCCCATTTGATGTACGGTTGATTGTTGCTACACGCTCATAGCGAGTGGGTACCTTGTACTGGTCCAATGTCTGTGCAATAAACCGAGCTAGCTGTTTCTTGTCAAATGGATTGTCGTTATTTGTCTTTACCAACAGTTTTACGATGTTGCCTAATACAGGATGATCGTCGGCAATGCAGATACAGTCCTCTATCCCGTCATATGCCAGTGCTCTGTTCTCGACTTCGACGGGGTCAACCTTGTAGCCACCGATGTTAATTATGTCGTCGTTGCGTCCGAGTACGTGCAGCATTCCTTCGTCATCAATATATCCGCTGTCAGCTGTGTAGATGCACTGGTCTTTGAGGACTATGGCGGTCATTTCGGGTTCACCCAGGTATGCGCTCATAAGTGTCTTGCCTTTGCAGGCTATGGTTCCTGATTCGGTTATAAATACCTGGGAAGCCGGGAGCGGTTTGCCGCAGCATCCGGCTTTCGTTCTGCCATCATTAAAATTATAGGAGCATACAATGCCTGTTTCGGTAGATGCATATGTATTGAACAGGCGTGTCCGGGGAAGCAGTTGGCATAGCCGAAGCATATCCGAATGTGAAATCGGGGCTGCTCCTGTCTCTATAAATTCTATTTTGTCGGAATATGATGTAAGCTTGTCTGCGCTGAACTGCAGGAGCATCCTGATGCTCGCGGGAACGAGGAATGTTGCCAGGTGAGCAGAATCATAGTCCAATGCTCGGAAGAATGCGTTTACGTCCTTTATACCGTCCAGGATAATCAGTGTCCCGCCAACCATCAATGTAGGGAAAATCTTGCTCCATCCGCCAAGATGGTCTAATGCCCCGGCAACGATGAAAACTGTATCGCTACTGTATCCATGTGCATGAATCAGGTTTTGGGAGTTGGCAATCACTGCTTGCTGGGATATGATGACGGTCTTGGATTTTCCTGTCGTTCCTGTTGTCTTGAGATAGAAATCGGAATCCCAGGAATCGCCTAACAGCGGGATGGGCAGGGTGGCACGGTCACACATCCTCTGATACAGATTCGCGTATGTGATAGCAGAGCCGTCCTGTACTATTATTGCCGGCTTGTCCGGTATGACAAGGGTCTGTGCTTTGATATAGTTGAGAATATTATTCATCTCTTGCATTTTACCATTGCTACTATGGAGTCTATGTTCCTGAAGTTACGTGGTGTTACATCCTCGTGTGTCAAGGATATACCATAATGTTCGGACAGAACCATCATTATGGTGGTTATATCCAGGGATGTGAGTTCTCCGAACAGAAAATCTGATTCGAGATCTACTAACGGAAGTAAATCCTGGAGCAAGTCTATTACTTCTTCTCTCATAATTATCTTTACCTTTTGAATAACAATCTATATAATGCGGGTGTAACGACAAATGCCGTCAGCACGACACAGGACATGCCGACAACCGTAACTAGACCCAGGGAATACATTGCAGGATGCGAAGCAAATACCAGAACGCCGATACCTGCAAACATAATCAGTGCACTGAGAATAATGCTTGACTTGTATGATGCAAGTACAGGTTTTCCTGTCGTATGTTCGTACTTGCATCCTTCGACCATAAATATTGTGTAGTCATCTCCCTGGCCGAAGATAAATGTTGCAAGAATGATGTTTACGATATTGAACTGTATGGATGTCATTCCCATGATACCCAGAATCCATACCCAGCTAACTGCCATCGGCATGAATGCAAGTATTGTGAGTCGGATGCTGCGGAAAGAGTACCACAGAAACAAAAAGACTATTGCCGAGCATACCCATCCTATGTAGTTGAAATCACCGGTCATCCGTGATGCCAGAGCGGCGTTGATGGATTTGATATCGAAACTGCCCCTCACCCTGCTTTCGACTTCCCTGACATATGTATCCGGCACTGTCATCTTTTCCACGACGACGGGCTTGCCACTGAGCATGAAGATGTTTTCACGCAAGATTGTAGATATGATTGGTGCAAAGGACTGAAATGACAAGGTGTCATAATCCTTGCTGATAATCTCCCTGAAATCGGCAAAGGCATTATCGGCGAACCCATACTCCGATGCAACGGAATCAAGTGTGTCGTACAATAAGGGGCCGTATTTTTTTACAAATGATTTCCATATCTCAATTCTGGACCTTTGCACAGTCACCGAAGGCACAAAGTCAGAAACGTGTGAGAACGACAGGACTTTTCCTCCACGCACCAAAGAATCCACAGTACACTCTACGTCTGCCATCGTGCACACATAGACTGTCTGAGTGTTGTCTTGCGACGGACTGTCGGCAATGGAATGGAAATATCTCATGTCCTGTCTTTGCTCTGGAGTCATGTAGTTAATGTTTGAAATGTCCGAATCGAATTCTACCTGGAACGCAAAGAATGCAAACACGATTGTCAGTACAACGACAATTCCGACAAGAGGTTTGCTCGAATCCAACCGGACTCTGGCAAGCCTGTCCAAAGCAGTAGGCTTTCTACGGCTGTTATCCAGTTTGACGTAATGAGGCAGGAATATCAGGACAAACAATATTGTTCCCAATAACATCAAAGATGCAAATATTCCCAGATCACGCAAGGCTACAGACTCCAATGGAATCAACGCAACGAACGCACCAACCGTAGTAACATTACCTATCAGCAAAGGTGACGCGATATCCTTCATTGCCAGCCGGATATCAGGTTGATGTGACAGGTGGTTTATCAGATGCAGTGGATAGTTAAATGCAATTCCAATTATAATGGACGAAATGCCCAATACTATCAAGGAAACATCTTCACGAATCAGGGACATTCCCGCCAAAGCAAACAAGAAACCCCATAGAACGGTAACACCGGTGAGAATAATATTTGTAACCGACCTGAATGCGTAGAACATAATCAGCAGTATGAGGACAGAGGCCATAATAAAGGCAAGGAGGCTGTCCTTCCTTATCTGCGAGGCATTCTCGACGGCTATTACTGGACCACCTGTCATGTGTATTGCAACGTCGGGGCATTTGTACTCCGCTATGTTCAAAGCATCGCTGATCAAGTCAAGCAACTGACCGTTTTTCCCTGTTTCGCGATTGCCGAACGGAGAACGTATTGTAACAATGGCCCGGGACATGTCGGGCGTGAAGATATAGCCGTCCACCAGTTCAAAACCATAATCTCCATGCATATTCTGTAAACGATCATATACGGGAGAGAACAGTCCCAGCGGGTCTTTAGTCAGATTATCCTGGACAAATCCACCGGATGGAAGCATCAGCATCTCAATATCCTTTTCAAGAGCCTTGCTGACATAATCATCATCGGACAACAGGCTGTCTATCCTTGCATAGTCTGCCGCGGTCAGGAAATACGGTATATGATCATTTATGAAAATGCAGACGGAATCCGTCTTTTCTGTATCAATCATCCAGACTGCATCACCTGTCCAACCGGAAATATCAACACTGTCCAATGCATCGTGGAAACACTCGATAGACCGGATTACAGTCTGCGGGTCTCCCGGATTGTCAAAAAGCACAACTATCTCGGATGCTCCGGAGATATTCTGGAAGACTTCCATATTTTCCCGTTCGTTGGAGTCAAACGGAAGAAAATCCGAGATATCTTCCTTGAATGACAGTCTGGAAACCAGTACCGCCATAAGAAGAGTTACAAAGACCAGAATGCAAACCCTAATCCTCCTGTGGCTTTTGAGACAGTCATATATGTTCAGAATCAATGTCATAGTATTCCGATTTCCCGTAACCAACGCAGAAACTCTGCCTTCCATTGACGGCATTCCTCCGAGCCCTTCGTTTCCGATGCCCCGAATCCGTGGCCACCTGTCTGATATTGCATATATTTGTGTACGATGTTTTTTTCTTTCAGCGCCTGGGCAAGCAGAACGCTGTTCCTATAGTCAACCACAGGGTCGTCAACGCAGTTTACCAGGAATACCGGTGGACAATCCCGGGGCACATTCTTCTCCAATGACAAAAGTTCCCTCAAAGCCTTGCTGTACTTTCTGGTATCACCCAGCAGCCCGCGCCTGGAACGTTTATGTACACACTGTGCCGTCATTGTCACTACAGGATAGACGGGAACGACAAAGGCCGGACGGCTGCGTTCGGAATAATATATCTCTGCAACTGACATCACCAGATGACCGCCTGCCGAAAATCCCATAGCACCCACTTTAGTCGTATCAATCCTCAGTTCCGATGCGTGATCCTTGATATAGACAATCGCCTGTTGCAAGTCATTCTGTGCATCAGGATACTGATTACCGGCACGGCCCAATCTCCAATGCATGACAAACGACGGAACTCCGCCTGCCCTGTAGTCAAGGACGAAGGCCGAAATGCCGTTACTCCTTAGCCACTCGCCCACAAGATGCCCCTCGGTCTTCATGTCGTGCCAAAAGTAACTGCCGCCAGGACAGACAACGATAGCAGGATTGTTGTCGCCATCGGCCAAATACTCGGTTATCCTTTGTGCATAACAGTCAAACGGGATTATCAGCATCAAAGCAACCAGCAGTTTTCTTGCCATACCCAGCAGTCTCTTCTGTGTTATCTTCCTGAAGTACGAAGCCCTTTCCAACATACTGCCCAGTGCTTTCTGCTGCGACGGAGTATAGCGACCTCCTATGTCCAGACAAATCCGACCACTGCGCATATACTTTCCACCTTTGGGCAATACCGTATCGGCACCGAACAAAGTCATAGGGACTAAGTCCAGCTCCAGTGCTTCGGCCAGTTCGAATGCACCTTTGTGATAACGTCCTATTCTGCCTGTCACAGACCTTGTCCCTTCGGGATATACGACTATCGAATAGCCTCGGCTTACCAAATCCCTCAACCGGGGTAACAACTGCTCATAACCTATGGAAACAGGATAAAATTCGGCCATACGGATGAAATAGCCATACAACGGAGTCTTCCAAACCCAGTCATTTGTAAGTACAACCAGTTTCGGTGTAAGCGAGAGCATTAGCATCAGGTCAAGATGCGACTGATGATTGCATATAATTAGTGCCGGATGTACTAAATCCTCGGCAACAGTATTGACTACGGAATTCCTGACTCCGGGCATCAGATAAAGCGCTAGTCTTGACAACTTGTTAAGCAGACAATGCAGGGCATAGGTCCTTGACTCGCGATCAGAACAGAACAGTGCAGTACCGGCAACAAATATTGGCATCACAACAAGCGTACACAGCAGATAGAAGAACAGCGACAACAGTGTACGCCAAACAGTAAGCACAGATCTGATTATCCTCAGGGGCAATGCATACAATATGGTCAGGAAACAGAGAACAGTATTCAGTATGCTTATGCGGGCAAAATCCCTTAGAGGTCTGAAATGCGACACACGCTCCTCCTGAGGAGGGTAATAGACATTGACCGGAACGGATACCAGCTTGACCCCATGCCATGACGAGAACACCAACAGTTCCAGTTCTGCCTCATATCTGGAAGTAAGCATACACAGACCATGCAGTTTACGCAATGGATACAACCTGTATCCCGTCTGCGTATCCTCCAGATACCGGAATGTCTGAACACAAAACCAAAAATTACTGAAACCGTTGGCAAACTTGCTTCCAACCGAACGTTCGACATTTTCCAGCCCCCGTCTCTGACCTACAATCAGTGCACCTGGATTCTCTATATTGGCATTCAGCAATACAGGAATATCTTCGGGGAAATGCTGTTCGTCCGCATCCAGTGTTATAGCATAGGCAAAGCCCATTTCAACAGCTTTACGGAAACCGGTTTTCAGTGCCTTGCCCTTTCCGGCATTCTGTTCGTACGATACGACTGTAATTCTGTCTCCATATCCCGATAGTATCATGGCCGTGTCATCTGTACTGCCGTCATTAACAACGATAACGTCAACACAAATCTCAAGCGTGCGGTCTATGACATCAGCCAGAGTTCCGCAGTTGTTGTACGTAGGAATAACTACGCATATACCGCGTTCACGTAACAACTCTATGGTACTGTTCATATCCATTATCGACTACCGGGTAACAGACAATATCATTTTTGCATAGACTATATCCTGCGACGTTACCATTACCTTGGCTGATAATGTATTGCTCTCATGTCTAATGCAGCTGAAGGTGAATGTATATGATTTCCCTATCTCAGGTACTACAGGAGTTACAAACTTTACGTTTCTCGCACCGGACAACTTATAATTACATCCAATATGTATACCAAGCAGTTCCAAGGATATCTGCACAAGACAAACACCAGGTGTAATGGGATATCCTGGGAAATGTGCCTTATAAATGACCGAGGCATTTTCAAGGGAAATCTCGAAACGGCACCCTTCATTTCCTGCTGTATAAGCGTTGATATAATATAAATTATCCTTCAGCATCGTCTGTTCCTTGTAAAGGTGTGAACTTCAATAGTATCCTATATTTACTGTCGTAATATTCGTTCCTTCCTTCCTGCATCTCCCGGATCAGCCCCAGAATATCCTTCCTCAGCACACGCCTTATATACCATTTGTCCATACGTTTCAACAAATCCAGTATTTTTACCTTGTTCCTTTTATTGTAATATTGGAACGAGACGACAGAAACCCCGAATTCGTTGAATACACATCCTGTAACAGTGTCATTACTGCACGAAAGTACAGCTATGCCGCTGACGTAAGAACCTGCGACGTCAATCTCGGCCATGTACTCTTTGGTACAACGTTCTGCCGGGAGCTGGGCGCAGACAGTCTTGCAGAACAGCATCAGACACAGCAGCAATGTCTTATTTGACAGTAAACCTAGCATCATTCAGATTACAGTTTTTATGTATGTTACGCAACTCGATTGTTGTTATGTCGCCGATTGCTTCATTCATTACGATTTTGCTTACGACTCCAGCCTTCACATCAAAATACAGTATGATACTTGCATACATCTGCCTCATATCTTTTTTCTGGGGGATAAGAGTTGCAATATATTCCGTAGAGGTATTGGTGATTGTTATTCTGAATGTTGAAGAATCATGGAAACTGGCTCCTGCAACGGTGCCAAGCATTATATTGACTATCTGACGGAACATACGGTTCCTGTCGACATCGATGACCTCCTTACACTTCTTGTTCAGTACCTGTACCTTGCTACCGTTGACAACAAAGACGTAAGTATATGGAGCCGTGTATTCCCAGCGCAACTTATCGGACTGACTATAAGACATTTTCCCGTGTGAGACAATACTGCGGCTGAGCAATTTGATCTTCTTGGTCTGGACAAAGTCACATTCCATATCCTTTGTCTGCGCAGCAGCCTTTGCAATGGCATCCAACATCTGCTGCCTGTTCTGTGCGTATGAGCTTAATGCAATTGTTAATAACAAAAACAATATACCGAAAATCCTTTTCATCGTGATATCAGGAAACATCCTGTCATTATAAGTAAGACGCCTATCCATTTGGCAAAGTCAACATTCTCATGAAAGACAAGTATCGCTGCTATCATACCGAACACGTAACTGAGCGAGACCATAGGATATACCATACTGAAGGGATAGTTCTTGAGTATGTACATCCACAGTCCGCTGGCTGCAGCGAATGACAGGCCGCACAGTAAAAACTGCCAGTTGAGGAACACAGAGCGCCAAAAGGCCCACGACCATGCAAAAGGCAAAATCCTGCCCAGAGCAAGCTTAAGCCAAACCTGTCCCGCACACAGAAGGATGCTTTGTACAATAGCTAATATTATCAGTCTCATTACGGTCTATTTCCTTGTCAATACTATGCAACGCGAGTATATGTCCATGATATTCTGATTCATAATATGATGATATGTAGCAAAGAGAGGACATTGCTCATCATGGATTCCTACTAGAACGCTTGCCGCCTGCCCGTTCTCTATCAGGCGCCTAGCATCGCGCAATGCCCATTCTGAAGAATTGTCGCCTTGAGTGTATGTGATGTTATATCCGTGACATTTAAGTCTGATGGCAATGGCACTGCCCAATGTATTATGAGTGCTTTGCATGAAGAGTGTCGGCTTCAGGAGCATCTCACCGTTGTTCTCCATATCATCCAAAAACTGGATACTTGTGTCAAGCATGCCGTACTTTGTAGCTGTGATGATTGCATCGGGACATTGGATTCCAGCCTTGGCCAGTGCTCGCACGGCTGTCACTGTGGATGCTCTGAGAAGTTTCCCCATCCGTCTTGCCTCAATAGGCGATATTACATCCTTGTAGTCCTTCAGTTGGTCTGCATTGTCAATAACCTCGTCTGCCACTATACAACTGTCATACTTCTTGGTTAGACAAGGGATATCTACAGGATGTGACGTAATTATCAGCGACGAATCATTTCCACCAAACCCGAATGAATTACACAACACATTGTCCAGTGTTACGTCATCAATACCAGTCGCCGGCATGATACAATCAGGGTCACGCTGACTGAATCCCAGATTATCGGGGATAAAGCGGTGCTTGATGGCAATCAGGCATATTATGGACTCGATGCTTCCGGAGGCGGATGTAGTGTGACCAGTATACGACTTGGTACTTGACACTGAAGGAATGGAATCGCCGAAAATGCGCCAGAGGGCCTTGCTCTCAGAGGGATCGTTGTTGGGAGTTCCTGTGCCGTGAGCATTGACATAGTCAATATCTGTAGGTTTCAATCCCGACATCTGCAGAGCACCGTTCATTGCAAGATATGCCCCCTGACCGTTATCCGAAGATGCTGTCTGGTGGAATGCATCACACGAATTGCAGTAACCGCCTATCCAGCCAAGCGGCTCCCGCACACATAGATCTTCACGGACCAGAATGACAAATCCTGCTCCTTCGCCAAGGTTGAGTCCTGCCCGCGTAACATCAAACGGCCTACACTGTTCCTTGTCCAGAATCATAAGTGTATTGAAGCCGTTCAGGTGGAAGCGTGACAGCGATTCGCTACCGCCGGCGATAATGATGTCGGCTTCGTCCCTGCGAAGCATCTCAGCACCGAGGATAATGGAGTTCAAGGAAGATGAACAGGCTGTACTTATAGTGCATGTTTCACATTCGATGCCCAGGATGCGTGCGATGTGGTCTGTGGAGTTGCCGCAATCGTGATATTGCAGCAGGCCTATCTCCCTTTCCCCGCTAAGGAGCTGAGAGTAGTTATTCTCGGTAAGATCCATCCCGCCTACAGTGGTTCCGCAGATAAGTGCTACGCGCTTTCCGGCCAATGTCAGTCCCGACTCCCGGACAGCCTGACGTACTGCCAATGCACCCATGAGCGTAGTTCGGCTTACGGGTTGTGACGGTTCCAATCCCAGTTGCAACTTCATCTGGTCGTCGGATAGTCTGACCTCGCCAACGGGCAGGTCTTTATGTCGTGTACGCAGATATTGAATCCTGCCTATACCTGTCCGGCGATTACGCAAGGAGGTATAGACCTCGTGCATATCATTGCCGATGGCCGATATTATGCCTGCGGAAGCTATGGCTATTTTCATTTCGTTATTACTTCGTGCGGTTCTCCTTAACGTATTGCGCAATAGTGTCTATGCTCTTGAATATCTCCTTGCCCTGAGCAGGTGAAGACAGGCGTATGCCGTAATATTTTTCAAGCAGGACTATTAGCTCGAGGGCATCGATAGAATCGAGACCGAGACCTTCACCGAACAGAGGTGCAGCAGAGTCGATGTCATCAGGAGTTATCTCTTCGAGATTAAGGGTCTTGATTATCTGTTGCTTGAGCTGTAAAACTAAGTCTTCCATAATTGTTAATTGTTGCGGATTATTAATTTGAGTTCTATTTCGAAGTCGTTGTCGTTATTGCAGTCGACCCAGCCTGTTATAAGGTAGGTATTGTCGTTTTCAGTCATGGAGGCGCTCACAATTTGGTTCATGAGGGCAGGGTCTTTGTCGGGTAGGATGTAAAAGGCTGTCTCGCCGTAGTAGTTGTTTCGGATAGCGATTTCTCCTGTGCAGATATTGGGAAGGGTGTACACGAAAAGCGATGGGCTTGGATAGTAGTTGTCGGGCTTTATAGTCTGCATGTATTCCATATCGGCAACTATGGACGAAGTGCGGTTGAACAGGATTACGGCGCAGTCCTGATTGCCGCAGGTTGTATCGCTCTTGTTGAGCATTTCCGAGGCAACGAATACGAGTTTGCTGAGCATGTCCATCTTGTAGAACTTGGGATAGTCAGCGATATGGGTCTTGTAGAGTTCTGTGAGGAGTGCCCTGCCCAGCTGTGTTGTCGGGACGGGAAATCCGTCACGGACAACGGTATCCGTGGTGATGGATACGCTTGAGACAGCAGTATAACCGCTGGACTTGAGCTGTATGCTGCAGTCCTGGCAGTTTTCGAGATAGAGGGCGGCATTGCTGCCCCCGAAGCCTGATATGATTTTGAGTACGGAGCCAGGGGGTGTCGTGATTGCCTGGTCCGAGATATTGATACGTCCTGAGACGCCCGGTTCGGAGAATCCTCGGGACGGTGGTACCTGACCTTTGTCTGCAAAATGTATTGCGAGGATGGTCTCGATGACTCCTGTTGCTCCCATCGTATGGCCGTAGTAGCCCTTGAGTGCTGTTACCGGAACGTCGGACAGACTGGAACGCTGTATGGCTATGGATTCCATCTGGTCGTTGTACAAGGTGGCTGTGCCGTGGACGCTGATGAGAGAAAGGCGGTCTTTTCTTTCGGGTGTGAGTACAGCTTGTATGGAGCGATAACTGCCTTCGGCTGTTTTGGACGGGTTGCTTATGTGGTGGGCATCATTACGGATGGCTCCCGAGAGCAGGTGCCAGCATGGTTCCTGCTCAGATGACTGTTCGCGGGAAAAGATTATGGTGGCGGCGGCTTCTCCGAGGTTGAGTCCGTTACGTTCCATATCGAAGGGTCGGCATGGTTGTGCGGAGGTAGCTTTGAGTGACTGGAAACCGGAAACAATGAACTTACCTTGCAGGTCGGCTCCGCAGACAACGATATTGTCGTAGGCGCCGGTTTGGAAAAGCCGTAAGGCGAGGATTTGGGCACAGACGCCGGAAGTGCAGGCGTTGCATACGACAATGGGCTTGGTGGTGAAGCCGAGGGCGGTTGCTATTCTGGTGGCAGTAGTGCCGAGTGGTATGGTGATGTCACCTTTGGTCGAAGAGAGGACAAAAAGTGTCCTGGGGCTTGAAACATTGACGTTGCAGTGGCTGAGGGCTTCGTATACAGATTTGTATACGAGTGATTGGAATCGTGTCAGGCCAGCGACTTGTAGGTCGCGGTTCTGCCTGTTGCTGAAGAGTGAGGCACAGAAGGGTTCGGGAATGCCGAATGTTCCGTGCCATGTGTGCAGTCTGCTTTCGCCCTGCATAACGGCATCGAGGTTATGCTGGGTTGTAAACCCCAGGGGAGATGTTATGTTTGTCGCAACTATCTTCATGGGCAGTGAGTTGTCAATGTTGGACTGCAATCTTGATTTCTGCACGGGCCAGGACATGGTCCTGACAGGTTACTGTGGCCTGGACCAATAGCATCCCGAAGATGTCCTGAAGGATTACGGCCTGAGTGTAGATTGTCTGGCCGACATGGGCAGTATTGTATAAGTCCAGGCTGTTGACGGCACCAATGACGCCGATTTCTATGTCACAATTCCTGATATAGCGGTTGATGTAGCCGATGCGTGCTGCACAAGTCTGTGCCATACTTTCGAGGAGTCCCGTTGCAAGGATTTGGCCGTCCTGTACGAAGATGTTGCTCTCGTCAATCTTCAGGCTGGTGAGGATTCTCTGCATATCGAAATGCTCAAGCCGGCCAATCATGACGAAGGGCTCCTGCTGGGGCAGCAACCGGTGTACGTCTATTGTGCGGACGAAACTGTCTGTAGGTGCGTTGTAATCCATCAGTTCCAGAATAGGAAATAGTTATACCATTGTTCGGGATACATCGTAATCATCCGCTCAAGTTCGGTCTTGTATGCTGTGGCAAGCTGCCTGATCTGCTCCGTTTTGGGGACTGTCTTGTCATATGGCAGTCTTTTGACGTATATGGTGTACTGGAGCGTGCGGGTCTTCATGACATTTACGGCTATGACGTCGAGACCTCGGGCTACGGCTACACTGAAGGGGCCGTATGGCAGGCGTGCGGGACTACCCATAAAGTTTACTTCTATGGACTTCGGCGAGCCTAAGTTCCTGTCGGCAGGCATGCTGACAATGTTTCCATCGGCCAGGGCATTGTTTATCTCGAACAAATGTTCCATATCGCCCCGGATAGGTATCATGTTTATGTTGGTGGTGCCGAATACTTTGTTCCTGTTTACCATAACGGACTGTTTCTCCCCGTCGAAGACGAGGGCATAGAACTTCTTACCCTCCACAACCAGGTTGTAGCCAGCCATCTCGTAGTTACCGATATGTGCGCTCAACTGCAGGAAGCCTTCCGGACGGGATACAAGGGTGGAAAATGTTTCGTATCCCTGAGTTTCTATCTGAAACCTTTTCCCCGCATAGAACGCAAACCTGTCTACGACAACCTGGCCGAACAGGAAGAGATTCCAGTATGTAGCAGCCACGGATGACAGGACACTGCGGTGATGTATTTTGCGGAAATAGCGGTAGATAATACGGCTTCCGGATGCAAATACCAAGCATCCGGGAATGACAAAAATTGCCATGAATGCGTATATTATCCTGATATCCACATATTTTAGTATCCGGATCAGCTCCCTGTGCATCCATCCGTTACCGAACGTGGTTCCCGCCCATTTCCTTTCAGTCATTGCAGCCTGTCGGAGACAACTTGGGTTTCGATATAGTCGTAGAACTGCGAGAGTGTCTTGATGTCCATTAACTCGCCGTTCTGAATCTTAAAGCCAAAAGTTCTGTGTACCAGGACAACGATATCAACATAGTCAAGACTGTCTATGCCGACATCTTCCTTGAGCCTTGCCTCGGGATATATTTTCTCCCGGTCAATCTCGAAGTCATCAATCAAGAATGTGTTTACCCTATCTATTATCTCCTGTCTTGTCATTATTGTAAATTATGAATTGTTAATTATGAATTACGAGTTGTGCATACAATTATGCTGTGACCCTGTCCCAGCCCATCGTATATTTGCTCGACTTCAAGGCCGGCACTCCTGATACATCGCTCCAAGTCCTGCGAATGGTACATCTTGCTGTTACCGTTGGCCATTGCTGTGAAATATAGGCTGGTCATCGTAAGACAGAGTGCTGCAGTTTCGAACCTCTGTCTATCCCATAGCGTCTCCATTATATAAAGACGGGTTTCTGTTGTCATAACACTTTTTGCCCGTCGCAGAATGCTGATAATCTGATCCTCGGAGAAGCAGTCCAGGAACTGGCTCATCCATATTGCATCCGGTTGTTCGTCGTGCTGTGGAAACAGAGCATTCTCCTGAAGCAGATTGATACCATGGCCCTTGATTCGTTCTGCGCCCGGCTTGCCTGCAATATTGGTTTGCATCAACTTGATCTGTTGGGGCAGGTCCAAGACGGTGACCTGGACCTCCTTGTCATAATTGACACACTCCAATGCCCATTTGCCAGTGTTACCGCCGACATCGTACAGGAGTCGTGTGTCATGCTTGCCGAACACAATCTCCAATGCCTGGGCAAAGGACGAATCACTATAGAAATGGTCAAAAGCGAACCAACTGTCCTGAACATGTTTGGGCAGGGAAGACAGTCCTTCGTATATTGTGGGCCAAGGACCGAAGTGCTCAAGGCCCGCAGGACGTCCTTCGCGCAACGATTCTTCCAGACGGAACATGCCTTCGTAATTGACATTGTGGTTGAAGTCAATGTTCACTCTGGTAGCCTGGTCGTTAAGCAGGAACCATCCGGTCTTGGAAAGGCTGTAACGGTCTGTGTTCCTGTCAATCAGCACCGTTCCGATGGACAGCGAAGCCTCTAGTAGGCATTTGACTGCATACGGGGACAGCTCGGATTTGCTTCCATTCAAGGCTGCGACTATCTGGTCCTGAGTCATTCCGTCATCGCTGTTGCGCAGCATATCCAGTATTCCGTACTTGATCATTATACGCGATACCTGGAACACCATAGGACCCCAAGCAATAAACTCTGCTAATCTCTGTGCCTCGAGGGCTGACAATTGCTCCTGGGTATAGCGCTTCTGTAAATCGGGAAACAGATTCATGGCATTTATATATTTGTATCATATAAATTCTTGGCTAAATTAATCAAATTATTTCAGATGAGAGTTTTTTAAATGCTTAAAAAATATTAACAGACTATAAATGATGCACTACGTCTCCGAATAGTGTAAACTGTAATTTCAATCCTATCCCCCAATACATAAAAAGCGTGGAGACCTGTCCGTTGCTCGCTCCACGTTTCGAGGCCGTAGGATTGCCCATTACTGTCAGAACAAGCAACTAAAACCCCACGCCGATATGTTGTATATAACATACCCATGGACGTCTATCGTTGCCTAATTCCTTGACAGTAATTTGAGAGTTTCCTACGCTTTCGAAACGTCAAGAACAAAGCGCGTGATATCGCCTTTTAAATATAATGTATCCCACACCTCCTTTGGAACTCTTTCCTAATGGCATTTTCAGTGAATTTTTCACCATCTCCGGTGTAAAGACAATGCAAGGATAATATTTTTAAATAATCTGAACAACAATTTTAAATAAAAATGTTTTTTCTTTCCATTTCTCATCTTACTCTATAGGGTATTTTTCTGTGTTGAGAGAGTATATTATATATAAATAAAGTTTTTTCTTATTTTATATAAGGT
>AUXO017366819.1_pt1 | contig 17511 bp, 19 predicted proteins | sample 768731 | NCBI WGS metagenome assembly AUXO01 (sample SAMN02715735, study PRJNA202380) | gut metagenome | biome: sheep rumen | host: Ovis aries | place: New Zealand: Palmerston North
CCTGCACGTGCACGGCGCGCCCACTCGTGGTCCTCGCTCGTATGATTCATCACAAAATCCAGGCATACGGATATCCCGCGCTTGTGGCAATCATTTGTGAGCGTGGCAAGGTCTTCCATAGTGCCAAGCTCCGGCTGCACCCTTCGGAAATTCGAGACGGCATAGCCTCCGTCGCTGCGGCCCTTTGGGCTTTCCAGCAGGGGCATGAGGTGAAGATAATTTACGCCGCAGTCGCAAATATAATCGAGCTTTGCCCGCACTCCGGCGAGATCTCCCGCAAAGGCGGAGACGTACATCTGCATGCCGAGCATCCCGCGCTTTTTATACCAATCGGGATCCGCGATACGCTCACTGTCAAGCGTGTGCAGCTCTTCGCTGCGCTCCGACCATGCGCGATATAACATCTCGCGGAAACGGTCAAATGCTGTATGATAAGGGTAAATCTCCAGAAAAAGCGCTCTGAGCTCCACTTTATGCAGATCATAGCGTTTCCTAAACTGTTTATCCCAGACTTGCTTTTTCATGGTATACCTCTCTTACGCCGAATTATTATTCTTTCTTTCAATTATACGGGAAACCCCAGCGTATTGCAAGCGATGCTTATGCAAAAACAGGGAGTTGAAAAAAAGGCCCTTCTATGATAAAATAAAACGAGATTCGGAGCATCCGGATCGCCTATTAACCAGAAATCCGGCAAGTTTTTTCTGCCGGTGAAATGGAGACACCATGCTGAAAAGTAAAAAATGGAGGCCGATCGCTCTTTCGGTCTTTTTCATCCTTCTGATCGCAGCTGCGGTTTTCTTTTACTTTCTGCTGAAGCTCGACATCCTTCCGCTAAAGTATTTGATCCCTCTCGCAGCTGTCATCTTGCTGTTCGTGTGCCTGATTGGCTTTCTTCTTTTCTACCGGATGCGGAAGAAACGGAGCAAGGCTCGACGCATTCGTCGTATTATCGCTATTGTTCTATCCTTGATCTTTACAACTGTCTTTCTTTTCGGCTCCGTTTTCCTCAAGCGAGTGGATGATACAAAAAATGCGGTCGTTGTTCAGCCCGATAGCACTCCCAGAGCGATCGTTGGCATCTATGTAAAGACCGACGACCCTGCGGCAAACCTCTCTGATACAACGGGATACCGGTATGGTGTTCTTGCCGGACTCGGAGTTGAAAAGCTGCACGCTAACTATGCGCTTGGAAAGATCAACGAAAGCATCGGCACCTCTGTTGAGGCCTATTCATTCAGCAGCATCACTGACGCTGCCGACGCGCTCCGCAACGGAAATGTGCAGGCGCTGGCCGTCAGCAAGAATTTTATAAATTTGCTCAAGGAGACGGATGATTACGCCGCTTTTTCCGATGAAATCCGTCTGATTGACCAGATTGCCGTTCCGCAGGATGCGACGCTGGATAACACGCCGATCCTTGTCAACGAATCCCCCGACATGACGCCGCCCCCTACTCCGGAACCCACGCCCGAACCGATCAAATACGGTGAAGACAGGCCTCTGGTGTTTTATCTCAGTGGGATGGACAAGAATGGTCAGGAAATTGAATACAACGCTCATGCCGATGTAAATATCCTGATGGCCATCAATCCCAAGACCAAGCAGGTTCTGCTTATCAGCACGCCGCGCGACACATTTGTAATGAACTTTGCGCTCGGAGGCGGCGACAAGCTGACGCACTGCGCCTACCAGGGCGTGCCAAACTCGATCAAGGCTCTTGAAGATTTCTACTCAACGAATGTAGACAATTATTGCAGGATCAACTTTACCGGATTTGAAAAACTTGGTAACTTAATCGGCGGTATCACTTTAGATAATCCAAAAGCCTTCCACACCGATTACAATAACGGCGATTATTATTTTGAGGAAGGCATTATTACTCTTGATGGATATCAAGCGCTTTGCTATGCGCGCGAGCGCCATGCCTTCGGCGATGGCGATCTTGCTCGCGGCAGAAACCAGGTCCGCGTTCTGACTGCAATACTCAACAAAGTTAAGAGCGACAGCGGCAGCATCCTTCTAAAGTACTCTGATATTCTCGATGCTCTGGCCGGCACCTTTGAAACGGATCTGACTTCTGAACAGATATCTGACCTTGTCAAAGTCGCATTGAGCAATCTAAACGACTGGGATATCAAGGCATATAGTACCTGGGGCGGCAGCGGTATCCGCACGGTTGCCTCCATGGGCTCACAGCAGGTAGCAATTGTTTGGCCGAATGCCAATTCGGTTGCCTTTGCCACCAAGCTGCTGGCGATGATCAAGAACGATGAATTCATTACGGACGAAGTCATAGCGGAAGCTCCGCGGTAAAACGAAACAGAATTCCAGAAAAGAAAAACTCCTGTGCAGGTCATCGAGATCCGCGCAGGAGTTTTTCGATTATGCAAGAATCAGTCAGCCGGGCGCCGGCGCTTTAAGTCCGTGGTCTCTCTCAGTATCTCAACAGTGTGAGAAAAACCGCGCTTTGCATCAAACAGCCCTTTCCAACCGAGCTCTGTCAGCTCGGTGCTGTCTAAAGAGGAATTACTCATCGGATTGAAGCCTTTCTTTTCAGCTTCCGTCGGAAGCACTGTCTGAAGCCGGACATCGGCCGACGCCGCAAGGATCTCTGCCATCTCGCGAATGCTGACGATCGATTCAGGGTTTGAAATGTTATAGGCGCGGACGCTTTTGCCCTTCAGCAGCACGGTGAGGATCGCCGAAGCGCAGTCCAGGCAGTAGCAGTAGCTTCGGATCTGGGCTCCGTCGCTCTTCATGACGATGTTTTCCCCTTTCGCGCAGGCATACGCCCACGCCGAGGACACGCGGTTATCCGAGGAAAGCGCTGTCGGCCCGTAAATATGACCCGGCCGTACGATTACAGCGTCAACACCGTACTCTTCAGCGTAGGAAGCGCACATCGTTTCCGCGGCGCGCTTTCCGACCGAATAAGCGCTTCGCGCTTTCAGAAGATCAATATAGCCGTACTCGTCCGGCTTGAACGGCTGCTCTCCCGTTTTTTCGCCGTAAACCTCGGAACTGGAAATATAGAGGACGCGCTTCGCCTTTTTTTCAATCGCATAATCAAGCAGGTATTTGATGCCTATGACATTGCTCAGCATCGTTTCGACAGGCTCTCTCATGATCTTGTTCGGGGAGGCGTTGCTCGCGCCGTGGATAATATAGTCGCAGCATGCCTGTGAAGAACTTACCGGGGCCGATGCATCATATGGGACATAATCGAACCAATCCTCTTTTGAATACGGAGAAAAACGTTGTTCGACCCTCTCCTTGTTCCGTCCGGCCGCAAGGATCCTGATCTTCTTTTCGTTCGTTTCGTTCCGGCGGATCAGAAGGTCGACAATCGCAGAGCAGATCAGGCCGGAACAACCCGTGATCATCACGCTTTTTCCGGCCAGTTCTTCCAACTCCGGATGTGCCGCGATTGTTTCATCCAGATCCGCGATCCAGCGTTTGCTGTCGTAAATACTCATCGTTTCAGTCCTTCAGCCAGTCCGAGCGCTTGGCGGCCAGGAGGGCTTTGAAAATATCGATATCCTCCACCGTAGTAAGCTTGATGTTCTTTTCAGACCCGGCGGAAAAATAGACCTGTTCACCCATTTCGATCATCAGTGTGCAGGATGCGACGGAATTTGTGATCCCGGCCTCAAGCGCGCGACGATGGAGCTCGCAGATATCTCCGAGACGAAAAGCCTGAGGCGTCTGTGTTCTTTTCAATCTGTCGCGGGGGTAGGAGCCGACGGAAACCGTTCCGTCTTCAGTTTGCAGCATGGCCTCGGCACAGGGGATCACCGTGACGGCGTTCCCGAATTCGCGGGCAACGCGGATGTTGTCGGAAATGACTTCCGCGCTCACCATAGGGCGGATTGCATCATGGATCAGGACGAGGTCGTCGGCGCTGAAGTGCTCTTTCAGGCCGTACACGCCGTTTCGAATAGAATCCTGCCCGTTCTTTCCTCCGGGAAAAACATACCGGAGCTTTGAAATACGAAACTGTTTTGCATAGGCCCGGAGCACCTGCTCCCACCCTTCGATGCAAACGACGGCAATGGAGTCGATCTCCGGATGCTTTTCAAATGCCTCCAGCGTATAGATGATCACCGGACGTTCATTTACGGTAAGAAACTGTTTCGGAATATCCTGGTGCATTCTGCTGCCGGATCCTCCTGCAATAAGAAGCGCTATATTGGCCATTTCTTTGTCCTCCCAAAATGTTATTCAGATGTGCTGCGGTCATTTTGATGTTCGTACGCCGTCCGCGTTATTCCTTTGGAATCATTCCCACAAACTCCGCCAGGCGGCGGCATGCGTTTCCGTCTCTGTATGTATAGAGCTTTTCGACAAATTCGCTTCGTTCTTCCCGATACTCGTCTTCTCCGTCGCAAACCGAGCGCAGGAATGCGATGAAATCGTCGATCGAGTACACTTTCATCCCCGGCGTATATGCGTTTATGATCTCATCCGGCATCGCGTGCTTGTAGTACTCGAGATCCGAAAAATCAAACGCGACCGGCCTGTTGAGCATCAAAAAAGAAAAGGTCGAGGAAGAAAAATCACTCATCATGGCGTCGCAGTTCTTCATCAGACGATAATTGTCGATCCCCAGGGCTTTTACCTTGTCGCCGTCCAGAACCGCTATGTGGCCCATGTCCGTAAGCCCCTGATAGGTTTCTTTTCGCTGCATGGGATGGATTTTGATGATGAGAAGGCAGTCATGCTCCCGGCAGAAGGAATCTATGCGTTCGAGCTGTTCTCTTGTTTTAACCAGCGGGATGCCGAACGGCATCTCATCCGTGCTGTCGTTTCTGCTCATGCTGTTGGAGCGGAGAGTCGGCATCCACAGCACATATTTGGAATAGCGGGTCTGCCTGATGCGAGAACACTCATCCGCAGAGCTGTTTATGATATTGTCATCGGACGGAAAACCGATATGAAGCATCCTGTCGTTGGGGTGCGGAATGGACAGATTCCAGCACAAGTCCGGATCATGCCATTCAGAGGGAGAGAGAATATAGTCGACATAGTCCGGAACGGAGATCAGACCGTGCAGATTTTTCATGCCGACCGGCCCGTGCATGCAATAGATGCAGATTTGCTCTTTCCTTCTCTTGCGGATAAACTTGTCGTCGTTGAGCATGACCCTTGCGGTACAGCAGTAATACTCCTTCAGGATGCTCGGTTTATAGTAATCAAAGCACTTCACGTTTTCGGGGAGGGTCGCCGGTTTTTTGTGCGTGATCAGCCAGACGATGCGCCAGCGTTTATTGATTCCGTTGTCCAGCATAAACTGATAGAACGCCCCTCCGTTGCAGTCAAAATCGTTGTGACTTTCGATTACAACAGTATCTTTCAGCTGAATTCGCCCAAACAAAATGGCGCCGATATGGCGGACGAACGCGTCGTGAAGCAAGCTGCATGTGTGGATGACAACATACTTGAGGCCGTATTTGCGATACTCGTTCAGCGCAGTATTGATTTTGCTCATTACACTGTCCTCTTTACAGGTCTTTCGGGAAACACGACTGCGTCCACTCTTGCAAGGACATCGATAAAGTGCTTGGGAATGTCCCGGCCCATCCTGCTTCCGGCCTCTCCGGCAATGATGATCGCAATTGTTTCCATTAAATAATTCTCCTCAGAACTCTATTTTGTATGCCACATGGTATTCTCTCCGGTTTTCGGGAGGGATCTCCATATAATCGCCGTACAAGTTCGTCAAATACTCGTCATAGGCCGCCGGGACCTTGCACGCGACTCCGCAGAAGCTTTTTGTCGTAAGTGTTGTGAAAACAGACTCCGGGAAGATTTCCCGCTCATAGCCGATCCCCGACGGGATGCCCAGCCATCCGCTTTTCGCCTTCTGTCGCCCCAGCCTCTCGCAGAGCCGCAGATAGAATCGGATGCCGCCCAAGTGAGCAAACACCGCTCCAACGCGTTTTCTGAAATTGTAATAGTCCTCCAGCTCGCGAATCTCCCGGGCCTTTTTTTCTATTACAGGCGACGGGTACAAATAATCGAGGCACACACTGGATGCTTTAAAAGCAAAGTCATAAAGCGAGGCCTTGAGTTTTCGATACAGCCCGGGCGAAGGGACGTTTTCGATGATGAACAGATCAATAAAGAGCATATCCATCCCGCCCACGCCAGCGGTTGGGATTTCAACATATGTCGTTCCCCGTTTGAAAATCTTGACCATCTTGCTGAAATAGCGAGAACCACAAAGAGGCTCAGCGACGATGTATTTTTCCGGAAATACGCTTCTGAAATTGTCGACAAATCTCTCATACTCGGACCTGAGCATCATGATGTCGATATCGTCGTCCCAAGGAATAAAGCCTTGATGCCGTATAGCCCCAAGCAGAGTGCCGCCTGAAAGCATATAGTCAATGCCGTATTCGTCGCACACGATCTTGACGTCCTTGAGAATCGACAGCAATTCATCTTGAAGCGTTTTCAGTTTCTCACCCTTCAGTTCGTATTCAGCAAAATATTTTGAGTATAACCCTTTACTTTTATTCATCCAGGATCCACTCCGTTTTCAGATCTCTTTGTTGGGTATGGGGGAAGCAAGAATACCAAGAAACTCAGCCAGTTGACGGCACGAACATCCGTCTCTATAGGTGAATACTTTGTCTAAAAAATGTTCCTTTCCTCGAAAAACATATCTTTTCCTTCAATTACCCCACGCATAAAAGCAAGGAAGTCCTCGATTGAATAAACGCGAGCACCCGGAGTAAAGCCAAGCATTTGTTCTTCGGAAAGGCTGATCTTGTAGTGCTTGAGCTCTGAAAAATCGAAAGCAACAGGTCTATTCATCTGTTAGAAAGAATAGGTTGATGAGGAAAAATCGCTCATCAGCGCATCGCAGCTTCGCATCAGCCTGTAATTGTCGATCCCCAGGTTTTTGGCTCTATCTCCAGCTAAGATAGTAATATGGCTCATATTTTTCAATTCCCTGCAGTTTTCTTTTATCTGCATTGGATGGAATTAAATAATCAAAAAGTAGTCATGCTCACGGCAAAAGTCATTGATGCGCTCAAGTTCCTCATTTTTTAAACTAACGGTATTCCGAAAGGAAAAACATCATCGCTATCATTTCGTTCCGCACAGTTAGTACGAAATGTCGGCATCCAAAGGAATTTTTTTGAATACTGTTTATAGTTCAGTTTGGACACTTCATCAGTCGGGCCATTAAAGAGCAGATCGTCAGATGGAAACCCTATATGAAGCATTTTATTGTTTGGGTAGGGCAGAGAAAGATTCCTGCATAAGATCGGGTCGTAGTACTCTGAGGGCGGTAGGACATAGTCCACATAAGCCCGTACCACAATCAACCCTCGCACATCCTTTAAATTAACAGCGCCGTGCATACAATACACGCAAATTTGCTCTTCTCTTCTTTTTTTGATGAATTTGTCATCATTCAAAATGAATTTAGCTGTACGAAGGTAAAACTCCTTGCGTAAACTTGGCCTGAAAAAATGGTTCACAATACGTTTTTCGGAAGATGCTGCGGTTTTCTGTTCCGGAGCATCTAAACGATCTGATAGTGCTTGTTGACATTGTTATCCAGCAAAAACTGGTAAAACACCCCGCCATTGCAGTCAAAATCATTGAGCCTTTCAATTACAAATGTGTTCCTCAGCCGCATCCTGCCGAACAGAATAGCACCAATTTTGGGGACGATCATGTCATACAGCACATTGACTGAATGAAAGGCAATATGTTTAAAGTCGTATTTTCGATACTCGTTCCGCATGGTTGTTACTGTACTCAAAACGCCGCCCTCTTTTCAATCTTTTCAGAAAACAAAGCCCTATCTACTATTGCAAGCATTTTGTGAAACCCAAATGCAAGAACATAGGTCACCGCAATTGTGATCGCGGTAAAAACCATCGGGTTCTGTAATGAGATGCGAGAGAGGATTATCATCGGCAGTCTCTGCAGAAGATAGATCTCAAAAAGGTGCGCTCCCGTCCATTTCAGAATGCCATTCCCAACTCTGACTTTAATTGTAAGGAGCAGAATAAGAAGACAGAACAAGCAGGCGCATACAAAAAAGAAAAGTCCTCCGATATGATAGGTAAACAGAAATGCGGCCAGAACCAAAGAGGTCCATCCAAGCCACGCAGTATTATGTTTCGTTTGCCGGATAATCGTCTCTTTGCACCGAGCGGCCATCATACCCACCGGGAAGCACAGAGCCGTATCATACCACCAAGACCCTTTTCCGACCTTATGCATAAAGTAAATATATACAACAGAAAAAAAGATAACGAATAGAATTCCAACCTTCCAGCCTGTTTTCTTCTCCAAAATTAAGCCGACCCATGTTGCACAATAGAGCATAAGGATCGTGAAAATATACCAGTTTGAATTTCCGATAGACTCCCATCCCGTCCAACACAGAAGATAATTCGTGCGGGAAAGCGGATATCAAGAAGCAGATTAAGCAATGCGAACGGCAAAATAGCAAGGTCGAAATTGAAAAGTGTTTTAAGTACTCTGTACCGCAGAAATCTATTCAAATAGTTTTCCTTGCTCATATAGGAACAGAAGCAGCCATAACCTGAATAAAACAGGAACATTGCGACCATCAACTGTCCGGTACGCAGGAAAAAGCCCTCATATAACATATTCAGAGTGCCATCGCCTGAAGAAATATAGCCTCTGATATGGGATAGAAGCACAATTAAAATAAAAAGGCCTTTGATCGAATCGGTCGTTTCACGCTCCAAAAAGGTCTCGTTAAATGAAACAATCCGGCTTTTGTAGAGAAGAAGGGCTGCCAGAATCAGCAGCCAAACAATCATCATTTAGATGCCCTCCTTACTTTGTCGATCAAATTATTAACAAGTTCTTTTTCATAATGGTTCAAAACAAAGCACCAAATGGTAATCATGTATGCCCCGGTATACAGCAGGATATGAATTACCATGCCCCCCCAGGAGACAACAGGCAGGAAGTTTTTGATAAACAACGCCGCTGCAACAAGCGGCGCAGTTGAAGCAGAAAAAACAAGAATGTTTTTCCAATAATGTTTAATGGCCAGACCAATCTTTCTGGAATAATAGACATTCATAAAGATAATCTGTCCTAAAACGCATGCAATGCAGGTGCCAACCGCCGCGCCAATCCCGGAATATTTCTTTGCAAGCGGAATACTGATCACAATGTTTAGGATCGCTATGGCCAAATACATATATGATCTATATTTGTGGAGATTCATAGCGCGAAGAATGGAGATGCCGATGTTCTGTGTAAGAGGAATAAGCGCAGGTGTCATTACCAGGAGGCCTATAAGAAATGCATCGGAATACTTTTCCCCAATCCATAGGCGGATGAAATCCTGCCCGTAGACGGCATAGCCACTCAAGGCCAAAAACAGCAGAAGCATTTGCAGTCTTCCGACTTTTAAGAAAAGCTCGGACATTTCCCGAAGATTTCTGTCATGTTCATAAAGATAAACAACTTGTGGCATGAAGACACCGCTCATGGCTGTCGATAGTTCTTGAAAATAGGATTGGAAATAGACGCCAAAGGAATATACTGTAACAGCTGCGGTTCCTTTAATGGCTCCAAGGATCAGCTTATCCGTGCTGCTATACAGAAAATCAATGATAAGATTCAGGAAAATAAAAAAGGAAAACAGAAAAATCTCTCTCTCTTTTTCTTTTTGGTATCCCTTAAAGCTAAAGCATATCCTGATTTTCTTTTTGCAGTACAAGCAATTGAGGATCTTGACCATAATTGACAGGATGCTCGTAATAAGAGTAATAGCAAAAACCTTACGGCCGATTAGCAGCAGCAACGTCATGAGCAGGTACTTGACGATCAGAGTAACCAGATCGACCGTCTTCATGAAAAGGAATCGCTCATATGCGTTTATGTTTGCAGAAAACACGCACATTGGAAATGCAATGACCGTGTCTGCGAGCAGAACAAGAAAGACCGCCTTGAAGAGTCGAAGCTCTGAATCAAGCATTGTTTTCTTACTTACCAGAGGGTATAAGAAAACCAATGCCAGTCCAACGACAAATGCGATGACAGCTATAAAAATATATAGTTTTAAGAAAAAACCGTTGAGTCTGGCTTCCTCGTCTTTATCATCAAGCGCTCTTGCCCTTGCAATATAGCGAACCAAGGTTTGACTAAAGCCCATGTCCAAAAGTGAAATAAAAGAAATCAGGGATACGGAAAGTGAGTAAACGCCGTATTGGCTGTCTCCCACCCTGGCCAACAAAAATGGGGTGAACACAAAACTAATGAGTACACGCAACCCCATTGTAAGGTATGTAATCATAATCCCTGCTTTTTTTTGATTAATTCTTTCCATTGGCCCTTTCTCAAAAAGTATTATAACCGAACATTCGATCTTGGTTTTATTCTCTTACCGTGCTTTCAGCCTTCTTTTTTTGGCACGGAGGCCGAAGAGAAGAAGAACCATCAAATCGTACAGCCTTCTGCAATTGCATAGCAACATTCGTTTCAACTTAGCTTTCCTGCTCATAAAGCTCCACATATTTTGTGGGTTCATTCCCTTTATTTCTTTGTATGTATCGTCATGGCTTTCTCCGTGCAAAAGGAAGTCGTGATATACGAAAAAAAGGACGTCCATTTTGTCCGTATCGATCAGCGAACGGATCCTGTCCGAATCGACCTTTCTCCGGCAATATTCAAGCACTTGTAATATATCTTGCGCTTTAGCCCTGTTGAGCGAGTGCATGACGGAATCTGGACGCTGAACATAATAATATCCTACCGCGCTAAGAATTTTAATCTTCTGTGCGTCAATCAGCGTATCAAAGATAAACTTCTGATCCTCTGCAATTTTCAGCGTGCTGTCGAACTGTTTGTTTTTTATTCTCTCTGCGCGGAATACTTTTGCACAGGAAGAATTGTTAATCATTTTTTGATGGCCAAAAAAATTCTCCAACATGCAGTCTCTGTCGGTAAACACACTGTCAGCGGAGTTAAACATGATACGCTCGACTTTATCACCTACGATTTTGCAAAGATTTGCCTGAACAAAATCATAATATCCATCATCAAGCTCCTGAACAGCAATACGGAAAAAATTCTTCTCCACTAAGTCATCGCCGTCTACAAAAGCAATATAATCTCCCCCGGCGAAGCGCAGTCCCGTGTTTCGCGCGTTGGAAACGCCGCTATTCGATTGATTGATCAAAGAAATATTATCATTTTTCTCTGAGTATTCCTCCATGATGGAGCGACTGTTATCGGTCGATCCGTCATTGACAAGAATGATTTCATAGTCATACGGAAACACAATGTCCAGCAGTGAATCCAAGGTAGAGGCCAAATATTTCTCGATATTATAGACCGGAACAATTATCGAAAGTTTCATGTTTTCTGCCCTTTCAAAAGGAACTGAAGCAAATGAATTTAAGACAAAAGCCGCTCCGAAAAACGCGGAAAAAAAGAAATCATAAGACCGGCCACCTTTTTTTTCAGCGGATAATCGCTGAAAAGGAAACCCGCCGAATTCAATTTAATTATTTCCAGCAAAGCGGTTCTGTCTTCCTCGAACTGTGCGCGGTCAGGAGATTGCGCAATTTTTTTATACAGAGAGATTGCCATATTCATCGCCCGAAAATGAGCAATCTTTAAATATTCGGGATAGTTTTCCGCCAAAAAGATCTCGAGTTCTTGCGATATGAAAAAATAGTCCATCTGTCTGTGCGAAAAACCGCCCTTCGTAATGCCTGAAATATTGATGGTGTAATAATACTTTTTCACATCCGAGAAGGCAATTGTTCCCGCTTTATGGATCAATTTATATATCGTCCCGTAATCCTCGTAGTACTTTCCTTCGGGAAAGACTATGTTATCAAAAAGCTTTCGATCAAATAATTTTGCCCACGCCGAAGTACAAAAAGCCCGATCATTCAAGATCTCGTATAGCGCATCAGCTGCAGAAAAGAGTCTTACTTCTTCTGTGATCCCATTTTGCAGCAAATTCTCATCGCTTGTAAAGCTGCAAGCCGAAATCGGAGCATTTTTTATATGAGCAGCCAAAACAAGCTGTTCAATCATATCCGAACTGATATAGTCATCACTGTCAACGAAGCAGAGGTAGTCCCCTTTCGCCAATTGAATTCCCACATTTCGAGCAGAGGAAAGACCTCCATTATCCTTGTGGATCACAACAACCCTGCTATCTTTTTCTTGTAAATTATCGCATATTATCGGGCACTGATCCGGAGAACCGTCGTCAACAAGAATGATTTCCAAGTTTCGATAGCTCTGATTCAGAATGCTATCAATACAGCGGGGCAAAAAATATTCAACTTTATATACCGGGACAATCACCGTAACTAATGGATGAGCGCAAGATTTCAAAGCTTTTTCCCCCCTCATAGATTGCTGCAATGGTGAAAGCCCAGGAATAGCTGCGAGAAAATTGGGCATCGAGGAAAAGCCCTTCCAAAGCCAGGGCAATTATTGTCATACTTCCGAATAGGCTTCTTTTCTTGATTGAGTAAATAAAAATCTGAAGAAAAGCGGCTAATTGAAGAATAAAACCAACGATACCTCCTTCAATCAAGGCATTAATATATATATTATGGGATGAGTATTCACTCTGATGACCAGGCGCCACATAATTGACTGCCTTGGGGAACGAAACAAGCCCATTTCCAAAAATTTTTCTTGGTATAGAAGAGTTGATAAAGCACTTCCATGCCTCTAACCAAATCTGTAATCTGCCAGCGCCGTTATCTTCAATTAATGTTTCCGGATTAGTTCTGTTCACAATTAGTTTAGACACTTCTCCGCGAATCAAAAGATGAGTTACCATTGGTCGAGTCAGAATGAACAAAAGTATTGCAAAAAGGAACAACGCTAGAATTGGGACATATACTTTTTTCTTAAAAGTAGCCGCACCCATCCACCAAGTAAACAGGCTCAAACCAATCAGCATAGCTCCTCGTGAACTTGCAAAGAAAAAAATTATGAAAATAAAAGAAATTGGAACGACCATCCAGTGGTATTTTTTGTCCAATCCTAATGTCATCATCAGGGCAAGAGCAGCACATAAATCACCACAAAAAAAATTGGGATCGATTTCTTTACAAACACGAATCTCCAATCGGCGTTCTACAACACTCTGAAAATTGGCCGATGCAACAATGATGGCAGCAACTGCTCCAATTAGTATTGCTGTAACAAAAAGTCTTCGTTCTTTTGCACTATAACAGCGCCCAGCTGAAAAGAAAAACAGCAAAACGGCTGTAAAGGTAGTTCGAACTCCCCAGTTTAATTCCATATCACCGTTCCAAAAAAATGAGGCAGCCGAATACAAAAAAAATAAATAAATATAAGTCAGTTCTTTTCTAAGGAGTGGTTCTGGTTTACGGAAAAGCTCAATAGCTGTCAAGAAAAAATAAAGGATAATAATATAGTTGACAATATTAACTTTTCCAACGAGGCCGGATAAGCCATTGGCAATAGGAATTAATGATACATACAGCGCAAGAACGAACGAACTCGCTCTAATATGTTCATTATCGTTCTCTAATACATCTTTCCACGAGAAGATTTGTTTTAACATTATAAATTATTCCTCTATCTCTGATATGATCTTTTGATATCTCTTTACAGCATCTGAAGCAATCACATCCCAAGAAAAATGCTCTTTTATCTCGTTTTTACCGTTTTCGCCAAACTTCGACCAGTTTTGGCGATCCAAGACTGCATCAACAAGCTTTTCTGCAACTGAATCTGCCGTCGTCTCTGCAACCCAACCGGCATTTGCGTCGCCAACTATTTTTCCTAAAGAAGTTCCCTCTGTAATCAAGCAAGGCAAACTGTAACTCATAGCTTCAAGAATCCCCATGGGCATTCCTTCATGTCTTGAAGTTTGAATGAAGATATCTGCTGCAAGAAGGGCTTCTTCTTTTTCCTTACCACTAATTGACAAATTAAGGCCGACCAGATCCGCAATATTTCTCTTATTCACCATCTCGGCAACAGTCGAAAATCGGTCAGCGTAATCTGGCCCATACAACGAAAAATGGCACCTATTTTTGCGTAGAAAAGATTCCTCAATTTTGATTGCATCAAGCAAAATGTCTAAACCCTTAACACGCCACTCATAGCGTCCAATATAAAGGAATTCTACGCCTTCTTTACTAAAACTGGTTTTTGTCTTTTGAGGAATATTAGCCCCATTTCCTCCCAGAAACTTTCTGGAATGAAACTTGGTTGAATTTAGTTCATTTTCAGATAAACATTGCAACGCAAGAGCGTGGTTGATAAATCTGTTGAAAAGCAAAAAATTGGCAGCAATTTTTTTTAGATGTTTCTTTTTCTGCGCTTCTTTCCTCAGTTCACCATGGGGAATGATAATATATGGGATTTTATTCTTTATTAAATTTTGGCTGATACTTAAATAGGGCAATCTATAGCATTCATGGAAAATCACTAAATTCGGTGCATCAAATGGTTTAGGCAAACTTCGCACATCAAATGGCTTTGGGAAAGACAGTTGGGTCGTCCCACCTGATAGAACAATACCACTGACATTTATTAGTGCAGTTTCAGCAAAGTGCCCTTGAGCCTTAACATGTTGTTGCACAGCAACACAAACCCCATTTGTTTTCGAATTATCAATGTATGCGAAATGAAGTATAACCATATATTATTACTCTCCTCATACATAACGAAATCCAAACAACCCTAGTAGAGAACCGAGTCCATATGTTAAATGATAGAGAGGGAAAAGCCAAACCGTCACTATTCCTCTTGTTGGCTTGACGCTAAAGAATGAGAATGTGATATCGAGCAAAAAATACACACCCAGTTCACAAAGTAGAAGCCATCTGAACGTAGATGAAAGCAAGGAGAAAAAAGGCAAGATAATCAAGGAGAGTAAAAAGAAAAATGGGACAAAGTGCCGCAAATGCATGGCTTTTGGACTACGTCTTACAGTATAAAAAAGCGCATTTCCGTTTTGTAGACTCTGCTTGAGCAGTGATTTGACAGAATCACGACAATAATAGACTGAGTGGATTTTATCAGAAAGATAGACTTTAGCTCCGCTTTCTATAATTCGTGCATTGATATCATTGTCCTCGCTTCTGAGTAATTCTTCATTGAACAGTCCAACTTTGTCAAAAACCTCTCTGCGAAACGCACCAAAAGGAACAGTATCCACATAACCTGGTTTTTTGCTTACGCGAAAAGAAGATTCGCCAACCCCGAACCGGGAGGAAAGGATCTTGGCTATTGCCTCTCCGATAAATCCCTCCGCTCTTGTTTCAACATAACCGCCAACATTATCAGCGTCAACAGTTTCGAGGCAATTCACACATTTTTCAATATAGTCATCCGGAAAAGAAGCATGCGCATCGAAGCGGATAATATATTTTCCTTTTGCTACTTTGATTCCCATATTCAACGAGGCGGGTGTTGCTCTTTTTTTGTTAACTAGGATACACATCGGAACGTTGGATGAATAGCGGGAAAGGATTTCCATAGTACGGTCAGTAGAGTTACCATCGACCACAATCCATTCCATCTCATAGCGAGGGAAACTTTGGTTAAGTAGCGAATTCAAGCATCGCTCAATATATCGTTCCTCATTATAGACAGGAATAATTACAGATACTTTGATCTCATTTTCTGTGTTGATAATACTCACCTCGAAATCATATCATGAAATGCAGACGAATCGGCCATGGCATCAATCATCATTCCAGCTAAAGACGGCTACAACAGTTCTGAACATAGTCCATAGTTCACGGATCAAAGAAAAACGCTTCATTTCATTCAGATTCCAATTCATTTTTTCCGGCAACACCTGATCAAGATAGACATGGTCTACGTCATCAGCTACACTCAGAAGCATATTTTCATCTTTATAGCGGATACTTGCCTCGCTGGTGATTCCAGCCGGGAGAAGGAGTGTTGCATAGTACTCGGGCTTATACTGTTCCACATACTTGACCGCTTCGGGTCTTGTTCCCACAAAGCTCATGTCACCCGACAAGACGTCCAAAAGCTGCGGCAATTCATCCAACCGAAGACGCCGGAGCTTTGCTCCGACTTTCGTGACACGCTTATCGTTTTCAACGGTAACTGTTGTTCCGATTTTCTCTGCGTTCACAACCATTGTCCGAAACTTGTGAATACGAAAATGTTTACCGTCCCGTGTTACGCGCTCTTGTCGGTAAAAGACAGGGCCTTCACTGTCAGCCTTGATCAAAGCAGCTATAATCAGCATTGGGACAGCCAAAAGTGCAAACAGAATGATTGCGGCGAGGAGATCAGACAGCCGCTTAATCCAAAGTGAAAAGCGTCTTTTCTTCAAGACATCATAATATGGTTTTACTTCCGGATTTCTGATATATTCCGGAAGCTTGTCCCAGTCAGTCAACATTGCATGAGCCCCTGATAATTGATAATTATACAGCGTTTCGAAGCGTCTCACAAATATAGGCTACATCCTCATCGGAAAGAACTGTGTGCAGAGGAAGAGAGATCAAATTTCGATAATAATCGTACGAATTAGGATAATACGTGCAATCTTTTCCATAGGCAGTCATCATCGGAAGCGGCTTGTAGTGAACGTTGGTGGCAACACCGTTTTCCGCCATTTTTTCAATGATGCGGCTCCGCTTTTCCTCATCTGCATTGGGAATTCGGATCAGGTAGAGATGGTTGGAACTGTCCATGTCATCCGTGTGGTGATTTAAATGGAAAAGGCCAAGTTCATCACAAACTTCGTCATATACGGAGACGATTTTTCTGCGCCGTTCAAGCATTTCCTTGTATCTGTCAAGCTGACGGAGTCCGATCGCAGCCATGATATCCGTCATATTGCATTTATACCAGGGACCGATGATATCATATTCCCAGCTGCCGAGTTTCGTTTTTGCAAGTGCGTCTTTGTTCTGACCATGCAGGGATAACAGTTGATACATATGATATATCTCGGCATTGTCTATTCCATCAAGCGGAAGCCAGGTACTGGCGCCGCCTTCGGCGGTCGTAAAGTTTTTTACCGCATGAAAGCTGAAGCTTGTGAAATCAGCAATTCCACCGCAGTACTTTTTTTCACCATTTATAAGGCGGCTTGCGCCGAGACTATGGGCGCAGTCCGCAAGAACAGGAATTCTCCCTATTGCTTTCTGAATCCTTGCGCTTAGATCCCCGAGCGGCGAGCCATCGTTCTCTCGCGTTCTGAACAACGCCTTTTTTCGGCAAACGATATCATATATCTTCTCGTAATCACATACGATACCGCCCAAATCAACTGCGACAATCGCCTTTGTTTTATCTGTAATGGCAGCCTCAAGTGCAGAGTAATCCATCTGCGGCATATGGGTGGTGCTGTCGCCGTCTTTCTGGATATCAACAAATTTGACTGTTGCGCCGCAATGGATCGCCGCGCTGGCAGTGGCAGTATAGGTATAGGCAGGAACAAGAACCTCGTCGCCCTCTCCGATTCCCAAAATACGAAGATTCAGTTCCTCCGCTGCC
>AUXO011738195.1_pt1 | contig 17510 bp, 8 predicted proteins | sample 768731 | NCBI WGS metagenome assembly AUXO01 (sample SAMN02715735, study PRJNA202380) | gut metagenome | biome: sheep rumen | host: Ovis aries | place: New Zealand: Palmerston North
CTTGAATTATTTGCTTAATTAGAATTATTGCTTGTTGTTACGTTGTTCTATCTCCTTGTTGATCTTGTCAATGACCTCGTCGCTCAGTTCATACTTCGAGATGATGAACATAGCCAGGAGCAAGAGCAGGGCGGGGATGATGCAGACGAGCCAGCGGATGCCCTCCTGAGCCTCTGGAGTCTGCAGTTCCAGGTCGTTCATGAAGTAGGCACCGGCAGCATTGCCCACCGACATCATGGCAAAGGCCGTGATGAAGAAGAGGGCGATGATACGCAGTGGGCGGTTGCGCATAAACTCTGTCCAGAGGTCGGACACTTTCACGTTCTTCGTCTCGCTCTCGTCCATCACCACACGCTCCTTGGTCTGCGAGAAGCAGAAGATGAGCAGAGCCAGGCCGACGAGCGAGAAGATGAGCATGGTCATGAACCAGGCACCGGAATCCTTGGGCAGGGTCGAAGCCTCTTCTGTGGCGACATAGTTGGTCCAGGCCAGGACGAGTCCCGGCACAACACCGCCAAGGGCCATACCCGCCTTGAAGAAGATGCCTGTCAGGGCATTGACGATGCCGGCAATACGGCGCCCGGAGGTGTATTCGGCATAGGAGATGACCTCAGGAATGAGGGCCCACATATAGCCGGTGGCGACGATGACACCCGTCGATTTGATGAACTGGGCGATGTATACCAGCGTGATATTTTCTTTCACGGTGCCGGCCTTGCTGATGATATAGAGCATCGCCATACCGATGATGGCCACGCTGAGGAAGATGTAGAACATATTCTTCTTGCCTACACGCCGCTTGATGGCCGGCACCATCGGCATGAAGATGAACGAAGGCAGCGAACCGAGTCCCATGAAGAGGGCCATCTCGATGGGCAGGTTGTCAGATTGGGCAAACAGAGCCACAATGATAGGTACGCCGGCCGAGACGCAGAGGCCACCCACGTTGGCCATGAACATACGGACCGAGGTCAGGATGGTAATCTCGTCGGTGTCGCGGGTCAGCGACGAGTTCAGGGCACCATAGGGCACGTTAATCAGCGTATAGAGCATCGACATTCCCACATAAGTAATGTAGGCATAGAGCAGAGAGGGGGCGAATCCGTCCCAGAAGCAGAGAATGGCCAGAATGGTGAGCGGGATGCCGCCCATCACCAGATAGGAGCGGTACTTACCCCAGCGCGGCGTGTGCTTGTCGACGAAGGTACCCACCAGCGGGTCCCACAGCACGTCGACCAAACGGACGACGAGGAACATGGTTCCTGCCAGTCCGGCCGACTTGGCTGCATCGCCACCGAGCACATAGACATCGGTGTAGAAAAAGAGCAAGTACATGCAGATGGTTTGGTAAATCAGATTCTGTGCCAGGTCGCCCGAGCCGAAGCCGATGCGCTGCACCCACGAGAGTTTGTAGAACCCTTTCTGTTGTGTCGATTCGTTCATATCGTTATATTTATGTTTTGGTTTCTTGCTGCAAAAGTACTACATTTATTTTATAAGGGCGGTAACAAAATGTTGCAGATACTTCACAATATGTTTCATAGCACCACAATGAGACATCTTGCAGTCGTTTTTCTCACAGGAAAGTATTACTTTTGCCATTGTTATGAGAAAAACTTTTTTGATGATACTTGCGCTGATAGGCGCAGTGGCGGCGGATGCCAAGGTGCAGTTGCCGCAGTTGTTTCAGAGCGGCATGGTGCTGCAACGTGGTAAACCCATCCCGGTCTGGGGAAAGGCCGATGCCGGCGAACAGGTTCGTGTGACCTTCCGTAAAAAGGTGTACGAGACGACTGCCGGCAAGGATGGTCGCTGGTGCGTCGTACTGCCACAACAGAAGGCTGGCGGTCCGTTTCAGATGACCGTCAACGATGTGACCATTGACGATTGCCTCGTCGGCGACGTGTGGCTTTGCTCCGGTCAGTCGAACATTGATGTTACCGTCGAACGTGTCTATCCGCAGTATGGGAAGGTAATCGACGACTACCGGAATGACCAGATCCGTATGTTCCGTGTGCAGACCGACTTCGACACCCACGGTCCGAAGGGCGACGTGAAGCCGACATCCATCAACTGGAAGCCCGTCTCGAAAGAGAATGCATGGCTCTTCTCTGCCGTAGGCTATTTCCTCGGACGTGAGATGTATGAGAAGACCGGCGTGCCCCAGGGCGTCATTGTCAATTCGCTGGGCGGCACACCTATCCAGGCATGGTTGCCTGCCGACACACTGAAGCAGCATTTCCCTGCGGAGTATGAGCGGACGGTGTTCTATCAGGACGACGAGATGGTGCGGGCCATGCAGCGGGCCAACCAGCAAGCACAGAGCCGTTGGCAACGACTGCTGAACGACGCTGACCCGGGCTTGGCAGAACATTACGACGCCCTCGACTTCGACGACAGCCAGTGGGAGGTAAAATCCGCCTTCACGATTCAGCCGAACGGTCGTCCGCAAGCCCAGAACCTGACCAAGGAATTCCGATATAACGGTTCTTTCTGGGCCCGTCAGTATGTGCAGGTCGATGCGGCCCATGCCGGTCTGCCGGCCCGTCTGCTGGTAGGCACCCTCTATGATGCCGATCAGACCTATGTCAATGGTCGTCAAGTCGGTTCGACGGGCTATCAGTATCCGCCACGCCGCTATACCATTCCTGCCGGAGTGCTTGTTGAGGGCCGTAATGCGCTGACGGTGCGTTTCGTGACCAAGGGCGGCGCACCCCATTTTATACCGGAGAAACCCTATAAACTGATTTTCGACGACGGCACAGAAGTAGCCCTTTCCGAACAGTGGCGCATCCATGAGGGCGCTCGCTTGCAGTCGTGCCCCGGTATGGATGCCGGCGGTCAGAACCTGCCTACCGTACTCTATAATGCGATGCTCTATCCGCTGGCCCCCTATGCCCTGCAGGGCGTTGTGTGGTATCAGGGCGAGTCGAACACCGGTGGCGATGCCCGTCACTACGAGACATGGCTGACACAACTGGTGACGGGATGGCGCCAACTGTGGCAGATGCCCGACCTGCCTTTCATGGTGGTGCAACTGGCAAACTACATGGAGCCGACCGACCAGCCGCAGAACTCTAACTGGAGCGTGGTGCGTGAGGCGCAGCGCCAGGTGGCGGCGAAACTGGCCAATACCGAACTGGCCTGTATCATTGACCTGGGCGAGGCTGTCGACATACATCCGCTGCGGAAACGGGAGGTAGCCAAGCGCATTGCCACCGGTTTCGACCATATGCTTTGGAACCGGAAGACACTGCTGTCACCGCAGGTGGTCAAGGCAGAGACCGCCGGTCGGCAAATTGTGCTGACGCTCGACCAACCCTTGCAGACAGAGGGTGCAGTCTATGAATGCGAGGTGGCCGGTGCCGATGGCCGTTTCCAGAATGCCGTGGCTACAGCAAAGGGCGACCGGATTATTGTCCAGTCGCCCCTCGATGCGCCGCAGCAAGTGCGCTATGCTTGGAAGAACAATCCTGTGCGTGCCAACGTCTATGGCAAGACGGGATTGCCCATGTCACCTTTCACATATTCGCTTTCTGTGCCAAACAAATAGGCAGGTTGGTAGCCGCCACAGTCTACCACGATTTTCTCAAATACTATGCCGGGATGCTTGGGTTGCAATGTCAGCCAATGCATCCCGTCTTTGTCGCCCTTGCCAACGGGCAGCGTCACCACCTTCTCGACAACGCGGCGGGCGACGGCAGGATAGAACTCGGAGTACATATAGGGCTGACGGTCGACGAGTGTCTTGTTGAAGTTGACGGTTTGTGCTTCACCGTCGTCGATACCTACGGTGTATTCATGGCCGCCTACATTCAGAAAGTCGAGGGTCGACTTGACCACCACGTGCACCTTCACCTGACTGGTGCCTTCCGGCAGCGAGAACCTGTACTGCAGTGAGGCATCGCCAACAGGCGCCGTGTATGGCGTCAGGGCTACGCCGCTGAGGGTGCGGCCATAGTAGGGATAGACGGTCCACTCGGTGTCCTTGCCGGCCGTAGCGCGCCAGAAGTGCTCTGCCTCCATAGCGACAAAGCCGCTACTATGAGCAAAGGTATAGCCCTCGGCGTTGCCGCTGTTGACGGTCGTAGTCCGTGGCAGCGTGTCGTGGCGGAAGTTGTCGTTCCATGAGCGATAGCCTATATGCTTCTGCGTCATGAATCCATCCCATTTGCCGCCGCTCATCACCTTATTATAATAATTACAAAGCAGTGAGTCGCGACGGAAGCAGCGGGCTACTTCGTCTTTCCACGCATTGGCTTCCGGGCTGTTGCGCTTGGCCAGATAGTGGTTCATGGCCTGGGCATAATACATGTCGTAGAGGTTGGCCATGGCCTGAACGGGGAAGAGAATGGTCTGGCGATAGAAGTCGCGCGCCTCGGGGGTTACCTCGTCGAAGAGGCGCAGGGCACGGGTCTCCAGGCGCATATAGTCGTCGGCCACCTGCTTCCACTCGCCGGTCTTCACATTGTAGGTGCCGGCATCGAGCATCTCGGGGGTGACACGGGCCATATACTGACAGTTACGGTTGTAGATAGAGGCGGCCTCCTGGGCAATAGACTCGTTAAAAGCCGTACGGAAGAAACGGCGGGTGTGGTCGGTGATGTTTTGCAGGGTGTACTCCTTAGGATTCCATGCCATGTCCATGAACAACTGGATGGGGTATTCCATCGGTTTCAGGTCGCCCACATTGAGAATCCACATACGCTGGATACCGAAGTCGTAGGCCAGCGACAGTTGTTCGAACATCTGCTGGGTCTGTGTCACATTAATCCACTTCGAATTGCGGGGCGCACCGACATAGTCCACGTGGTAGTAGATACCCCAGCCTCCCGGATGCTTGCGCTCTTGGGCATTGGGCACACGGCGGATGTTGCCCCAGTTGTCGTCGCAGACCAGCATGATGACATCGTCCGGCACGCGGAAACCGGCATCGTAGTAGTCCTGCACTTCCTTGTAGAGTGCCCATACCTGAGTAGTCTTCTCGGCGGACTTGCCTGTCACCTCCTTGATGATGCGGCGCTGGTTGTCCACAATGCGCTCCATCAGTTTGACATCGGCCTTGTCGCTCATGGCCTCGTCGCCGTCGCCACGCATACCGATGGTGACGATGTCCTCAGTACCATTCATACGTTCGATGCCCTCGCGGAAGAACTGGTCTAGTTTCTTCTGATTGGTCTGATAGTTCCACGCTCCCCACTCCTTGCGGTGGCGGGCATACTCCTGATGGTTGCGGGCCATCGGTTCGTGGTGGCTGGTACCCATCATCACACCCATGCGGTCGGCCAACTTGCCGTTTTCCGGGTCGTCGGCATAGAAGGCCCAACTCCACATAGCCGGCCACAGATAGTTGCCTTTCAGACGTAATATCAGTTCAAAGACCTTTTCATAGAAACGGTGGTCGCCATAATTGGTACCAAAGGTATTTTTCACCCATCCCGTCAGACAGGGGGCTTCGTCGTTGAGGAACAGGCCGCGGAACTCAACGGCCGGTTCTCCGTCGGTGTATTCTCCTTGCACGGCATAAAGTCGGTCATGGTGTGTCACAGGCACATCGGCCCACCAGTACCACGGCGACACGCCTATCTGGGCTGACAGTTCATAGATGCCGAACACCGTGCCCCGTTTGTCGCTGCCGGCGATTACCAACTGCCGGCCGATGGTTTTGATGATATATTTCTCGCGTTTGCCTTTCAGGTCTTTCAGTAGTCCCTGCTTGACCCATTGGTCAATCTGACGGTTGCAGCCCACGGTGCCTATCACGATGGTGGCTGCCGTTTTGGCCGGGTCGGCATATCCCAGGCCCTTATCGCCGAAGCCGAAGGAGTTGCCGACGACGGCAGTAGTGCCGGTCACCCGCCAGAAGTCCTTGGCCAGCGACTGCACGGCCAGTTTTACGCACGGCTGTTCACGGTTGTCCATGTCGATAGTGGCTTCGGCCAGTGAGATGGTATTGTCTTGTGGCGCGAATGTGATGAACGGCAGTGCTGCGTTCGCTGCGCCAAGCGATATCAGAACGAATAGGAGGGAAAAGAATTGTTTCATAAGAAAATGCTATTGAGTGATGACGATACCGCCATTGGTGGGGATTTCTATTTTGACGGTTTTCTTCTTAGACAGTTTAGACGTGACGACCTGTTGGTTCTGGTAGAGTTGTACTTGGCCGTCATTCAGCATGGGCAGGGATAATGTCTGCTTGATGCTGCTGTCGGTGGCATTGATACCGGCCACATACCACTTGTTGCCGGCTCGGCGTGCCATGATGATATACTTGCCGGGGTAGCCGTCGATGAAGCGCAACTCGTCCCATGTCGTCGGCACCTGTTTCATGAAGTCGATGGCCCACGAAGGGGCATCCGTCAAGTTGTTGGGAGCCAGGGCGAAGTGCTGAACGGGACTTTGGAAGATCACGGCAGTGGCCAAGGCATAGATGTCGGAAGTTTTACGCTGTGACCCGCGTTTGTTGTCGGCACTGTAGAATTTGTTCAGTGCCGAGCCGCCGAAGTCCATCGAACCGACCACATTGCGGGTAAAGGGGTACATGGCACCGCAGTCGCGGGCTTCGTTGTCGCAGAAGCCCTGTGAGAAGTGCAGGTTCTCGCTGGCCAGCACAGCCTCGCTGGCAGCGTAGTTGGGGAACATCCGTTCCCATCCGCGAGGCAGGGTGCAGCCATGGAAGATGACTTGTATGCCGTAGTCGTTGGCATCGGTCAGGATATCCTCGTAGAGTTGTAGCATCGGTTGCTTGTCGCCCCCGAAGAAGTCAACCTTGATGCCCAGGATGCCTGTCTTCTGCATCCAAGCCATCTCCTGACGGCGCTTCAAGGCGTTGTCCATGATGCCCCGGGGCGACTGGGGCGCATCGTTCCACGAACCGTTGGAGTTGTACCACAAGAAGATGCCCACCCCTTTGGTCTTTCCATATGCGGCCAGTTCTTCCATGCGCTGATAGCCTATCTGTACATCCCAGAGAGCATCGATGAGCACGGAACGGTAGCCCATGTCGGCAGCAAAGTCGATGTAGCGTTTCTGCTCGTCGAAGTTGCAACTGCTGTCCATGCCGATGATCCACGACCATGTGCCCTTGCCATAGTCGTAAGTCTTGCCGGCCTTGTACTTAGGCTCCACGACATCCCAAGTCACGGTGGTCTCGATGATGTCGGAGAGGTCGCCCATGGTGATGGTGCGCCAGGGGGTCTTGCCCGGCAGTGCCATCTGGACGGACGTCGAGCCCCAGCCGTTGCTCTCGGTCTCCAACGGGAATCCTATCTGGTAGTGTCCTTTCTCCTTTCCTGTCAGTCGGCAGCCAACATATTTTCCGTCGGTACCTGTCTCGCTGATGAGCAACCATTGCTCGGCAGACGGCGACGGAACCTTAAACAGGCAGGGGAAGGTATAGCCTTGTCCCCAGCCGTTTTTGCCGACAGGTTCGTCAATGCCATAGCGGGTCTCATAACTGGGGGCGGTACGGGCAAAACCGGTCATCGGCCTGGCTTGTGGAGCCAAGAATGAGGTGGCAGTCTCTGGCAGTACAAACTCCGTCTGCTCCTGAGTGATCACACAGCAGCGTGTATCCTTTTTGGGCAACAGCGTATAGCGGAACGCCACGTCGCGATTGCTGATGTGGAAGGTGATGTCCATCACATGCTGTCCTTTCTGCTCATACCGGGCCAGGGCCTCACGTGCCTCATGACTGACATGGCTCTGCTTGATGGTGTGCAAGTCGTAGGTGTCGTTCTTGTCTTTGCTCGTCACTTTCGTCAGTGCCATCTCCTTGGTGTAGTCACCGATATTGGTCTGCAGGCCGAGTGCTGACCGGCTGATGATGACTTTTCCGTCGTAAGACACCTGGTAGCAGGGTTGTCCGTCGTTCGTGTCCAACTCCACGGCAATGCGTCCGTCGGGGCTGGTTATCACTTCGCCAGCCTGAAGTCCTAACCAGCCGAATGAGGCTAGGCAAGAAATAAATAAGAGCCTTTTCATCGTATGTTTTTTTATGCTATTATTCAATATTAGTAATTCTATTTAAATTAAATCCATTATATATTAGGGTATATATATTATAAGGTGACAGAGAGTGACTTCAGGTCCTCATTGCGCGAACTGTTGCCATAGTACAGTTCGTAGCGCCCCGGCTTGACACGCATGGTATTGGTCTCCGGGTCGAAGAACTCGAACGACTGCGGGGTGAGCGTCAGGGTGGCGGTAGCCGTCTGGCCGGCCTTCACCTCGACACGCTGGAAGGCACGCAGCGACTTCAGCGGTCCGTCGGGGTCTTGCAGGTTGCGGATATACAACTGCACCACTTCTGTTCCGGTGCGTCTTCCGGTGTTCGTCACGGGTACGCTTACCTGATAGTTCTGCCCCTGCTTGGTGATGCCGGCCTGTCCGATTTGGAATGCCGTGTAACTCAAACCATAGCCGAAGGCAAAGAGCGGGTCGCTAAAGTAGCGGTAGGTGCGACCCTTCATCGAGTAGTCTTCATAGTCAGGCAACTGTTCCGTGTTCTTGTAGAATGTGACGGGCAGTTTGCCGCTGGGGCAGACATCGCCAAAGAGCACGTCGGCCACAGCCGTGCCGCCCTCCTGTCCGGGATACCACACCTGAAGGATGGCGTCGCAACTCACGGTTTCCGGTTGCAGGGCGATGGCAGAGCCCGAGCAGCACACGAAGATGACGGTCTTGCCTGCCGCCTTGAGGGCTTTGAGGAAATCGCGCTGAACACCGGGCAGTTCGATGGATGTGCGGTCGCCGCCCTTGAAACCTTCTGCACGGACAGGCATCTCCTCACCTTCGAGTGCAGGCGAGATGCCACCCACGAAGATGACCTTGTCAATGCCTTTCAGTTGGTCGATAGTGGCCTGATAGTCGATGGGCAGTTCCTTGGCCACGTTGATCTTCAGGTTGGCATTATAGGTCTTGATATGTGCAAAGCGTACTTCGATATTGAATGCCTGGCCTGCCTCAGCCTGAACGGCGGTGCGGGTGGGTGTGGTGCGCCAGGTGTGGTGGCGCTCTTTGCGCTCGCCGTTGACATAGACTTCAAAATGGCCGCAGCCCTCCACGTTGATGACGTATTCGCCTGCTGCGTTCGGGGTGAAAGTTGTCTCGTATTTGGCAGAGAAATCCTCCAAGTTGACGCCGGGGGCGAAGTTGTGCATACCGGCAGTCGTCACGGCCAGAGGGGTGGTATAGTACTCTGTGGTGACAGGTTTTCCTTCCATCTCGCGGTTATTCCAGAACGTGCCCTTCAGTCCCTTCTTACCGTCGGCAGTACACATCGAGGCCATCAGACAATCCATCACCTTGTCGTAGGTCAGGTCGCAGCCGGCCGCATAGTACAACTTCCTTTGTTTGGCTTTGATGCCGTCGAGAATGGTGACAGTGTGGTTGGGCATACCATTGTAGTTGCCCCACATCATAGGCGCATTGTCGGCATTGGGACCGATCACTGCAATCTTCTCCTTGCCTTTCTGCAAGGGCAACACCGACTGGCGGTTCTGAAGGAGTACCAATGTTTGTCGCGACACGTCGAGCGACAGTTGGCGGTGCGCCTTGCTGTCCATGACCGAGTAGGGAATCTTCGACCATTCCACCAGCGACGGATCATCCATCTCGCCCAGGTCGAAACGGCCTTCCAGCAGGCGTATCACATGCTTGTCGACCTCCTGTTCGGTGATGAAGCCGCGACGTACAGCCTCCGGTATGCTCTTATAGGCATAGCCGTAGCCGCATTCCACGTCAGTGCCGGCCAGTACGGCCTTGGCCGAGGCGTGGGCGGCATCAGACGAACTCTTGTGCGAGGTGTAGAAGTCGCTGACGGCACCGCAGTCGCTGACCACCAGATATTCAAATCCCCACTCGTCGCGCAGAATCTGTTGGAGCAGACGTTGCGATCCGCAGCAGGGGTCGTCGTCCAGTCGCTGGTAGGCACACATCACCTCACGGACCTTTGCATCCTTGACCAGCGTCTTGAAGGCCGGCATATAGGTCTCCCACAGGTCGCGGGGCGACACATCTGTCAGGTTAGCCGTATGGCGGGTGTATTCAGGACCGCTATGAACGGCATAGTGCTTGGCGCAGGCCCATAGTTTGCGGTATTTCGCGTCTTCCGGACCTTGCAGTCCGCGCACCACGGCCCGTCCCATGACACCGGTCAGATAGGGGTCTTCGCCATAGGTCTCCTGTCCGCGTCCCCACCGGGGGTCACGGAAGATGTTGACGTTCGGTGTCCAGACGCTGAGACTATGAAATTTCTCGTCTTCCCCCTGCAGGTCGTGCATACGGTGGTTGTACTGGGCACGCATCTCGGTACTGGCCACGTCGAAGGCTTGCTGTACGATGCCGTCGTTCCATGAGGCAGCCATGCCTACCGGTTCCGGGAACACCGTGACATTACCCATGTTGGCAGCACCGTGCAGGGCTTCGCTCCACCAGAAGAATTTCTTGATACCCAGCCGGGGGATGGCCGGACTCTCGTCAAGCATCAGTTGGGCTTTCTCCTCCAGGGTCAGACGCGCACACAAGTCCTTGGCCCGTTCACGTGCCGACAGGTCAGGATTTTGATAAGGCAGTTGCTGTGCCATGCCATAGGTGGCAGTGAGCAGTGCAACGGATAAGCAGAAAAATAATCGTTTCATAAGAGGTTTTTGTTATTTTTGGGTACAAAATTACGAAAAAAGTGCTATTGGGGCTTATTCATTTGTTGCATATGCTTTCGGCTATGTCCCAAACGGCTTTTGACGGCCGATGAATTAATTGTGGTATGGAAATTATTTATTAAATTTGCCATCGAGAACAATGACTAACAGCATGTCCATGAAAAAAATTCTAACCTTGCTTGTGCTTGCTACGCCCTTCATAGCGGCGGCACAGAATCCTGTGGTGCGCGACCAGTTTGCGGCCGATCCCACCGCCCGTGTCTTTAATAATAAGGTGTATCTCTATCCGTCGCATGACATTCCGGCCCCCGATGATTTTGCCCGTAAGGACTGGTTCTGCATGGCCGACTATCACGTATTCTCGTCAGACGATCTGATAGACTGGCAGGATCATGGCGTCATCTTGTCGCAGGAGCAGGTACCCTGGGGACAGCCAAGGGGCTATTCGATGTGGGCACCCGATTGCGTGGAGAAGAATGGTAAGTATTATTTCTACTTCCCCAATGCACCTCGTCAGGGACGCGGCTTTTCGGTTGGCGTGGCTACGGCAGACCGCCCGGAGGGTCCCTTCTCGCCCGAGACAGAACCCATCCGGGGTGTGATGGGCATCGACCCCTGTGTGCTGATCGACCGCGATGGCCAGGCCTACATCTATTGGAGCGGCATGGGCATCCGTGGCGCCCGGCTGAAAGACAACATGACGGAATTGGCCGACCCGCTGGAAACGGTCTCGCTGCGTCAGGGCGAGAACATGACGGTGGGCGGGAAACAGATGGAGGGACTGCCCGAAGGTTTCAAGGAAGGTCCGTTCGTCTTCCGCCGTGGAGACTGGTACTACCTGACCTTCCCCTGGGTTCGCGGTCAAAAGACAGAGGACAACAATCCCACCGAGACGCTGGCCTATGCGATGTCGAAGTCACCGCTGGGCCCTTGGGACTTCAAGGGTATCATCATGGCCGAACATGCCAATGGCTGCTGGACCAACCATCATAGCATCGTGGAGTACCACGGCCAGTGGTATCTGTTCTATCATCACAACGACTATTCGCCTGCGTTCGACAAGAACCGGTCGCCTCATGCCGACCTCATCACCTTTCGTCCTGACGGCACCATCGTCGAGGTGAAGCCGACCTTGCGTGGCGTGGGAATTATGCCGGCCACTCATCGCATCGACATCGACCGCTTCAGCAGTGTTAGTCTGGGCGTAACCACCGATTTCATCGATACGGCCAACACGTTCCGTGGGTGGCACGCCATCTTCGCCCAAAAGGGACAGTGGCTCACCTTCGACCAGGTCGACTTCAGCATGCTGCGTGAAGATGCCTATGTCACGGCTGCTGTCAAGGCGCAGCAGAATGGCAGTCTGACCTTGCGGGAAGGGAATGCCAAAGGGAAGGTGATGGCCCGCTTCGACATCAGGGTGGAGAGCACCGGACAGTTCCGCCGTGACCAGCGGGGACAGTGGATCAGCATCACCGCTCCCCTGACGTATATTCCCGCCGGGACGGCCGCCCTCTGTCTGGTCAACGAGACTGACGGCCAGACCTCTGTCGACCGGTTGCAGTTCAAGAACCGCCCCCGCTATTTTACGCCTGTTGTTGCCGGTGCTGCCCCGTCGCAGCCCGACGAGGCCGGCTTCATACGCCGCTGGATGTTGCTGGAACCTATCAAACAGGACATCCGTACGAATGTGATTTTTACAAACACCTGGCTGCGAGAGACCTTCTCGAAGACCTACTTCAAGGATCAGATGACCATCGTGCCCCGTGACGGCCAGAAGGTGAAAGCCGGCAAACAGACGCTGGCTTGGCATGCTTTGGACAGCGAGAACTACAACGTAAAACTCTTCCGTTTTGCCGAGAAGTGGGGACAGCAGACCTACGGCTCGCTGTTCTGGGCTGTCACCGTGATAGACTGTCCTGAGGACATACCTGGCGTACGTCTGGCTGCCGGTTCCAATGGTGCTTCTATCTGGTGGTTGAACGGCGAGGAAGTATTGATGCTTGAAGGCGACCGTCGCATGGTCGAGGATGATGGCATGTCGGCACGTCTGACTTTAAAGAAAGGGCGCAACATCCTGCGGGGCGCGGTCGTCAATGGTCCCGGCCTGAGCGATATGTGTGTCCGTTTCCTTGATGAGAACAATCAACCTATTACCAACCTTCATATTCAGTAAACCATGAAACAGTTACGCATCATATTTTCATTCATTCTTTGTACATCGTTCTGTAGCCGTGCAGCGGCGCAAACAGGGACTCCCTATATCCACGACCCCTCGACCATTGCCGAGAGCGATGGTCAGTATTTCACTTTCGGCACGGGCGGCGGTGGCCTGATTTCTGCTGACGGGTGGCACTGGGAAGGCGGTGCCGACCGTCCCGGTGGCGGTGCTGCCCCCGATGTGATGAAACTGGGCGACCGCTATCTCTGTATCTATGGCGCCACCGGCGGTGGACTGGGCGGCGGTCATAATGGCCGCATCCTGACCATGTGGAACAAGACGCTCGACCCCAAGAGTCCCGACTTCAAATGGTCGGAAGCCATCGAGGTGGCATCCAGCGACGGTATGGAAGACTGTGACGCCATCGACCCCTCACTGCTCCTGGACCCTACGACGGGGCGGCTTTGGGTGACCTACGGTACTTACTTCGGTACCATCCGGCTGATAGAACTCGACCCTAAGACGGGTGAACGTATGAAAGGCAACGTAGAGAAAGATATTGCCATCGACTGCGAGGCTACCGACCTGATCTACCGTGACGGCTGGTACTATCTGCTGGGCACTCACGGCACCTGCTGCGACGGCGTCAACTCTACTTATAATATAGTGGTAGGACGCTCGAGGAATGTAGAAGGGCCTTATATTGACAATGTGGGGCGCGATATGTTCCACGGTGGCGGTCGTATGGTGATTGCTGCCGGCGACCGTGTCTGTGGTCCCGGACACTTCGGGCGTACTGTGGTTGACGAGGGTGTAGAAATCATGTCCTGCCACTATGAGGCTGACTTCGAACAGGGTGGACGCTCGGTGCTGGGCATCCGTCCGCTGATCTGGAAAAACGGCTGGCCGGTGGCCGGCGAGCGAATCAAACAGGGCACCTACGAGATAGAGAGCGAGCGTCGAGGCTATTCTTTGGAACTGGCCGTCGACTTCATTCGCATGAAACAGGAGCGTCAGGGATGGTTCAACCGTGAGCAGTTGAAAGAGCCCGCCAAGCCCATCCCCAATCAGACACTTGAAGAGGTGCAGGCCACCTGGCCCGAGGGTGATGTGGCTGTGCGCTGCAGCGACTATATGTTCCGCCCTTGGCAGCGGTGGACGGTAAAGCCGGTGCCTGAAGCCGGCGGCAATCTCTGCGGGCCGCTCTACGAGATTCTGATTGAAGGCACCAACCGTGCCTTGACCGCCACTGCCGATCTTCAGGTTGTGGCCAGCGACTTCCGGGGGCAGGAATCGCAGTTGTGGTTCATCGAACAACTGACCGATGGCACCTATCGCATCATGCCTTGCGCCATTCCCGGTCAGCCGGGCAAGAACACCCGCTATTGTCTCTACTCCGCCGGCGACAGTACCCCTACGCTGGCTGTCTTTAACTTCGGATCAGACAACTCCAAATGGAACTTCCGTAATCATTAACTAAATAACACAAAACTTCATGAAAAAGTCATTCTTAAGTTTGTCATTCCTCATTTCCTGTTTTGCGATGAGCAGCATGGCGCAGAATCCCTATTTGCCGCTCTGGGAGCATGTACCCGATGGCGAGCCTCGTGTGTTCGAGGATCCTGACCAACCGGGAAAGATGCGTGCCTATATTATCGGTTCGCACGATGTACATTATAATAAATATTGTGGCCCGGACATACGTATGTGGTCGGCACCCGTCGAAGACCTCAGCCAGTGGCGCGACGAAGGCCCCATCTTTACGTGGTTTGTCGATGGACAGTGGGACACGATGTATGCTCCCGACCTGGTGGAGACCATTGACCGCACTACGGGCAAGAAGACCTACTGGCTCTATCCCCACAGCCGTGGCTGGCGGCGTGTGGCTATGGTGTGCAAGAGCGACCGTCCCGATGGTCCCTTCACACCAGTTAACTTGACAGCCGACGGCACACAGTGTGTGGAAGGGTCACTCATCGATTTCGACCCCTCGGTGTTTATCGAGCCGGTCAACGACAAGAAAGACAAGGACTATGAGAAAGGCTATCGTGCCTATGTGTTCTATGGTTTCCAGCATTCGACGGCTTGCGAACTCGACCAGAACACGATGTACTCCAAGCGTCCCGGCACCGAACTCATCGACCCATTTATCCCAGCCAGCAGCCGCGACGGCAAACTGCTCGACAAGGAAGGCTCGGTGTATAAAGCCCTCTACAAAGGACAGAACCCGCTCGACTTCAATTTCTTCGAGGCATCGAGCATCCGCCAGGTGGGCAATAAGTATGTGATGGTGTTCTCCGGTTACAGCGGTCAGGAGTACGGACTGGGCAGCACCAATTCGGCCCTGCGCTATGCTTATGGCGACTCACCGCTTGGTCCGTGGCGCTCTGGCGGTGTGCTGGTCGACTCTCGTGGCGTGGTGCTCAATGAAGACGGGTCGAAACTGATTACCACCAATGCCGGTCACAACACCCACGGCTCGCTGCAGGAGATCAACGGCCAGTGGTACGTGTTCTACCATCGCCCGCCCCGTGGCTTCGGCAATGCACGTCAGGCCATGGTGGCTCCCGTGAAGATTGAATGGGACAAGAAGCCCGTGGCCAAGGGCGGACAGGTGCGCATCACCGGCTATGACCCCTTCGCTAAGAACAATGAGTGGGTGGCTGCCGCCGCTGACGGCAATACTTATACCGGTGCTGAGGTAACCAGCGAAGGCTTCCAGATCTTCGGTCTTCCCCCTTACGCATACTACTCTGCCGGACTGGCTTGCTTCATGTACGGTCCTAACAGCAACCAGTGGATGCAGGACAACCACGACGTGTGGCGCAACTCTATGGACTTGGCCGGTATTCAGAATGGTGGCATCGTGGGCTTCAAGTACTTTGGCTTCGGCGGTCTCTCCAACGATGCCAAGGGTGTGAAGGCTTTTGAAGGCACGAAGGCCGGCGACAACAGCACCATCGGGCTCAATCTGACGGCTACGGGTAAAAAGGCCTTCAAGATTCATGTCATGCTCGATAATCCCTGGAAGGGACAGGAGATAGGCTTGATAGAGGTGCCTGCTGACGCAGAACGCAAGGCAACTACCTATTATGCTGCCGTCCCCGCCGTAGAGGGGCTCACCGGCAAGCACGCCATCTACCTCGTCGTCGAAGGACCAGACATCCAGCAGCCCCAGCACCCGCAGCGCGGACAGTTTGGCGGTCGTGCACCTCAGCAGCCACAGCGTCCGCAGGGGCTCTTCGACCTCCACGGAATCAGTTTCTCGAAGGGTGCTGACCAGAAGGCGCCCGTGGTGCCACAGGTGACGATTATCGTCGACGGACAGAAACTTGCCATTCCCGAACAGCCCGTCATGGCTACCAATGCCAACGGCTACACCGAGTGCAACCGCTATCAGTTGTATGCCCCGATGAAAGCCGGTGCCAAGGTTGAGGCTCACTCCAACGTCCCCGGTGTGACGTTCGACATCAGCACCGACATGAAGTGCCGTGCCATGGTGACGGCTACTTACAAAGGGCAGAAGAAGATATTCCTCATCAACTAAAAAAAAACAAGAAATCCTGCTATCCTGCTTCTCAATGAGGCAACCAACTCATTACAAGCACTTTAACCCCAAGAGAAGCAGGATTGCAGGATTTTTTGTTTTTTACGCGTATAGTTACGGCATCCGAACCGCATATGGCTACAGTATCCTGACATCGTTTTAAAGAAAATAAGTTTTCCTTTGGCTTTTTGCTCACTTTTTCGTACCTTTGCACCAAAATTGCAAAAAAAATAGAGATGAATATCGAGACACTGATCAGCCGTGCTGCCGGCGAGGCCGTAAAGACACTCTACGGCATAGAGGCCAGCGAGAAGATGCTGCAACTGCAGAAGACACGCAGCGAGTTTGAAGGCAACCTGACGCTGGTGGTGTTCCCCTTCGTCAAGATGGCCCGCAAGAGTCCCGAACAGACCGGCGAGGAAATCGGACAATATATGGTGGAACACTGTGCAGCCGTCGACAAGTTCAACGTGGTAAAAGGCTTCCTGAACCTGAGCATCGGCGACGGTGCCTGGACAGACCTGCTGCAGTCCATCGACAAGGACGAGCACTTCGGCATGAAACAGGCCACGGCCGACAGCCCGCTGGTGATGATCGAATACTCGTCGCCGAACACCAACAAACCGCTTCATCTGGGCCATGTACGCAACAACCTGCTGGGCTGGAGCCTGGCCAAGATTATGGAGGCCAACGGCAACCGCGTGGTGAAGACCAACATCGTCAACGACCGCGGCATACATATCTGCAAGTCGATGCTCGCCTGGCAGAAATGGGGCAACGGCGAGACGCCTGAGTCCAGCGGCAAGAAGGGCGACCATCTGATCGGCGACTACTACGTGGCTTTCGACAAGCACTACCGCGAGGAAGTGAAGGCCCTCGCCGCCCAACTCGTGCTCAGCGGTATACCCGCTGAGAAAGCCGAAGAACAGGCCAAACAGGAAGCCCCGCTCATCAAGGAGGCCCACGCCATGCTGGTGAAATGGGAACAGGGCGACCCCGAGGTGCGCGCCCTGTGGGAGAAGATGAACGGCTGGGTATATGCCGGCTTCGACGAGACCTACCGGAAGATGGGCGTCTCGTTCGACAAGATATACTACGAGAGCCAGACCTACCTGAAAGGCAAGGCCAAGGTGGAGGAAGG
>AUXO010610253.1_pt1 | contig 17506 bp, 13 predicted proteins | sample 768731 | NCBI WGS metagenome assembly AUXO01 (sample SAMN02715735, study PRJNA202380) | gut metagenome | biome: sheep rumen | host: Ovis aries | place: New Zealand: Palmerston North
CTTTGGCAAACGCAATCGCTTGAAATAACAGTAAAATAGCTACAAATGTGTAAACTATGGAAAATTTGGTTTATAAAAAACAAACTATGGAAAGATTGGTTTAAAAAAGTGTAGAAAATGGTTTAATATTGTAACATATGAAAAAACCGGCTTTATTAGGCTCCTCGGAATGTAAATGATGCTAACTACGGAAGAATTGGCTGTTGATAATAAACCAATTTCTACGTAGTTTGCTATTTGATATAAAAAATATGCAAAATAATGCGCAAAACCGCTAGTTTAGAGGACGACAGCATAGAGTTCAACTTTAAGATTGCAGAAAGCAAACCCGCGCAGATGTTCATCTAAACACCCCTCAATTGCTTGAAATTCCAGGAAAGGAGATGACCGAAGCACGAACTACGGAAAATTTGGCTGAAAAAAACAAACTACGGAAGAATTGGCTTATTAAAACGTAGAAAATGGCTTATATAATTAAAATTTAAAAAAGAAAAAACAATTAGATTCTATATTAGATTGTAAATATGTTTGCAATAGATAACAAATCGGTTTCAAATAGAATATAAATATATTTCAATTATAATTCGATTAGACTTCTAATGGATTTGTAATCTACTATAAACATATTAGTAATATATTATGATTATAGTAGAAATTCGCTCTAACGGAATGCTTCGCTGCAAATTCAAACTACATTTGACAAAAAACATTTCTGTTTCTGAAATGAATTGGGATTAATGCAAATACGGTATGAGGGCTGTATTTACTATGCTGAGGAAGATATAAGACGGATTTGGATGATGTAGAGGGTAAAGTATATCCACCAACTTTTTCACCAATATGCTATACTAAATTCAATTGGTAAATAAAAAGGGAGCTCATATGAACAGAAACTACGGAATTGATGCATTACGCATCATATCAATGATTATGATTGTTTCGCTTCATGTTTTGGGACATGGAGCAATTTTGGATTCGGCTATGCCACTATCGGAGAGATATGAATTCTTTTGGTTTATAGAAATAATGTGCTATTGTGCGGTTAACTGCTATGTCTTGATTTCCGGATTTGTTGGTTTTGGATCCAAGCATAAGTTTTCCAATATTCTTATATTGTGGCTTAGGGTAATGATATATTCAGTAGCCATAACAATAGCAATAGCAATCATCTTCCCGGGAACAGTTGGAGCTAAAGATTTGTTGCTCAGCTTCATTCCGGTGGTAACCGGAAAATACTGGTTTTTCACAGCGTATTTTGGATTGTTCTTAATAATGCCGGCATTAAACTATTTGGTTGAAAAGATGCCGCATAAAAGAATGCGAGTATTGTTATTCTTGATTGTTATATTTCTTTCTGTTATACCAACGTTTCGACAGAACGATATTTTTGGAACTCTAAACGGATATAGCATGATGTGGTTTATTGTTCTTTACATTGTTGGAGCATATTTGAAAAAATACAAAGTTCATGAGAATGCTAAAAGATACACAGGAATCGCAGCATATGTGATATGCGTTATAATAACATGGGGTGTGAAATACTTAATAGAAATAGCACATTCGCATAACACAGAAACGATGTTTGGTGAAAATATATTGGTCAACTATTGTTCGCCGACTATTTTGGGAGCAGCAATTGGACTGGTTATTTTCTTCTCGAAGATTAATTTAAATAAGCTGAAAAAAGTGATCGCCTTTATGTCGCCATTGGCGTTTAGTGTGTATTTAATACATGACAATTTTATGATAAGAGATCGTTTTATTATGGGTAGATTCGGGGTGATTACGACGTGGTCGCCACAAGCTATGGTAGTAACGTTTATAATTGTTGTTTTGATAATATTCTTTGCGTGTACAGCTATAGACATTCCGAGAGAGTTGGTCTTTAAAAAGACAAAACTAAAATCCAAAATACAAAGGCTGGAAGAAAAACTGCTAGATAAAGAAGAATAATTACAAATGAAATATTAGCATAGAATGTAAGTGTGCTTGACAAAGGCACACTTCTATTTTACAATATTGTTCATAAAAACAACAAAGGAAAAGAACATGAACATTCAAGAAGCGGATATTCTGAACAATATATATCAAAATGGTTTTACAAATCAGCGTGTTTTGGCTGAAAACTGTGGCCATTCTTTAGGCATGATTAATCAGGGCATGAATGAACTGATTAAGTCCGGTTATCTTACTGAAGAAAAATCAATCACAAAAAAAGCAAAAAAGGTAATAGAAGATAATTCACCAAAAAGGGCTGTTATATTGGCAGCAGGCTTTGGCATGCGTATGGTACCTATCAATACAGAGACACCAAAAGCGATGCTGGAAGTAAAAGGTGAGGTTTTAATTGAAAGAATCATAGAGCAACTTCATGCTTCGGGAATAAAAGACATAGTAATTGTAGTTGGATTCATGAAAGAGCAGTTCGAATATTTGATTGATAAATACGGTGTAGAACTGGTCGTAAACCAAAATTACGCATCCACAAACAACCTTCACTCTCTCGCTCTTTTTGCAAACAAGCTTGAAAGAACATACATTATTCCGTCAGATATATACTGCGAGAAAAATCCATTCAATAAGACAGAATTATACTCCTGGTATATGGTTTCAAGCGAAGAAGACACGAAAAGTGATGTGCGTATAAACAGAAAGCGTGAGCTTGTAAAACGTAAGAACGACGAAATCGGCAACAGAATGATAGGCATAGCCTACATCACGGAAAATAAGGCAAAAACTTTAAAAGATAAAATAGAAGAGCTGTCAAAAGATAAGAATTATGACAATTCGTTTTGGGAGGAAACTCTTTATGAAAAGGACAAAATGATTGTTGAAGCAAGAATATCTAATAATGATATTTACGAAATTAACACTTATGAACAGCTTCGTGAAATAGACAGTAATTCAAATCAGCTTAATTCGGATGCAATTAAAACCGCAGCCAAAGCATTGAATGTAAATGAGAACGACATAGTCAATATTAAAGTGCTTAAAAAAGGCATGACAAACAGATCATTTCTTTTTATGTGTAAGGATGAAACCTACATAATGAGAATTCCCGGAGAAGGATCTGAAAATCTCATAAACAGAAGAGAAGAAGCTGATGTATACAACACAATAAAAGACAAAGGTATTTGTGATGATATTGTATATATAAATCCGGACAATGGATTTAAGATAACAAAATATATTGCAAATGCAGATGTTTGCGATGCATACAATCGTGATGATGTTGTTAAATGTATGAAAGTGCTGAGAAACTTTCATAATCAAAAACTAAAAGTTAAGCACGAATTTAACATATTCAAATTGATAGATTATTACGAAAGCCTTTGGGGAAACATTCCATCCGCATATAGAGACTATACGGAAACCAAGAAGAATGTTAAGGGCCTTAAAAAATATATTGACGGACTTAAAATCGAAAAATCATTAACACATATAGATGCGGTTCCGGACAATTTTATGATTAAAGGCGACGATATAAGACTAATAGATTGGGAGTACGCCGGAATGCAAGACCCACACGTGGATGTGGCGATGTTTTGCATTTATGCGCTTTATGACAAGGAGCACATTGATAATCTGATAGACATATATTTTGAAAACAAATGTGACGAAAAAACACGAACCAAAATATATTGCTACATAGCAATGTGTGGACTTTTATGGAGCAATTGGTGTGAGTATAAGAGAAATCTTGGTGTTGAGTTTGGCGAGTACTCGCTTAAACAATATAGATACGCTAAGGAATTTTACAAAATAGCAGAAGAGAGAATTAAAAATGAATAAGGTTGAAAGAGCAATAATCATGGCAGCCGGATTGGGAAAAAGAATGCAACCACTCACGTTAAAGACTCCTAAGCCGTTAATATGCATTAATGGTGAGCCCATGATTGAAAGTATTATAAAAGCATTACAACAAAATGGAATAGAAGAGATACATATTGTTGTTGGTTATCTGAAAGAGCAGTTTGATTATCTAAAAGAAAAATACAAGGTCGATTTGATAGAGAATCCGTATTTTAATAAGTATAATAACATTTCTTCGCTATTTGTGGCGAGAGATTATATAGAAAATTCGATAATACTTGATGGAGATCAGATTGTAAAAAATCCGGATATTTTAAAGAAGGAATTTGAGCTATCCGGCTACAACGCTGTCTGGACTGAAACGGATACGGATGAATGGTTAATGCAGGTTGAAGATGGTGTGGTTAAGAGCTGCAGCAGAAACGGCGGAAAGCGTGGATGGCAGCTGTTTAGCGTTTCCAGATGGACCAAAGAAGATGGAAATAAACTAAAACACGATTTAGAAAAAGAATTTTTGGAAAATGGTAATACAGACATATATTGGGATGATGTGGCGATGTTTTGCCATTTTGAAAACTATAAATTGGGAATATATGAAATGAATAAGAACGATATTGTTGAAGTTGACTCTATTAAAGAATTATCTGAGATTGATTCGACATATAAAAAATATTTGTAAATGTGAAAAGGGAGAGAAAGATGGAAGAGAAGAAAAGAAGAAAAATTGACCCGTCAACTACGATTATTCCTTTTATTGCAATAATCATTTTATGTATTGTGTTTTTGATTTTTCCAAATGGATCGTCAAACACACTTAATGCAATAAGGGGATTCCTTGAAGGAAAGCTTGGAGTATATTACCTTGCGATAGGACTTGGCGTGCTTTTGGTTGCTATAGTAGTGGCTTTTTCGCCAATAGGAAAAATCAGACTCGGTAAACCTAATGAAAAACCGAAATATGGTTTTTGGACATGGGGATCAATGATGTTTACATGCGGACTTGCGGCTGATATTTTGTTCTATTCATTCTGTGAATGGACATTATATGCAAATGAACCGAGAGTTTCGGAATTAGGCTCTATTCAAGATTGGGCATCAACATATCCGCTTTTCCATTGGGGACCTATTCCGTGGAGTTTTTATGCTATCTTGGCAGCAGCGTTTGGATTTATGCTTCATGTAAGAGGCGTAAGAAAACAGAAATTTTCGGAAGCCTGCAGACCGGTTCTTGGAAAATACACAGATAAGGTACCGGGCAAAATAATAGATGTACTTGCAGTTGTAGCTTTGATAGCAGGTACAGCAACAACATTTAGCTTGGCAACACCGCTTCTTTCGTCTGCTTTGACATCACTTTTTGGTATAGCAGGTTCTAAAGTGGTAACGGTTTTGATACTTGTTGTAATATGCATCGTTTACACGATATCAGTAATGAGAGGAATGAAAGGAATCCGATTCCTTGCAAAACTTTGCATGTATGTGTTTGCGGCACTTCTTATATATGTACTTATACTTGGACAGAATCCTATTTATATAATTGAAACAGGATTTAGTTCCATCGGAAATATGGTACAAAACTTCTTTGGACTGGCAACATATACAGACCCTCTCAGAACAACGGGATTTGCGCAAAACTGGACCATTTTCTATTGGGCATATTGGATGGTATGGTGTGTAGCATCACCATTCTTTATGGGAAGCATCTCAAGAGGAAGAACTGTTAAGCAGGTAATTATAGGAGCACTTGCATTTGGTTTGAGTGCAACATATATTTCATTCATTATTTTAGGCAACTTTGGTCTTGGTTTACAGACAGGCGGAATAATGGATGTGCTTGGTGCATATGCACAATCAGGTGATTTGTATCAAACAATTATTTCGATAATTCATTGTTTACCTTGGCCGCAAATTGTGTTGATACTATTAATTATTTCTATGGTATCATTTTATGCTACATCTTTCGATTCGATTACGCTTGTTGCGTCAGCATACAGCTACAAAGAGATAAAAGACGGCGAAGAAGCAAGCAAAGGAATGAAATTATTCTGGGCAATTTTACTTATTATATTGCCGATTGCATTGATATTTAATGAAAGCAGTATGAACAATTTGCAAACCGTATCGATGATAGCGGCATTTCCTTTGGGAATTGTAATAATACTTATTATTACAAGCTTTATAAAAGATGCCAAAAAATATAAAGAAGTTGAACTTCCGGATTTGGAAAAGATATATAATGATAATAATGAAAGTGAAGTAGAACCCGTGCAAACAGAGTCAACAGATTGAAGGCGATAATGCCATTGCGACATCGTTCGCTAGGCTTGCTGATATTGACACTTAAGGGCAATAATTTTATAATATTAATGATGTAATGAAATACAGTCTTTACGGCTGTATTTTGTTATGTTAAATATAAATTTTTTTAAAGTAAAAAGGGAGTATATATTACTTCATACAAAGGGATAATGATATGGTTGCTATTTTTATTATATTGTTAATTATCGGTTTTATTGCTATCTGCGCTATTGTTAATAAGCCTTTATCTATTTATGCTAATAAACCGGAAGAAAAGAATATAATGGAAAATAAAAAGGTTGTTTTTGTAGAAAACAAGTTAGAAAAAGAAAATGCGGATGGAGTACAAGGACATTTGGAAGCTGTGGGTGTCAATAGCTATCAGCACCATTTCTACGAAATTGTAGTTAAAAGAGTTATTGATATTATACTTAGCTTTATTGGCCTTGTTGTATTATCGCCTGTGTTTTTGGTATTGTCGATATGGATAATGATAGATGACCCGGGCCCTATTATTTTTACTCAAAAAAGGGTTGGTAAAAACAAGAGATATTTTAAATTTCACAAATTTCGTTCAATGAAGATGTCGACGCCACATAATGTTCCAACACATATGTTAGAAAATCCTGAGCAATATATTACAAAATCAGGTAAGTTTATAAGAAAACATAGCCTTGATGAATTACCGCAGATTTGGGATATTTTGATAGGTAATATGTCAATTATTGGTCCCAGACCGGCACTTTGGAATCAGGATTTATTGGTGGCATGTAGAGATAAATATGATGCTAATGATGTAAAACCGGGATTGACCGGTTGGGCACAGATTAACGGTAGGGATGAAATCGAAATCCAGGAAAAAGCAAAGCTGGACGGAGAATATGTGGAGAATATAAGTTTTAAATTTGACTGCAAGTGCTTTTTTGGAACCGTTTCTTCTGTGGCCAAAAGTGAAGGGGTAGTAGAAGGCGGAACGGGAGAGCTTAAGAAGCGGCAATAATAGCTGTAAAAAAGGGTTATTTAAGCCTTAGATTTTATGCGTTCATAAATATTTATAATTTCAAACTGTTAATTATTTTGTAGATATTGACTCTTGTAAATATTAAATTTATAATTGTAAAAAGATGCAGATTACAGTCATTATGGCTGTATTTTATTATGTTTAAGCGTAGGAGATAAAAGTGAAAAAAGTATTGATTACAGGGGCTGACAGTTATATAGGAAAATCATTTGAAAACTATGCAAAGAAGAATTGTTGCAATGATTTTTTTATTGACACTTTCGACATGATAGATGGAAGTTGGAGAAAAAAAGACTTTTCAAAGTATGATATTGTATTTCATGTTGCTGGGATTGCACATTCTGATATTGGCGATGCAAGTGAGGAAGACAAAGAAAGATATTATAATGTAAATACTAAGCTTGCGATAGAAACAGCCGTAAAATCGAAGAATCAAGGAGTTGGACTCTTTGTTTTTATGTCTTCCGCTATAATTTATGGCGACTCTGCGCCATATGGTAGCCGGAAAGTGATTACAAAGGAGACAGAACCAAAACCATCAAATTTTTATGGAGATTCAAAATTGCAAGCAGATATTGGCGTTAGAGCGCTTGAGTCCGATAACTTTAAAGTTGCGGTTTTAAGACCGCCAATGATATATGGCAATAAAAGCAAAGGGAATTATCCAAGATTGTCAAATCTAGCTAAACGCATTCCGATTTTTCCGAACGTTAAAAATGAAAGGTCAGTTTTGTATATTGAAAACCTTTGTGAATTCTTGTGTCAGATTATGATAAATAACAAAAGCGGAATATTTTGGCCGCAAAATTCAGAATATGTAAGTACATCGGATATTGTGAAAAATGTTGCAGAAGTGTGCGGAAAGAGAGTGGTAATAACAAAAGCTTTGAATTGGGCTGTTATTGTTGCTTCACATATTCCGGGCAAATTATCAAGAAGTGTAAATAAAGCCTTTGGCAATATGTGTTATGATAAAGAGATTAGCAAGTATGATTTTGAATACCAGAAGATTGACTTTAAAACAAGTATTAAGAGGACAGAAGGACAAACGATAGATGAATAAAAAAAAGCACATTCTTATTATTTCGCAGTACTTTTATCCGGAAAATTTTCGAATCAATGATATAGCGGTTGAGTGGGTAAAAAGGGGATATAAAGTTACGGTTCTCACAGGAATACCTAATTACCCACAAGGAAAATTTTATGAAGGGTATGATAAAAAGCATAGAATTAGAGAAAATTGGAATGGTGTTGATATCATCCGCCTTCCTATAATTGCCAGAGGAAATAGTAATAACAAGATTTGGAGTTTTCTTCGACTATTAGCTAACTATTTAAGTTTTGTAAAAAGTGGACGAAAATGGGTTAGAAGTATAGAGGCAAAGAAACTTAATGTGGATTTGGTGTTCACTTTTGAAGTGAGTCCTATGACACAGGCACTTATTGGCGTTTGGTATGGTAAAAAATATAAAGTTCCAACATATTTGTATGTGCAGGATTTATGGCCTGAAAATGTTGAGACTGTTATGGGTATTCATAACAAGTTAATTATTGGACCTATCGATAGAATGGTTGATAAAATATACAGAAATACTGATATTATTTTTGCTACTAGTGAAAGTTTTGTTAAGGCAATTGTTAGAAGAAAACATCCGGTTGATAGAAATAAAGTTAAGTATTGGGCGCAGTATGCTGAAGAGTTTTATAAACCTTTAGAGCCACAAAGTGTTATTGGGATTGATAATAATTCATGCTTTAAAATTGCGTTTACGGGCAATATTGGAACTGCGCAAGGACTTGAAATACTCCCCAAAGTGGCAAATTTATTAAAAAAAGATAATATACTTTTCGTTATAGTAGGCGAAGGTCGATATAAAAGCGAATTAATAAAAGTAATAAAAGAAGAGGGCGTTATGGACAAGTTTGCTTTTGTTCAGCAGGTTGCCCCGGAACGGATTCCGATAATTCTTTCAGCTTGTGACGCTGGTTTTATTTCTTTCAGAAATGAAACTTTATGGGAAAATACTATACCTGCTAAGTTGCAATCCTATTTAGCATGTGGGAAGGCAGTTATCGCGTCTGCTTCTGGAGAAACAAAAAGAATAGTAGAAGATGCTAAGTGTGGTGTCTGTGCTGAGATTGGTAATGCGGAAGCACTAGCAGAAGCTATTAGAAAACTTGTAAAAATGGATACAAAAGATTTGGGAATAAATGCGAGAGCGTATTTTGATAGATTTTTTAATAAGCAAAAGCTTATGGATGAGATGGATGAGTATTTGAAGGGTAATAATAATAAATGAAAGTATTAATGATTAATGTTGTTTGTGGTATCCGCAGTACAGGGCGTATTTGTACTAAACTTGCTGAAATGCTGGAAAGGCAGGGGCATGAGGTGAAGATTGCTTATGGTCGTGAAGATGTTCCAAATGAATATCAGAAATATGCAATAAGAATTGGCTCGAATTTTGATGTAAAACTTCATGGGATTAAAGCAAGATTGTTTGATGGATGTGGATTTGGTAGCAAAAAGGCTACTGAACAATTTATTGCTTGGGTAAAACAATTTGATCCTGATGTTATTCATCTTCACAATATTCATGGATATTACATTAATATCAAGGTTTTGTTTGATTATCTTAGAACATGTGGGAAAAGAATTATATGGACGTTGCATGACTGCTGGGCATTTACGGGACATAGTGCTTACTGTGATGCTGTTGGATGTACAAAATGGAAGAATGGGTGCAATAATTGTCCAGAATTGAGAGATTATCCGAGGAGCTTTATAGACAGGAGTAAGGATAATTGGCTGAAAAAAAAGAAAATAATGAGTGATATTCCAAATGTAGTTCTTGTAACGCCTTCAAATTGGTTAGCGGGATTAGTTAAACAGTCGTTTCTCTCGAATTATAAAACTATGGTTATTTATAATGGCATTGACACATCTCAATTTTATCAGGTAAAAAGTGATTTTCGTGAATCATATGGACTGCGAGATAAAATAATATTGTTGGGAGTTGCTACGGCATGGAGCGATATGAAGGGCCTGATGGATTTTATTAAGTTATCATATTTGCTTAGTGAAAGATATCAGATTGTACTTGTGGGATTAGAAAAAAAGCAGATAAGAAATTTGCCTAAAAATGTTTTGGGAATTGAAAAGACCAATAGCATAAAAGAGTTGGCGTATATCTATTCGGGAGCTGACATATATTTAAATTTATCTTATTGTGAATCATATGGAATGACCAACGTTGAAGCCCAGTTATGTGGAACACCTGTAATATCATATGATACGGGGGGATGTGTTGAAAGTGCTCAAAATGGAGTAATAGTAAAACGTGGTAATACTGATTCTTTGGTACATGCAATTGAGACATTTAATCTGGAAGAGAAGAAAAAGTTAATGAGTATAGATAAAAAAGCTATGGATACATGTACGTCTACAGATAATTATCTTAAATTATACGGAGGATATTGAATGAAATCTCGTATTTTGTATATCGGACCATTATCGAGTATGGAAAAATTTAATGAAATATCATCAAAATCAAGAATTAATCTTACAGCAGCCCCCATTGTGTTTCAAAATGAACTATTGAAAGGATTTAAGAATAATGGTATTGAGATTGATGTATTGGGGTTGCCAATAATTCCAACTTACCCCAAATCGGAGTATAAAAGCATACCTAAAATAGATGATAAATTAGAATCTGGATATACGTGCGAGTGGGTTCCATCAATTAATTTGCCAATATTCAAGCAGATTGAAAGAAAAAATAATGTAAGAAAAATAATTAGAGAGTGGTCAAACAAATACAAAGATGTGAAAAAAACGGTGATAGTTTATTCGGTGTTTGCTCCGGTTTTTAAAGCGATTATAGCTGAGAAAAAGAATAATTTGTTTGAATCAGTTGCAATTGTGACGGATCTTCCCCAATTTATGTTCTCGTATACGCAATACAGAGGACTGAAAAAATTTATTAGAAATATTTATTCAAAACATATTGAAAAAATGCAAGGCTGTATGGATAAATATATTTATTTGACGGGAAAAATGCGTGAAATAGTAGCGCCAAATAAACAATACTTGGTAGTCGAAGGAGTTGTAGATGCAAAATTGTTTGATATGCAAGTAAATACTGAAGAAAAAAAGGCTTTTTCAATAATGTATGCCGGAGGTCTAAATAAAAACTTTGGTATAGAAAATTTGGTTGAAGCGTTTGATAATTTAGAAACAGATAATGCTGAATTGTGGCTGTTTGGCGCAGGCGATGCAGTTCCAACAATTAAAGAAAAACAGAAAAATAATAGCAGAATTAAATATTATGGAAAAGTTGAAAGGAGCGTAGTTCTTGAAAAAGAAATACAAGCAGATCTCTTGGTGAATGTTCGAAATCCTTTAGATGAGTTTACAAAGTATTCATTTCCTTCAAAAACCATGGAATATATGCTTTCAGGTACAATGTTTATGACAACAAAATTGGAAGGAATTCCTGACGACTATTTTAACTATGTATACGCTTTGGATAATAATTCGGTGGATTGCATTAGAAAAGGCTTAGAAGATGCTATGTTAATGAATAAGAAGGAAAGAATAGAATTTGGAAAAAGAGCACGTAACTACGTTTTGAATAACAAGAATTCTGTAATTCAAGCAAAGAAAATAATTGATTTTTTGGGTGAATAATAATTTGAAATAACTTGAATCGTTAAGCAGTACTAAGTTCATTATTTGTTTTGGTGATAGATGAGGAAGCCATGGAAATTGACTAAAAAAAACAAATGAATTACAATGATTTGCAGATGATGTGATGTAATATTGTTATATTAGTGCGTTATGTAATAAATCGGAGTGGAAAGGAAAGACTACTAAATGAATGTGCCGGTTGTGTTATTTATGTTTAAACGCAGAGATACACTTTTAAAAATAATAGATAAAGTTCGAATAGTTGAGCCCTCGAAAGTGTATTTAATATCTGATCAAGGAAGAAATGCGGAAGAAAAGAAGCAGGTTGAGGAAGTAAGGCGAGCAGTAGAAAAAGCTATTGATTGGAAATGTGAGCTGATTAAGGACTATGCGGATGAAAATCGCGGCGTTTATAAGAATATCGGAATGGGGGCATTGAGGGTTTTTCAACGTGAAAATAAAGCGATTTTTTTAGAGGATGATAATTATCCGGATTTGTCTTTTTTCAAATATTGCGAAAATATGCTTGATTTGTATGAGAAAGACGAAGAAGTGCTATGGGTTTGTGGAACAAATTATTATGAAGATATCAATAAGCATTGTAATCAGAAGGATAATTATTATTTTACACAACATTTACTACCATGCGGCTGGGCGTCCTGGAGTGCAAAATTTCAGAAGTATTATGACAAAGACTTGCTTGCGTTAGGTAACGAGAAAGCTATGCATTGCTTTAAAAAATCCTATGAAAAACGCTCATTGTATAAGCAACAATTAAGAGACATAAAAGAAGAACAATTTAGGTGGATATATAATAAAAGATACAATTCATGGGATTATCATATGCTATTATCTATTCGTGCTAATGATTTATTTGGGATTGTTCCTGCAAAGAATTTAATAACAAATATTGGAGATGATTCAAATTCGATACACGGAGGGGACAGTATGCAAAAAGTTATGACATCAAGATTTTGCCATGTTGGAGCTAGCGCTTTTGTTTTTCCTATTGTAAAAAGAAATATAGAGAAAAATAGAATAATTGAGAATTTGTTAAGTAAGAAAATACTTTATCCTATTCCCCTTAGAATAAGGGTATCGGCAAATAGATTTATTAAGAAAATGTTGGGTATACGTTTTGATAGGAGCTTAAAGGATGTGCTTCGAATTCATCGTTCGGAGAAGTAAGATATGTATAAGAAAATAGCTGATAATAGAGGCGAAGATAAGAATAAAAGAATAAACTATAGAATAATTTATTTATTTTTGTTATTGTTATTATTCACTTTGCCTGTAACGATTCCATTGCCGGTGGGCGGAAAGCATATTGTAGTATATATAGCAGAGTTAGTAATTATATTTGAATGGTTTATTCAAGCGTTATATTTTAAATTTGGATTCCCGCAGACAGACTATTTTGATAGAAAGTACATTGGTAGGATAAGAATTGTTTCGATTTTGCTTGGGATATATATTATTGTTACCAGATTGTTTTTTTTGATTTCTGGTTTTGATGCTGAATGGCTGACTTATCCAAGAATTACACTTATCTTTTTAATCTCATTATTTTGGATTGTAAGAAAAAGATTTGAAAGTAATGATAAGATAACAGCAGTGTTGTTATTTATTACTTATCTTAATATTTTGGAAATTGTGTTTTTTATACAAAGCGGATCAGTAAGAGCTTCAAAAATATTATTAAATATTAATATTTATGTATGCTTGTTTATTGTCGTCTTACCAACACTAGTGCATTTGATAATAAATACTACAGCTGTGTTTAGGCGAGCATGGTATATTGGAATAACGATTAGTGGATTGTTTCTTGTTATGATGTCAGGTTCTAGGGCCGGAACGGGAATTGCAATAGTTGTTATAGCTGTAGAGCTTATTTTTGAAAAAAATAATCGTGGAAGAATTATAGCTTTGATTTTTGTAGTAATTCCTCCAGCTTTGATAATAATAGGCATGAAAGGGTTTGATACTTTAGGTGTATTAAATAGGACTTTTTCTATAGTATCAAGCTCTACTGTAGCCAGTGATAATGTCAGGAGCGAAATATGGAAAATGGGATTACAGCAGTTTTCTAGAAGTCCATTATTTGGAACGGGGATACTTGCATTTGACTTTGATTTTGGATATTACAAAGCACATCAAAGCGCACATAATTTTTTAATTGAATTGCTGATGTCATATGGTGTTATAGGCACGATTTTGTATGGTAAATTGGTGTATTTGATTTTCAGATTTTGCACACCTAGAAAGCCGTATATTAGATTGGTGCTTCTTACGTTTGCTTCATATTTAGGCTTTTCTCTCGTGGAACCAACTTTTACCGAAAGAATAATATTGTTTGTATTTTTGTTGGTGATTACAAGTAAATGTGGAAACAAATCGGAACGAAACATGATTATTGAGGATTTAAAAGATGATGGCGTCGATAATAAATAAATAGTAATAACGGATAGGGATAAATATTTATGAAAATAAACATAAAAATGCCTGTTGCAGTTAAATCTGCTTCGGTTTATGTTATAGCAAATTTACTTTCACGTGGTTTGGCAATTATTACGGTTCCAATATTTACACGTCTTATGACTACAGATCAGATAGGTGTAGTTAATGTTTATACATCGTGGTTTTCAATGATAAGCGCATTCTCAACACTTTCTTTAACATCAGGTGGCTTTGCGCTCGCAATGAAGGAGTATAAAAATGAAAGGGATAGATATGTTTCTTCAATACTGTTTTTAACTACCTTAATTGCAATGGGTATGTGTGTTATCTTTTTTGTGAATACAGATTTTTGGGCAAACACGATGGGCTTGCCTAAGGCTCTGATTGCTTTGATGCTAGTTGGGTTTATAGTTACGCCGGCTAGAGATTTTTGGCTTGCAAAAGAGAGGTATGAGTATAAGTATAAATTAGCTGCTGCTTTGACATTGCTATCAGCCTTGTTAGCCTCTGCTCTATCTATAGTTGTTATTATTATTGCAAATAATAATAACGTTGCGGATACAGGATATTATAGGTTGGTATCAAACTATATAGTTATATATATAATTGATATAGTTATATTTATCGTGATTTTTGCAAAAGGTAAATTGCTAATTAATAAAGAGTATTGGAAATATTCATTAAAACTCAGTTTGCCACTGGTGGGATATTCAATTTCAACTCAGGTACTTAATGTTTCGGATAGAATGATGATTGACAAAATGGTTGGAAAGAATGCGGTAGGAATATATGGCACTCTGTATACTGTTAGTTCCTTATCAATTATGATATGGACAACAATTAATGCATCATTTGTTCCTTATTTATTTGAAAATATTGAAAAAAGAAATAAAAATATTGCCAAAATTACAAATATTTTATTACTATTATATTCAGGAATAGCCATATTACTAACATATTTGGCTCCTGAAATAGTCAGAATACTTGCCACAGATGAGTACTTGTCTGCTAAATATATTATGCCACCTATTGCAGCGGGGGTATTTATGATATCGATATCCAATATTTATTCTAATATACTTGTATATTATAAAAAGACAACATATATAATGTATGCATCTATTATCGCAGCAGTTGCAAATATCATCCTAAATTATTTGTTTATTGGGAAATTTGGATATATGGCGGCTGCATATACTACATTGTTTTCGTATATAATTCTAGCTATATTGGAATTTTTATGGGCAGAAAACTTTGACAAAAAGAATAACAAGGCAGAATCATCCTTATATGATAATAAGACTTTATTACTTCTGTCAATTGGAACAGTTGTCTTTTGCATGTTTGGATTATTACTTTATCGTTATAATATCCTTAGATATGTTGTTGTTTTGATTTTAGGAGCCGTATTGCTTTATGCAGTAAGAAAGAATAAAAAAATGATAAAATTAACGGGAGAATAGCAATCATTTTGGATATATTATCATTTATAGGAGGAAAAATATGATGAAAATAAGTGGTGCTTTTAAAGATAAAACATTGGTAATAACCGGGGGCACAGGGTCTTTTGGATCAACTGTGTTGAAGCATTTTCTCACCTCGGAAATAGGGGAAATAAGAATATTTAGTCGTGATGAAAAGAAGCAAGACTGGATGAGACATACGCTTCAGGCCTTATACCCTAATTATGCTGAAAAAGTGAAATTTTTTATTGGAGATGTTAGAAATATTGATAATGTTAGGGATGTTATGTATAACGCAAATTATGTGTTTCACGCAGCAGCCCTAAAAGAAGTTCCTAGCTGTGAGTTTTTCCCTATGGAGGCAGTTAGGACTAATATTATCGGAACTGATAATGTTATTTCTGCGTCAGTTGAAAATAAGGTTGAAAGAGTCGTTTTTTTAAGTACAGATAAAGCAGCGTATCCAATCAATTCCATGGGAATGACAAAAGCTGTTGCGGAAAAAATCGTGGCCGCGAGAGCACAATCAGCGTTTGAACGTTCTGGTACGGTTTTAAGCTGTACACGATATGGGAATGTAATGTGTAGTAGGGGATCGGTAATACCGTTGTTTATTGATCAGATTAAAAGAAAATCTCCAATCACAATTACAGATCCTAATATGACTAGATTTTTGATGAATCTTGATGAGGCAGTTGAATTAGTAACTTTTGCATTTGAACATGCAGAGCCTGGGGATTTATTTATTCAAAAAGCTGATGCAAGTACAATTAAAACTTTGGCTGAAGGTGTAATGAAACTTTTTGGTCGAACTGAATGTAAGGTGATTGGATCAAGACATGGTGAAAAACTGTATGAGACACTTATGACTCGAGAAGAAAGATTGCGTAGTTCTGATATGGGTCATTATTTTAGGATAAGTCCGGATGCTCGAGACTTAAATTATGATAAATTCTATGTTGAAGGAACTGTGCAAACAGAGAGTGAAGAAGCATATACTTCTCATAATACAAATCTATTGGATGTTGACGGCGTTGTTGAAAAGATAAAGACAACGGATTATGTAAAAGAAGAGTTAGAAGGAAAACCTCATTTGGTAGAAGCTTAATACTATTGAATAAATAAATTATGGTGTTGCAGCATAAGGGAATAGGGTAGATATGAATCAAATTATTTTAAGACGTGTACAGATGGAACAGCTAGAAATCTTAAAGGAAATAAAAAGAGTCTGCGAGGAAAATAATATTAATTATTTTTTGGATAGTGGAACTTTAATTGGAGCTGTAAGACATAAAGGTTTTATTCCATGGGATGATGATGTTGATATAGGTATGTTAAGAGAGGATTACATTAAGTTTCAAAGTGTTTGTTGCAAACTTGGGAAAGACTATTATTGGCAGTCGTGGAATAATGATAAGAGTTATGCGTTACCTTTTGGTAAGGTTAGAAAAAAGGGTACGATATATATTGAAGAAAAAAACAGTTTAAAGAGAGAAGAAGGCTTTTACGTAGATGTTTTCCCTTTTGATTATGCACCGATTAATGACAAAAATAAGCGTAAATTGGTTAAAAAAAGGGTGTTTTGGGCTAGATGTATGTTGATGAAACATAATAATAGACCATGGATTAATCATGGTAAAACTGATATGAAAAAGAAGGTGGGATACATACCTTATTGGATAATATCGAAGTTTTTTACACATGATGTTATTGTTGAAAAGTACGAAAGCCTTGTTATGGGGGTTCAGTCAAGTGGCGTATTAT
>AUXO016458171.1_pt1 | contig 17503 bp, 18 predicted proteins | sample 768731 | NCBI WGS metagenome assembly AUXO01 (sample SAMN02715735, study PRJNA202380) | gut metagenome | biome: sheep rumen | host: Ovis aries | place: New Zealand: Palmerston North
TGTGCTTGCCGAGCGATAATAAGATGACGGAAGAACAGCAGGATAGGGTTATCGAGATTATTCTTAGGTGCTTTATGTGAGGTAATCTATTATGTCATCTCATGAGAGAATAATACAATTATTAAATATTTTCGTACTAATAGTCTTATTCTTTTTAGGTTGTGCTATCGGTAAATTGATAACAGACAATTGGTTTATTTTTAATGGGATTGTAATTGGTATTATATTTGTTGGTGATATTATTTGGCAAATAATAAGAAAAAAGTTGGTAAAACGCTATGACCAATAATCACAAACCTTACGGACCTTATGAGAAATTTATAAAACGTCCACTCGACTTAATATGTGCAATGTTAGCAATTATAGTATTATCTCCTGTTATTCTTATAATAGCGATCCTTGTTAGGGTTAAACTCGGATCTCCGGTTTTGTTCACACAAGATCGACCGGGGAAAAATGGTAAGATATTTAAGTTATATAAATTTAGGACTATGTTGCCGCCCAAAGACGGCGTAATAGATCCTACACAGGATGCTGCAAGGCTTACACCTTTCGGAAAGAAATTAAGGAGTACAAGCTTAGATGAATTGCCCGAGCTCTTTAACATATTAAAAGGTGATATGGCTGTTGTAGGACCGCGCCCGTTAATACCGGAGTATTTACCGTACTATACCGAGGAAGAATCAAAAAGACATGATGTGAGACCCGGATTGACCGGATTGGCTCAAGTAAACGGAAGAAGCTTCATAAGCTGGGAAGAGATTTTTTCGTATGATATCACATATGCAGATAAGATCACGTTTATCGGTGATGTCCGTATTGTTTTTGAAACTGTAAGAAAAGTATTCGAAAGAAAAGATATAGCTGATGTCTCCGATGCATGGAAAGACGAGAATGGAAGATATCATTGTATGGTGGACGGAAAGGAAATGATATTGCACGATCCGCTGAATGTAGAGAGGGAAAGAGCATATGCTGAAAGAAATAGGTAGTAATTTTTGGCTCAATGCGGACATATTTTATCTAGGTTCTCATGATGGTACATTAAATATTAGTGATTTTGGTATATCATGCAAAGAGACCATGCTTTTATCTACAGGAAGGGCAGCTATTTTATATGCGCTGAAAGATATAAAGACAATCAAAGGAAAAAAGCATCTAACCGCACTGATACCGCCATATACTTGTGATACTGTTTTACAGCCCTTTATAGATGAGAATATTGATGTTTATGCTTACAACGTAAATGATGATCTGAATATTAATGAAGAAGAGTTCTCTGACCTCTTAAACAAAATACAACCGGATATTGTACTCATTCATCGATATTTTGGCTTCGATACAGTGTTTGGTTCTGAAAAAATCATAAATGAATACAGAAATAACGGTTGCTTTTTTATTGAAGACCGCACACAAAGTCTATTTAGCGGTTTCTCGTCACTGGGTGTTGACTACATAGTAGGAAGTTTCCGCAAATGGGATGCAATACCAGATGGTGGTTTCTGCTGTAAAGTAGATGATAGTTTTGTTCTTAGTTCAAGTGAAATGAAAGAAGACACACTTCTTGTAAAAAGTAAATTAAAAGCCTTTAAACAAAAATATGAGTACATGTGCAAAGGCGCCGGAGATAAAGAGTTGTTTTTGCATTCATATAAAGATGCAGAGGAGATACTTGACAACGAAAAGGAACTCTTCTGTATTTCAGACATCTCACAAAAGATCATCAATTCATTGGATAAACAAAAGCTAATATATAAAAGAAGAAATAATTATTCATTTGTTTATGACAATCTTGATAACAAAGATGTATCTTTTATTACTGGTAAGCTACAGGATGGAATTGTTCCACTGTACATCGTTATCAGAACTCCACGGAGAAATGAACTTCAACAAGTGCTCAGAAATAATGACATTTATGCACCAATTGTTTGGCCAAAACCTCTTGCAATGCCAAAGGTATCACAAACGGTGGAGGATATATACAATGAGGTTCTTTGTCTTCCAATAGATCAAAGGTATGATACAGATGATATGGAACGTATGGTTAATATAATTAATTTTTTATGGGGATGAGAATTGAGAATATGTCGGATTTGCACAGAGTTGAAATAAAACAATTAGTACTGGAAGATGTCTTGAGATATAAGGAAGAAATAAGCGGGTTTATTTACGAAAGCGTAAAAATGTCAAATTATGAAGAGTCATATACTATGGATTTGGCAAACAAAAAAACAAATGAGCTATGCGATTATATTCAGAACAATGAAGCAATAGTTCTCGGTGCATTCGCAAAGGATAAGATCATAGGCTTCTTATGGGCATATAAATACCCTTTCAGAGAGGATACAAACAGATTATATATTAGTATTGTACATGTGTTGACTGAATTTAGAAATTTACATATTGGAACAGGACTAATTGGATGTATTGAGAAAATAGCAAGGGAAAACGGATTTGATAGGATGTATCTACATGCTGAAGCATGTAATTCAAAGGCGTGTAGGTTTTATGAGCGGAATGGTTTTTTCAATGAACGAATCCAGTATTTTAAAGAGATTAATTAAATATTAAAAAAATAATATATTCTGGTTTGGGTTATATAAAAAACAATACCATAATCATACTTAACCAAAAGTAATATATGTTTTTAGATTTGAAATATTTCAGTATTAAAAAATCTATCAGATATTTAACTCTATCTAGGTTAATGAAAAGCCACTAAAATGGAGAATATAATGAAAAAGATACTAATATTAGGAGCTGGTGAAGTACAGCTACATCTTATTCGTGCAGCGAGAGAGTTTGGCTATTACATAATTGTATGCGATATGCGTTCTGGAACAGAAGCAGAGAAATTGGCTGACAAGTATTATCAAGTAAACTATGTAGATAAGCAAAAAGTCCTTGAAATAGCTAAATCAGAGCATATAGATGGTGTTATTTCAAACTCGGAACCGGCAATGATTAGTGTTGCATATGTTGCAACCGAAATGAATTTGCCGGGAAATACGGTAGAAAGCATCGAAATTCTTTTATCAAAGTCTAAATTCAGAGATTTGCAGTTTAAAATAGGTGCGTATGCACCTAAACATGCAATAGTTGCATCACTGGAAGAAGCCATTGAAAGAATCAAAGAAATGACATTCCCGGTAATTATAAAGCCAACTCAGTGTTCCGGTACCCGGGGAACGACCAAATTGAATCATTTCAATGAGATTGATATTTCTAACAGCTTTGAAATATGTAAGAACTTCTCCCGAAATAATACTGTAACAATAGAAGAATTTATTGAAATGAGTTGTTTGCGTGTTAACGACGCCGATGTATTTGTTCTTGGAGATGAATTTATTTGGGATGGTTGGCTGTGGGAAGACAGATCTCCCGATACACCAATGCTTCCAATGACAGAAATATATCCAATGGCTATGCCAAATGTAGTAAAAGAAGAAATTAGGAATACAGTTGAAAAAATCTTAAAAGGTGCCGGCGTTCGTCATGGAGAGTTCAATATGGAAAGTTATTACACTCCTGACGGCAAATTGTTTGTAATAGAAATAAACCCGCGCCAAGCTGGTAATTATATCCCTCAATTAATCGAACAGCATACTGGCGTAAGTCTTACAAAACTGCTTGTATCCACTGCTGTAAATGATATGTCATATTATGAACAGCTTAAGACATTTAATAGAGAGAATAATTATGTCACTTTACAGGTAGTATTTGCTAAAGAAGAAGGTGTGTTCAGTGAGTTGTATATCGATCCCAAAATATCAAAATACGTTAAATGGGTCGATCAAACTGTACAATCCGGAAGCGTAATTGAAAGAGGTATAAATGCAGGCGAAGCAATTGCATTTGTAGATCTGCAGTTTGATGATTATGATACTCAACAAGCAGTTACTCGTGATATTGAAAAATATGTGTATGCGATTATGAAATAAAGTATTCATTATTGATATGGAGCGGAGGATATGTAATGGGATTAACGGTATATACCCTTGAACAAGGCGAACAATGGGATACTGTTGTCCGTTCCTTCAAAGAATATGATGTATACTGGCTTAGCAGTTATTTAAAAGCATTTAAAATCCATGGCGACGGTGAACCTTTACTGTTTTATTATGAAGGCAATAATATTCGCGGAATCAATGCAGTAATGAAAAGAGATATAGCTAAAGATATTAAATTCGCTGGTAAAATTCCAGTAGGCCAATACTTTGACTTTGCCACCCCCTATGGATATGGCGGATGGATTATAGAAGGCGATAACACTGAAACACTGTTCGATGTTTATCTTAAATGGTTAAAAGCAAACGAAATCATTAGTGAGTTTGTTCGATTTCACCCAATGATAAAGAACCATGGAAAGAATAACGTTTTTTATGAGATTATTCAGCTTGGCGAAGTAGTACATATGGATCTTGATACACCAGAATTGATCTGGGAGAATATAACTAGTAAAAACCGGAATATGATTCGGAAAGCCATTAAGAATGGTGTAGTTATTTACAACGGACGATTTCCAGAGATTTTTGAAAGGTTCCGAACAATTTATAACGGGACGATGGATAAAGATAATGCGGAAGAGTACTATTACTTCGGGTCTGATTTCTATAAGTCTGTTCTTGAAGACCTTCCACAGAATGCTCAGGTGTTCTGGGCAGAAAAAGACGGACTGACTATCGCTGCCAGTATTATGCTTGCCACGAACGGAAGGATGAACTATCATCTTTCCGGATCGGTAAGGGAGTATAGTTCCCTAGCTCCTACAAATCTCTTGCTTTACGAAGCAGCACTTTGGGGATGCGCAAACGGATATAAGACGCTGTACCTTGGTGGTGGAGTTGGTTCTGGAGAAGATAGCTTGTTCAAGTTTAAGAGAGCGTTTTATAAGTGTGATCTCAACCACTTTTATATAGGAAAACGGATCTACGACCAAGAGAAATATGATGATCTTCTCGGGCTAAGAGAGGTTATAGATAATCCGGGATACTTCCCAAAGTATAGAGGTTAATGCGATGAGAATACTATATGTTGCGACGATAGGTGGATTTATGCCATTCTTCAAAACATTTATAAGAGAATTGCTTGATGAAGGTCATGAAGTCGATATCGCAACAAACATGATGCAGTATCCACTTCCGGTTTATTACAAGGAGTGGGGATGTGGAATATATCAGATTTCATGTTTGCGTTCCCCGCTGAGCAAAGGAAATATAGACTGTGTAAGAGAGATAAAAAAGCTAGTCTCTGACAAGCATTACGACATGGTTCATTGCCATACACCAATCGCTGCAGCCTGCACGAGGTTAGCTTGCCGGAAAGCAAGAAAGAATGGAACAAAGGTAATCTACACAGCACACGGGTTCCATTTTTACACTGGTGCGCCATTAAAGAACTGGCTTCTATTCTATCCGGTTGAAAAACTGTGCTCACGCTGGACAGATGCTCTCATAACCATCAATAAAGAAGATTATGAGAGAGCAAAGAAGAAATTCAAAATCAAAACAATAGAATATGTGCCCGGTGTGGGTATTGATGTAGGACGATTTGCAAATGATCCCACAGATAAGAAAGCAAAGAGAAGAGAGCTAGGTATCCCTGAGGATGCATACGTATTGCTATCGGTAGGGGAACTTAATGTTAATAAGAACCAGCAGATTGTCGTTAGGGCTGTAGGTGAGCTTAAGGACAAAACTATCCATTATATAATTGCCGGTAGAGGCAATCAGGAAAAGGTTCTGCTGGATTTAGCAAAAGAAGTTGGAATTGAGGATCAGTTCAATCTTATTGGATTTAGATCCGATGTACCTGAACTATATAGGATGGCCGATGTTTATCTCCTTCCTTCAATAAGAGAAGGTTTAAATGTTTCTGTAATGGAAGCTATGAGTAGCGGACTTCCTTGTATCGTATCCGATATTCGTGGCAACAGAGATATGATCGATGAAGGAAAGGGTGGTTTTCTGGTTGACCCGTTGCAACAGGATTCATTTAAGAAAGCTATACTATCCATTAGGGAAAAGAAAGATGAGATGGGCAAGTACAATGCGGAAAAGGCTGTTATGTTTGAAAGCTCGTCAATTAATTCCTTTATGAAGAGTTTCTATAGAAAGTTACATGAACAGTAAAAAAGAATTTGAAATGTTCGTATAGACGATAAAGCATTTGTTTTGAGGTGTAGAAATGGAAAACCCGTTAGTATCTGTAGTTATTCCAACATACAGCAGGCCAGTATATTTAAAACGCTGCGTTAACTCTGTGCTTAATCAAACGTATACGAATATAGAAATTTTCGTTGTAGATGATAACAATCCGGATACGGATGCGAGAAGAGAGACAGAAAAAACAAGAAGACAGTATAAAACAAATAGACACATACCCGGAATTGTGTTATAACATAGCCCTTATCACGCGCACGGTGAAAGTGAGCAGTTCCATAGTGAGATCAAATCCGATATGGGCGTGGAGCGACTCCCTTTAGGCAAGTTTGATACCAATGAACTTGTCATCGAACTGACGATCATTGCGTACAATATACTCCGTATGCTTGGGCAGGAGACTGTTCATCAGGGCAAAGCAACTTCTAAACGAATCGTTAATCGCAAGCGTATTCGTACAGTCATTCAGAACCTGATACACTTTGCCGGTCACCTCACTAAGCACGCACGCAGGCTCATCCTGTCGGTCAGCAAAAGCAATTCCTGGGCTTATGCTTTTCTTGGCCTCGTTCATAGGTTTGTGCGTGTTTGAATTCCACGGATTAAGGTTATAATTAATACAATAAATAAGATGTTCCGAGGCGCTTGGTTTGAAACAAAATGATACCTTGATTTATAGCCATATGTACAGGTTCTTGATATAAAAACATCAAACAGAAAAATGTACAAAACATTGTTATGTAATAATGTTTTGGCATCGGAGGATATACACTATGCTTCAAAACAGTATTCCAAAAACTATTCATTATTGCTGGTTTGGCAGGAATATGAAATCAGGACTGATAAATGAATGCATTAATAGTTGGAAGGAAATACTTCCAGAATATAAGATTATTGAGTGGAATGAAGATAATTTTGACATACACTGTAATTCTTATGTCAAAGAGGCATACGATTGTAAAATGTGGGCATTTGTTTCTGACTATGTGCGTCTTTGGGCATTGTTCAATTATGGCGGTTTATACTTCGACACTGATGTTCAGGTATTGAAGTCATTTGATTGCTTTTTGCGCGATGAAGCGTTCAGTGGATACGAGGTAAATGACTCACCTATTACTGCCGTTATGGGATCAAAGCCTAATAATCAAATGATAGGTATGATGTTAAGCTATTATGAAAACAAACACTTTAAAAATACGGATGGAAGCCTTAATATAATTACTAATACAAACATTATTTCCAATCAGCTGATACAACTTGGGATGAAGCCGAACGGCAGGAAACAAACAATTAATGGGTTCACAGTATATCCACAGATTTATTTTTGTCCCAATAATTTCACACGTATTTGGAATATTCCTTCGAAAAAAAGTTATGCAATTCATCATTTTGATCAAAGCTGGAGAGCTGAAACGGCTAATCATACTTCTTTAAAGGGAAGAGTAAAGAGATATTGTGTTGGTATTATGAGAAATGTCATTGGTTCTGATAGATTCGGAAAACTGGCGAAAGCAATTAAATGATAAAAAATCTGTGTTAAAGATTATACTATAGGTAATTTATGAAAAAATATGAAGATTAGTAATCAAGCATCGAATAATCGAGTTTCAATATCGGGCGAAACGTTAGGAAAAGTACTTGCGTTTATACTCGTTACTTTTCCAATTTTTTTTGTATATAGAACGATAATTTCTTCTGTCAGTATATCAGACTCTCTTTTGGTTTTGTGTATTATTATTTGTTTGCCTTATTTGCTAATGCAAAAATTGTATTTAAACAAAATAGCCTTAAGCTTTGCCGCAATCTGTATTTATCTACTCCTAGTTTTAGCTTTCGAGATAGTAAGTGGATACCAGGCAGATGTATTAATGAAGTATATAAGATACTTGACGTACTTCTTTGTTGCATTAGTTGTTTGCCCTAAGTTTGATTGCTATACATCAGCAAAGAAAATCTACAGGTTTTTTGCCTGTTATACATCACTTTTGATTATTGTTCAATATATTGGATATTATGCTTTAGGTCAAAAGATTAGTGGATATATTCCTTTCCTGCCTGTCATGGGTACTAGTGATTGGCAATCACTACAATCGTTAAGCTTAAGTGTATCTATATACCGTCCGTGCAGTATGTTCGCTGAACCAGCGCATTACGGCGCATATGCAGCTGGCTATCTGGGAATTAGTTTAGGAGATGATACAGATCCAGCTTGGGTAAGGATACTATTAACATTGGGCTTAATGTTATCGACATCTTCAACAGCAATAGCTTGCGGTGTGCTACTATGGATTATTTGGATGGTTCACAATAGAAAAGTAACAATAAAAAAAATGATTATTGCATTATTGATTGTAGCTGGATTCATCTTATTGATACAAACCACAAGTATACAATACTCACTTGATAGGGTTTTGGGAACAGGATTAGGAGTAAGCGGTAGATTTAACACATATATGTTGCTGTTTGAAGATATAAAAAATGATCCACTTGGATATTTATTTGGTCATGGATTCATATATGAAATGAAATTTATTTATATACCGGGATGGGGAGCCTTTTTCTATTGTTTTGGAATAGTCGGTACATTTCTATTGCTATTTATGGTTTTGCAATTATGGAAAAATGTAAATATTGAAAAAAGGATGCTAATTGCTGTGTTAAGTGTGTTATCGGTAGGTACACTTTCGCTTGTTTCGTATAATTTTATGCTTTATATTGGAATTGCCACATTTGGACTTGACATTAACCACAATATATCTTCATCATTTGGTAGAAAAAACGAATGTGCCAATTACTACCTCAAAAATAAATGATAGAATTCAAAAAAACTGCTACGGGTAGTATTTAGAACAGGAAAGATATGCAATATGAGGCTATTTAATAAAAATACCAATAAATTTGGACGCTCTTTTGAATTGGTGAAGAATACTATCATTTTTGCAATTGGAACACTTGGAACTAAACTGATAATGTTTCTACTTGTCCCACTGTATAGCACGTATATGACAGCTGCAGAGTTTGGAGAAGCAGATTTAATCATCTCATCAATGAGCATGATTCACCCAATTCTATGTCTTGGAATTGATCAAGCCATTATAAGATTCGGTTTGACAAAAAAAAGCGGTAAGGAAGAAGTACTTAAAATAGCTATAAATATTAGTATTATTGGTGTTTTGGTATTAATAATCATACTACTGGTTCTTCACCAACTAGAGATTGTTAAAAAATATTGGCTAACCATCATCTTAACATATATCGGCATATCTTTTACAACAGTCTTATCTAATTATAGTAAGACTGTAGAAAAAAACATAGTATATGCGATCAACTCTATATTACATGCCGTTGTATTATGTGTTCTGAACATTATTTTTATCGTAGAGCTGAAAGCAGGTATAAACGGATATATTATATCCATTATAGGAGCCTACTTATTTTCAATAGTCTTTTTGACAGTATTGTGTAAATCCCTAAGTGCTTATTTCAAATATAAATTTAATTTTGGATTGGCCAAAGAGATGATCCGATATAGTTTACCACTCGTTCCTAATGTGTTATCATGGTGGATTATCCAAATGTCTGACAGATACATGATTACATTTTTTAGTGGTGTTTCACTAAACGGCTTTTATACAATGGCTTATAAGATTCCATCAGTATTTAACCTTTTGGTAAGTATATTCATGCAAGCCTTCGATATAACTGTGTTTAAAGAAGTGGATCGTGGAATTGATAGGGTATATGTAGAAAAAATATATAGGTATTATATCAGTATTTCGTTTATCGGCGGAAGCTTAATTATGGTTTTAATAAGACCGATATCTTCACTCATTCTCCGTAATGATTTTTCCGGAGCTTGGATCTATGTGCCACTGCTGTTATTTGCATATATTATTTCCAATTTACAGGCATTCTATGGCGTACTCTATGGAGGATTCAAGGCAACTCAAATATCATTTAAGTCAACTGTGATTGGAGCATTTGCTAATATTATACTAAATTTAGTTTTGATACCTCAATTTGAAGCATTTGGTGCAGCAATTGCAACGATTTTAAGCTATATAATAATATATATTATTAGAATGATTAAGATGAATTCGTTATTTGTATTTGAATCCGAATTAATACGAATAACTATTTCTGTTTCTCTCATATTTTGGGAAATGGTGTTATATATGACGAATGATTTTGTGGCTTCCGTTGCCTGCATTGGAATAGTTTTGGTTATTTCCTTTATTTATCGTCAAGAATGTGCAGAATTGTTTCATACAATATCAAGTAAAGTTAGGGGATTACGTAAATGAGTGATAAAGTATTAAACGTCGTGTATGCTAGCGATGATAATTATTTCTTACTTCTTTTAACGAGCATTGAATCACTTATTGAAAACAATAAAAGCTTTGACAAAATCAACTTTTACCTGTTTAGCGATCGAATGAACGGAAGAAACTTGGCCGTTATGAAAGCATGTATTGAAAAACATGGTCACACTTTTCAACACATGGACATTCATTGCTTACTTAAGGAATATAACCTTGAAGGTGTTGACACATATTCAGCGTCAACATATAGCCGAGTATTTATAGAAAGACTTATTCCATACGATTGTGAAAAAGTTCTATATATAGATGCAGATACAATTATCCAAAAAGATCTCAATGAATTGTGGTCAATTGATATGTGTGGTTATACTTTGATTGGAAAATCTGAAGACAATGCGTTTCTGCTTGAGAGAAGCAAAGCTCTTAATTTTAAATATACAAAATATATCAATGCAGGTATTATTCTTATCAATTTTAGGCGCTGGAAAGAAATAAAAGCCGAGGAAAAATTATTACACGGGTTTGCAGCGAGGGATAGAAAGTACTCGTTCCCAGATCAAGATGTAATCAGCATGGTTCTGACAGACGAAATATGTGACACTATGCCTGCAAAATTCAACCAGTTCTTTGACAGGAGAACGTATAAGGATGCAGTAATCCTTCACTATGGTGGTTTTGTAGCTCGAGGAAATCCTAGAGCCTTCAAGGCATTATATAATAAGTACCTGAAAAATACAGAATTAGGAACTCAAAAGTATTTATTAAAACCAAGATTAAAAAGAAAGATAAAAGACAAGATATGGATATCGATGAAATGCGGATATTTACCAATGGGCGATGTCATTTATAGTTTTATTCTAAAAATTTTCAGATAAATCAAAGGAGAATAATTAGAAAGGTACCATTATGAATGTCAAAAAGTGGAATGAGTATCAACAAACACAAGACACAGCCATTAAGAGCATTATAAGACGTAGCTTTTACTCTTTACTGAGTTGGATAAATCCATTGTTTTCAAAAAGAAATAGAATATTGATATATGAATCCAAACACCTTGAAGATAGTAATCTCGCTGTTGCACTATATTTGATACAGCATAGAGATTATGACTTGGTGTGCTATACGTCTGAAAACGTGCCAGATAATGAAAGATATGAAGGAATTCATTACATACATGGCATGAGGCACCTACTTAAATATTGTCTCACATCAAAAGTAATCATACAAACACATACTCAACAGATCAAATTTCATCCAACGAAGAATCAGCTTGTTTTACAAATGTGGCATGGGACGCCGATTAAAAAGAGTGATCATCTTTTAAGCAGTAATCCTAAACAGAATCTTGGATGGTATTTTACAAAAATATGTTATCCCAGTGAGTATTTTAAGGAGACATATCGTATTATGCTGGGTGGGCGAGAAGAACAAATGTTTTTGAACAATTATCCAAGAACTGATTTGTTACTCAGAAAGGATGATTATATAATAAGCGATTACAGTTTTACAGAAGGCTATGATAAATGTATTCTATGGATGCCGACTTATCGAAATGCTCCAAGTATTAATTTGGGTGGACGTTTCGATAACAAGTTCCCAATATTGAATGGAGATAACATTGAACAATTTAATGAGTTCTTAAAAGGGAAAAATACTTTAGTCTTAATTAAACTTCATCCACTACAGGCTGAGATTGATGGAATTAATTGGAATTGGAGTAATATTTTACGAATTGATAATGATTTTCTAAGCTCAAGAAAGATACAATTGTATTCACTGCTGCAAAGAACTGATTCAATCATAACAGACTATTCATCAATAGTATTTGAATATGCACTAACGGACAAGCCAATTGGATTTGCTATTGATGACATTGAAGAATATCGCAATTCCAATGGGTTCAATGTAAATAATCCGGAAGTATTCTTTTGTGGAGAAAAACTTTATACTCTTCAAGACTTAATACAATTTGTAGAAAACATATCCGTCGGTAAGGATGAATATGCTGCTTTAAGAAAGAAAATAAGAGATTTATCAAATTATTATATAGATGGTGAGAGTTGCAGAAGAGTAGCAGAATTGATTGACAAATATATGAAATTATAAAGATAGTTATGATATACAATATATCGGAGGTAGTTGTTGAAGAATAATATTTTGAAAATCGGTCCCGGAAGAATATCTGAGGTTGAATCTACATTGAAAGAAGCTGGAATCTCAGGAAAGATTCTATATGTTTCAGATCCATATGTCGATTCGCTATACGGACCAATAGTTCGTCCGCAGATTGAAGCTGTAGGCCGGATTAAGGAACAGTCTGTTGATTATAATACAATCGCATATGCTATGGATGTTGCAGAGAGAGTTATCGCAACAGACGTTAATTGCATAGTCGCTATGGGTGGAGGCAAGACTTTAGACGTTGGCAAGTATGCTGCATTCGTATCCAAGCGCCCATTCCTTTCTATTCCAACAACCCTGGCTCATGACGGAATTGTATCTCCAATTGCTGTCCTTAAACGACAAGATGAAAAGCCTAAAAGCCTCGGATGTGCTATGCCATCAATGATTATTTTAGATACCAAGCTAATTTCAACATGCCCTCTTCAGCTTATCAAAGCTGGCATAGGTGATACGATATCTAACTACATGGCTCTCAAGGACTGGGATTTTGCCGTGTCTCGTGGTAAGGATGAAATGAACGGGTATGCATATATGATGTCTCGCACATCCCTAGATGCCCTTATGAAGACTCAATATGACCATATATGTCCAGAATTTATTGATGTGCTTGCTAATTGTCTTGTTCTTTCAGGTATCGCTATGGATTATGCGGGAAGTAGCAGACCGGTATCTGGTTCAGAACATCTTTTCTCTCATGCTCTTGATTATTACTGTGAAAAGCAGAATCTTCACGGCCTAAATGTAGCATTGGGTACTGTCGCGGTTCTCAAGATTATAGGGGAAGATCCGGCAGAAGTTGTGAACTACCTTAAAAAGTATGAGGTCGATGTTAATCCTGCTCATATGGAAATATCTGAAGATACATTTGTCTATTGTATGCAGCGTGCTACTGAGATGAGAAGCAATAGATATACATATCTTCATGAAGCTGACCTGAACGAACAGAAGTTAAGAAAAGTCTATAAAGAATTAGTGGAGGAATTATAATATGGATTTTTACATAAGCAATAACAAGGCACTTATCTTGGCAGCTGGACTTGGTACCCGTTTGGCTCCTATTACTAACGACAGACCGAAGTCCTTGGTTCCTGTCAATGGCAAACCTATACTGATAAAGCAAATTGAGAATCTTAAACTTAATGGAATAATGGATATCACAATTGTTTCTGGTTATAAGGCTGTTGCGCTGGAATCAGCGGTACATGAAAAATATCCGGAAATTAAGATTGTGGAATCTGCGGATTATGAAACAACAAACAATATGTATTCTGCTTATCTTGGAATCAAGGCGATGTTCCCTGATGGAAATATTAGTCCGTTTTATATGATGAATGCCGACGTATTCTACGATGCCTCAGTTATTTCTTCGCTTGAAAAAGATGTGAGAAGTAACCTTGTGGTAGTCGATATGGGGCGGTATATCGATGAATCTATGAAAGTTATTGAGAAAGATGGAAGACTTGTGGCTATCTCCAAGCAGATTACTCGTGAGGAAGCACTTGGATGTTCCATTGATGTGTATAAGTTTGGAGCAGAAGGCGGAAAGGCTTTCTTTGACCGCTGTGCAGAATATATAGAAGTAAAAAAAGAACTCAAGAAGTGGTCTGAAGTGGCGCTTAATGATGCATTTGCTGATATTAAATTCCAAGCGTGCCCGCTTCAGGGGCGTTGGCTTGAAATAGATAACCACGAAGACTTAGCAGCAGCGGAAGCTCTATTTGCGGAGTAAAAGATTATGAATGATTATTTCGGTAAAGATGCTTCTGAATTGAAAAACAAGAAACTTTGGCTATTTGACATGGACGGAACAATTTATGAAGAAGAGCAAGTGTTTGATGGGACACTGGATCTTCTTCATAAAATTGATGAATTGGGTGGAAAGTACGTTTTTATCACTAATAATTCATCCAAATCAGTAGTTGACTATATCAATAAGGTAAACAGGTTAGGGATTCCTGGAGACGAAAGCAATTTTTTTACCTCTGCACAAGCAACGATTATATATCTTAAGCAAAAGTATTCTGGAGCTAAGGTCTACTGTCAAGGGACTAAAAGCTTGGTAAGGGAACTTGTTGATGCTGGAATTGATGTTACAGAGGAAGTATCTGCTGTTGACGTGGTTCTTGTTGGATTTGACATGGAGCTGACAACAGAAAAGCTTCGTAAAACCTGCGAAATTCTCAGTACTCAAGATGTGACATATATAGCGACTAATCCAGACTGGATATGTCCTGTGTCTTTTGGTTTCATACCTGACTGTGGTTCTATCTGTCAGATGATTAAGAATGCAACGGGAAAGTGGCCTATTTTTATTGGGAAGCCGGAATCGACGATGGTAAGCATTGTAAGAGATAAGTTCAAGAATTCGCTGGCAGAGACAGTTGTTGTTGGAGACAGACTTTATACAGATATAGCCACTGGTTTGAATGCGGGCGTAACAGCTGTTTGCGTTCTTACCGGTGAAGCAACTGTTGATGAGATAGAAAAAGGGGATATCAAGCCTACCTACACTTTTCAAAGTGTTAAGGAAATACTGGCACCAGTTCATGACACAAAGAACTGCAGTCAAGAGAGACATGTCGCAAAAGGCGTTGCGGACAAAAATTATTTCTGAAATGATTAGATGCAAAAATCGTGAGAACCAAGAATTAGCAAGCAACTTTGAATTATATTTGTACGTTGTTTCTTTTTTGATTTAATTAATATATCAAACGGTTCTCGGATTTATTTGTATCAAGTATAGAAAGTATGCCAATACGTACTCTATATGATTAATTCGTGCGTTTCAAAACGAGAGTGTACAATGCGTCAAAGCATAATTTTTATAAGAAATCAGAATAATACTAAGCAAGCATAATGTTCCACTGGGTAGTGAGTAAGGAGAAATAATCGATGAAGAAAAAAGTAATGACCGTCTTTGGCACACGCCCGGAAGCAATCAAAATTTGCCCGCTCGTATTAGAGCTTAAGAAACGCCCTTCATTAGAGGTCATCGTTTGTGTAACAGCTCAGCATCGCCAAATGCTTGATCAAGTGCTTAAAACATTTGATGTTGTCCCTGATTACGATCTAAATATAATGAAGGATCGGCAGACTCTCTTCGATATAACAACGAACATACTTAACGGCATCAAACAAGTTTTGGAGAAAGAAAAGCCGGATGTCGTTCTTGTACATGGAGATACATCTACAACGTTCGTGACGGCTCTTGCGTGTTTTTATCTTCAGATCCCGGTTGGTCATGTCGAGGCAGGACTTCGCACATATAACATATATTCTCCATACCCGGAAGAATTTAACAGACAGGCTGTTGGCATTGTCTCCCAGTACAACTTTGCACCTACACAACTTGCGGCTGATCATCTTTTAAAAGAAGGAAAGAATCCCAATAGCATATTTATTACCGGAAACACTGTCATTGATGCTATGCAGCACACTGTAAAAAAAGACTACACTCATCCGGAGTTGGAATGGGTAGGAAATGATAAGCTGATCTTCATAACTGCACATAGGAGAGAAAATCTTGGAGAACCTATGCATCACATGTTCAGAGCCATTCGTCGTGTGCTTGATGAGCATCCAGATTGCAAAGCAGTATATCCAATACACATGAATCCAGTTGTTCGTCAGGCTGCTGATGAAGAACTTGGCGATTGTAAACAAATCCATATCATAGAGCCCATTGAAGTTTTTGATTGCCATAATTTTGAAGCACGGTCTTATCTTTGTCTTACTGATTCGGGCGGAATCCAGGAGGAATGTCCTTCTTATGGAGTGCCAGTGCTTGTAATGAGAGATACTACAGAGAGACCGGAAGGTGTAGATGCCGGAACACTTAAGTTAGTCGGAACCGATGAGGAAACTATTTACAAGGCATTTAAACTTCTTCTTGAAGATAAGGAAGAATACAACAAAATGTCTCACGCTTGCAATCCTTATGGGGATGGACATGCTTGTGAGAGAATAGCTGATATTCTTGAAGGTAAGGATTATAAACCGTGGAATCCATACAATAATTATGAATAAAGGTGACATTTATATGGATATGACATTAGTTTACAAAATACTTGGAAAAGATTCTCAGCGTATTTTGGCATCATACATATCTCAATTTAATGATATATGTAATGAAATCATGAGTTTCGAAGAAAATAACTCTTTAAATCGATTAATCTATTATTCTCCGGTTTTTATGAGAGTGCGAGAAAAACCAAAATTAATAGAGGAAATAAGCCTAAGCTTCAAATCATCTGTAGAAGGACTTCATAAAAACGGAGTAGATATTAACGAATTAATAGAATTCTCAAATAAATTGAATGAATTTGTGCGATTGACCAAGACATTAGAGATATGTTTAAAGAAAGACCAATTAGACCCGAAAGATAATGTAGACTTATTAATCATAGTAGAGAAATTAAAAAAGTTTCTTGAGCGAGAAAATTTCTATGTAGAGGATTGCCGTTCTACCGACTATTAACGGGGTGTTATCGAGAGTTAATTGATATAATGAAATCAAGTAGTTAGGGAACCGATGAAGAGACTATATATAAGACATTCAAACTCTTACTTGAGAATAAAGATGAATATGATAAAATGAGTATAGCATGCAATCCGTATGGCGATGGTCACGCTTGTGAAAGAATAGCTGATATTATTGAAGGTAAGAAATAGACTCCCTGGACTCCTCAAAAATAAGTATACTATGGCATTTAATATATTTTGAAAGGAAATTCTAACAATGTGCGGAATAGTAGGTTTTACAGGCACCCACCAGGCAGCCCCCATACTGCTTGACGGGCTTTCAAAACTCGAATACAGAGGCTACGACTCAGCCGG
>AUXO016997595.1_pt1 | contig 17501 bp, 5 predicted proteins | sample 768731 | NCBI WGS metagenome assembly AUXO01 (sample SAMN02715735, study PRJNA202380) | gut metagenome | biome: sheep rumen | host: Ovis aries | place: New Zealand: Palmerston North
TTACTTGGTAAACAAACCGTAAGTGCATTACAAAAGTTTTTAAAGGTCGAAGTAGATGGTATTTGGGGTCCTAAAACTTCACTTGCTTTCCAAAAATACTTGAATAAAGTTTTAAAGTAATCAAATAAATAGACACCTAATTGATGAAATCCACTTAATTATAGTAAGATTAAGTGGATTTTTTTATTTATATTTTAGAGATAAAAGGAGGAAAACAATGACTCAAACTTTAAATGAAAGTATTGTTTTCAAAGGTAAGGATTATGGCATAGGCTATTTAGATAGTCAAGGAAAATTTCATTCTAGCTTTATTCCATTAACTAGCGCAAATAATATGAGTATTGGTTATGGAAATTATCATGATACTAACTTACCGAATACTTCTTATATTAGTATATATGGTCACAGGATAAGTTTAAACTCTGATCAAGCACTATATATTAATTTTCCAGTAGAAGGTACTAATCAAACATTGTATCATTTTAAGCCTAATCAAGCTTGGTTTGGACGATATGCGAAATTTAGTAAAGGTATTGAAGTTTACGGTCAAGCAGCGTCTTTTTATGGAGGATTAAAATCTTACAATAAAACTAGTTATTTATATAGAATTAATACTACAGGAATAAATATAGTAGATTCAGAAAGTGATTCTAATCCCACCACTTTAAAAACATACATTGATAATCGTATAGCAAATCATTTTGCTGGAAGTAGAGTATTTTACGCTACATGTTCTACGGGAGCGGATAAGAAGGAGAAAAAAGTTCGCTTAAGAAATCCATCTTATGCTAAAATAAAAAAGCAAGATGGTACTGTTGTCGATCAATTTGTTTTACGTTTAGGTGATCAGTTAGTTGTAAATTTTGTTTATGGTAATGATGCGCCTAGCCCTATTTTAAAATTATATAATAGCGATAGTGAGAAAGAGATTATTACATCTACTGATGTTGGTCAACAAGTTACGGTTGCAGATAAAGCTTTGAATGGATTAGCCGGAGCTTGGAGTAAGGGAGAAATTGTTACTTTTACTTATATAAAATCAGGAGCTACCTATTACTGGAAGGTTAATAATGCTGGAACCGCATCATCAACTAGGTATGGTAATGTAAGACTATTAAAATATTTTGGAGACTTTAATGAAATCAAAGAAAATGACAGAGATATAGCTATTTCAAGCTGGGCTGCTCATTATTTAGCTATTGATAGAATTAGAAAACTTGAATTACAAAAAGAAATTGTAGAGAAAGATGAAACAAGAGATGTAGTATATATACGTTTATTTGGCTTAAATATATATGGGAAAAGTACTTGTATTACTACTACTGCTTTTGACCGATATAAACCAAGAATAAGAACTAGTCAATTAACTAATGACGGAAGTAAAAACAATAAAGAAAATATTGATGGAATCAATATAAAAAATGCTCTTTATTTATCTTCCAATCATACTATTGTTTTTGACAGTTATCGTTTAGGTATTGGATATTATCCTAGGTCTTCTAATTCAACTAATGGAAATTATGTTCCAGATGGTAGTAAGAATAAAATAATTAATTTTTTACCTTATGATCCTTATGGTAATGTAAAATTAGGGTATGGTTCTTTTAAGAATGATTATAAAACAGCGGATGCTCCTGCAGGTAGTAGCTGGAGGATTCAGAAGCCGCAATCTTATACTAAAATTTATGGACATTATATTCGTTTATATATACAATCAAACGGTCGCGATGATCATGGTGATTTACATATAGACGGAATATATTATCCTTATGGTAAAACTACAAATGATCCAACTATTGTTAAATTATATCAATTTTCAGGGACAAAGATGCGTTTTCCGCCTGTAACTTGGCCAGAAGGCGGTGTGGGTGATAATCATCGAGTAGTCTTTTCTTTTACTAGATATAATTATGATAAAAATGAATACAGACCATTATTAGATATATATAACGGCGTGCGTACTGGACGAGTTTATGCTTCTAGTATTTATATTAGAGCTTTTAATCAAAATGGAACTGATAAAACTAGTCCTTCATATCTTATTACAAATGAAGGTAGAATGTATATGAGTTATATACGTGTAAAAGGTGGGCTTAACGGGACTGGTTTTAGAATTTTTGATAACGATAATAATACTGTGGTACAGTTAAAAACTGATGGAACTATTGCAGGAAAAACACTTAAAGTAGAAGACATTGTATTAGGTAAAAATAAAAATACCAAAATAAGTGATTATATTAAAAATATAATAGCGGATGATGTAATTAGAACTGCTTATATTACCTTTAGTGATATTACTTATAAAAAGAGTTCTGCTGAAATTAGTAAAGCACCAACTACTATTAATGATTACAATGGGAAAAATAAATTACCTGTGACGCATACAGATTGGAGAGTAGTTTGTGATATTACTGATTATATGCCTGGTTATTATCCTATAGGTATTTCGGGTTTTTCTGTTAGTGAAGTAACTAACAGCTCTATATCACATCCTACATATGTAAATCCTTATCGTTATTTTGTTACTACTGATAACAAAAAACGATTTATTAAATTTAGTTTTCATAATTATTATAGTAGTGAAAATAAGGTAAATATTGGATTTTTTGTTTTCTTTAGGAAAAATAAAATATAAGAGGTGAATGTGATGCAAGGAGATTTTATTGGTTTTAGTTTTGATGGCGTCCACTCATCTCGTTTAGGATTGATTAGGGTTAGTGATGGTGATAGATATAATGATATATTACATCCGAATTTTGAAGATAAACTCTTATCAATACCTGGTGGTGACGGACAATATTATTATGGTAGTAATTATACAGAAAGACGTATTACTATATCTGTTGCTTTTGATTCAATTACTGAAGAACAACTTCGTCAAATTGTTAGACTTTTTAGTACTAAAGACCCTTGCCCTTTAATTTTCGATGAACGTCCTTATAAAGTATATACTGCTAAAATTGGGGCACCAATTCAATTAAATTATGTTTGTTTTGATGCCCCAGTTAAAACAGAATATGGTAAAAATAAAGTCGCTCCTAAATTATCAGAATATGAAGGCGCAACAAAAACGGGAGTAAGATTAAAAAGTGAGAAAGAAAAATATAGAGTATATAAAGGTGATGGTTCTATTGAATTTGTATGTACCTCTTTATATGCTTATGCACCTTTTAAAACATTAGATGCTTATAAACTTGGAGAAAGCAAAGGGGGATATTCTATAACTACTTATTCTAATGTAAATGAGTGGGCTAAAGCAAGCGGTATTTTAAGCGCTGCTACTTATAATTCTTGGAAAATAGACAAGCCGCAGCCTTTAACTGTAAATGGTACAATTAAATGGAAATGTAAAATTGCAGTTTATAACCCCGGAGATGTGGATGCTCCTTTTCAGTTATATTTACCATTTTCTAGCTCTGGTGTTATTAAAGGACAAGATAATAAAGAGATTAAAATATTAGTAGGAAATGAGTGGATGTATTTAAGTGAAATTAAACGGAAAGATTCTCGAGATTCCGGTATTTTAATTAATACTGAGAATCATTTGATTGAAGGAGTATCTTTTTCCAAAGAGCAAGATGTATGGTTACGTACTGGTACAGTATATAATCAATATTTAATTGCAGGCAATTTTCCGAAAATTTTACATGAAGACTTATTTTTAGATATGGTAGAGACAAAAGATGATTCAGGCAGTATAAGGCCGAAACAAGATATTTGGATAGATTATAATGGTACGTATGATAAAGTTCGTATTTATTATAATTATTTGTATTATTAAAGGAGGAAAAAGGATTAATGGGTAGAAGGCTTATCAAGCCATACGAAGTATCTGTATGGGAAGATCAATTAATAACGCCTACTACTGGTAATAACTATTATCAAGAGGTGAAAATAGCTATTATTGGTGCTGATACAATGACTGCCCAAAGTAGAATATTTTCACCTGTTTTAACGTTAAATACCAATGGAGAGCAAACTTTTACTTTTTCTATTAAATATAAATACTATGATATATATACTAATGAGTATATTATAAATCCTATAGTATCTTTATTAGTAAATGAAAGAAAAATTAAATTAAAATATGATAACAAATGGTATGATTTTATAATCAAACAATGTGAAGAGTCTAGTGAAGAAGGAGTATTTGATTATACAGCTGTAGATGCATTTGTTGACGAATTATCTAAAACTGGTTATAGTCTTGAATTTAATCAAGATTTAAATAACAATCAAGGAACAATTATTGAGTTGGGACAACAAACAATAAAAGATACTGATTGGATTTTAGATACTGATGATTGCGATCTTTTACAACAGACTTTAGAAGAAGGTATCTATGCATGTACGGTAAAAGGCGGTGATTTGACTGCTTATAATATGACTACCAATAGATTAAATACTATTAAAAAAGGAGAAATAATTTATATATTTTATACTTTTATTAATAATAAGATTGGTAAGAATTTTCAGTTCCTTCGCGCGATTGATAAAGAAAGTTGGACTTATGACGACCATGATAGTATTTATGGTACGAATTATAGATATGCTGGCACATCAACAGCTAGTATAACTGATAATAAAATTACTTTTTCTAAGTCTCAAACCTATATTGATATAGGTTCACTTGTAACTGTTCGACACGGACATAGATTATATTATGCTCAACAAACAAAATATGATCCTGTAATGGGCAGAACTGTAGATTTATATCAAGCTAAAATTGGTAATTCAACGCAGGATATATATCATTATAAAGATACTGTATACAACGCTTCTTCACTTGTCACTTCTATTGTTACTAATGGTTCTGATTTTAAGGTTATTGATGGTTCTACTAATATCACTGGATGGCGCGCGGACACTTTAACAGATGTTAATGCAAAAGACTATTCATCGCCTATTTTGGCTTATGCCGCGCGGCCAGCAATTAGTAACGTTAAAGCTTTATTAAGTCCTGAAGAATTGGGCACCATTCGAAATTTTATTCAAATACGTTTTGCCGGAGTATTAGGTAAAAAATATGAGAATACTATATTTAATAGCGGTTTTATGGACCATGCATCAACAATTAATTCTATTGCAGCAGGAGAAGAGTATGTTTTACGTATTCGATATGGGGTACATAAAGCTAAAAGTGCAGAAATACCTAAACGTTATGGTGGAGATAGAAATGGAGTAAAAGTAATAGTTGCTTATTACAATACAGATTCTGATGGCGCAAAAGTACAAGGTAATATAGCTCGAAAAATTGATCCAAATGGTATCATTTTTAAATTTAATGGGCCTTTTACGGTTCGTAATAATAAAATTACAAATGGCTATTTTGATGCAGAAAAACATAATTATATTATAGACGGTGTTGTCCAAGTTCCATCTGAAAAATATTGTTATTTTGATCCAAAAATAAAGGATGAAAAAGGACAAATGGTTTCGCATGCTTGGGATAGTCATGATAAGATTTTTAAACCTACTAATGACACTAATTTTTTAAATTATTATATTACTACTGCAAAAGCTTTACGTTCAATTACACAAAAACAATTATTAAGTAGTAATACTCGTATTGGCATTTTTTTATATACTGAAGATAGTACTCTTGCGGGTACTAATGGCAGATATGTATTTTTACAAGAAATTGAAATTTTTAAATCAGTAAGAGATGGAAATAATATTATAACTTTGCCAGGGAGCGCGCCAGCGACAGTAATGGCAGAACGTGATAATTTTTATGTAAAGCCAAATTTAAATACTGATGTTAGTGAAATTACAATTTATAATTCTAAAGAAACAATTGCCTCCGATTTACAAATTGAAGCCGGAGATATTAAAAGTGTTTATAATGAAAATTCTGAAAAAATATTAGCCATTGAAGAAAGTCAATCTAATTGCTTTAATATATTACAAACCCTTTGTGAAACTTTTGAATGTTGGTTAAAAATTACTGTAGAACATGAAGACAATGGCGCTGTTAAATTAGATTCTAATCATAAACAAATTAAAAAAATAGCTTTTAAGAAATATATAGGCAAAGATAATTTTGCTGGTTTTAAATATGGTATTAATTTAAATACTATTAGTCGCTCAATAGATAGTTCTGAATTTGTAACTAAATTAATAGTACAAGAAAATGCAAGCGACTTAGTAGATGAAGGAGTTATTAGTATCGCTCATGCAGATGCCAATCCTTCTGGAGACGCCTATATTTTGAATTTTGATTATTATTTAAAACAGGGATTAATTAACAACCCAGATACTTTTAAAAAAGATTTAAATAATTTTTATAATGAGATTAAAAAGATTAATAAAGAATATCAAGAAGAGCAAAAAAAATATGGTCAATTAAGTAATGCATTAATAAGAGCAGAATCTCAACGTAATATTATAGTAGAAACTTTTAATGCATATCAAGATTCATATAATGAAGCTTTAGATAATTTTGAACAAAAAATTGGAGTCTCTTATCTTGATTATATTAATAGTAATAAAAATAATGGCGATATAATTGATAGTGATGAAATTAAAAGTGCTATAAATGATATTTACGCCGCTTCATCAGGTCTAAATACTTATGGAGGTTTAGTTACTTCTGCAACATCAGAATATGAAAAATTATTATTAGAATGTGAAGGTGCAAAAGAATATATGATTACGGTCTCAACAACAAAACCTCTTAAAAATAATGAAGTTGGTACGTTAGCTACAACTAAGTTAGTTATTGATGATTATATTGGAGGTTTTACTTTTCAGTTTCAACGTACAGATATGCCTACAATTACGCATAGCACTCAAGTGAATGAAAGAACTTTCATTGATGAAAGCTCTGTTCCATACACTATTTTAAATATTACAAAACTACCAAATAATTATCGACTGCAATATACAGATGCTAATAATGTTGTTCATACTTTAAGCAATGCTGATAGAATGGTTTTTTCTATTTTTGATTCATCTAATAATAAACCTATATTACGTCAGTTTAAATTAGTACCTACCTCTACTTTTTTAAAAAATCATAAAGGCAGTAAACGTCATTTAAATGAGTTATTAGAGAAGAAAAAGAAAAGAGAGAAAGATTTTCATAATCGGTATAGTCGTTTTATTAAAGAAGGTACTTGGGGTGACAATAGCTATATAAATGCAGATTTATATTATTTAGATGGTTTACAGGTTAGTCGTACATCGGCGCAGCCTCAAATAAGTTATTCTATTAATGTAACTGAAATTAGTGAAATTGAGGGTTTTGAAAATTATAATTTTGAAGTAGGCGATAAAACTTATATTGAAGATACTGAATTTTTTGGTTGGGATTTGATTAAAGTAGGTAGTAATTTAATCAAAACTCCCGTTAAAGAAGAGGTTATTGTTTCAGGAATTGAATGGCATTTAGAAGAACCAGAAAACAATATAATTACTGTTCAAAATTATAAAACTCAATTTGAAGATTTATTTCAACGTATTAATGCTACTGTTCAATCGGTCCAATATAATCAACCAAATTATTCTCGTGCGGCGAGTATTTTAGATGGAAATGGTCGTATTAATGCACAAATTTTAATTGATTCAATTACAGATTTAGTAATGAATCATATGGGTAAAGGAGGTTGATAGTTATGGCTGAAGATAGAATTACAACTACAGCTTCTGTTGAAATTCCTATCGCCGCGGGCGGAGCAATAAAACTTACTGGTGATGGTATTGTTATTCAAAATTTGACAAAGCCTAAAAATTTTATTAGAATAGTAAGTAGAGGAATAGAAATTTCTCAAGACGACGGGAAAACCTGGACTGAAGTTTTAACAGCTGAAGGTATTCGAACAGAGTTTTTACCATCTGGTGTAATTAATATGCAAGATGTTACTATAACTGATACAAGTGGTTCAAGTTTTCGTTGGGACAAATATGGCTTAAGTGCTTATGGTTTTAGCGATATAGAAGGAGAGCCTTTTGATTTAACCACCTTTGTTCGTATGGATAAGTATGGACTATATGGTATTAAACAGGGTGGAGATTATGTAGTAACTTCCTTAGAAGATATTAAAGAAAAGGCGCACTTTGGTGTTACTTGGGATGGTTTTTTTATAAAAAATTCTTATACAGATGGTTATGTATCTATTACATCTGATAATGATTTCCAAGTTGTATCTAATGGTGTTGAAAGAATTAAAATAGGAGCGATTGATCGTTTAAGTCGTGACCGCTTAAAATATGGAATTACAATTAATAATGCTGAGGGCCAAAGAGTATTTGAAACTAATGATGAAGGTAATTTAATTATTACTGGTACTATATATGCGACCAATGGTGAATTTACTGGTACTATACATGCTAATGCTGGAGAATTCGAAGGAAGTATTACTGCTCATGATGGCACTATTGGTGGTTTCATAATTGGAGAACATTTATATAGTGGAGAGTTTGGCACCCCTGGATCAGTTTATTTATCTAGTGGTGTTGCTAGTGGAGTTCCTATTGGTGGTTCGGTAGGAACTCATAATTGGGCAGTAACAGCAGGCGATAAATTTGGAGTTACAACTGAAGGAATTTTATACAGTACTGAGGCATATATACAAGGTACAATACATGCAACTAATGGTGTTTTTAATGGATACATAAACGCTCAGGGCGGCACTTTCACAGATAAAATTATGGTTGGTCGTGAGCATGAGAAGTATATTATTATTGATACTACTGGTCAAGATTCTATTATTGCTTCTTCAGATTATATGAGAAACCAAACTATGGGATGGATGATTAATGGATACGGTGATGCTATATTTAATAATATATCAGTCCGCGGATCAATTAAAACATCTGTATTTGAATATAATGAAATTCAAGCTGTAGGAGGAGCATTTTTATTTAGACCTAGTACCACTATTAAAACTGCATATATTGATGGTAATGATTTAATATTAACTGTAGAAAAACCATTATTATTTAGACAAGATGAATGGGTTAAATTAAGTAATTATAATACAAATTCAACAGCACAAGATGTTTTAAATAGTGGTGGTTTAACTTATGTTTTTAAAATAGGGAATAATCCAACTGAGGATAAAACTATTCGGTTATTAAATGCAGCAGTAGATTTTTATGAAAATTTTAGTTTTAATATAGATAAAGATAATAAATATAAACAAGAAGCCGGCGCGCAAGAGTTAGCAATGGCGTATAATCCTAATGTTATTAGTACTGATATTGATAATGAAGGTTTTATTAGCTGTGAATTAGGTAGACGTTTACAAGAAAACACTGAATTTTTTGTTAGATTTAATTATGAAAAATTTACTATGCAAGTAAAAAAAGCAGTAATTAAAAAAGAGATTTTCTTTGGAGACACAGAAGTAGATACTAATATTACAGATGAGAATCCTGAACCAATGACAGATGCAGAAAAACTGCAACCCTATGAAGAAAATACCACATCCTATGATACGGGAGATAATGATGGTTCAGATATAAATCCAGAGGCACCAGTAGACGTAGACACTTTGGAATCAAGAAATGCTGATATTATACTTACTTATGAATTATTATATATGGGTAATCTTTCAATTTTAGATGAAACCCAAACTAATACTGCTGAACCTTTTGTTATTGGTATGTTTACTAAAAAAACTATCTATGATGTTGCTAATGATAATACGACAGTTATTTATTATACTAATGATAATTTAATTACTAGTATTTATACATCCGTAGCATCTAATTTTGACTTTAAAATAGAACAATATATAACTCAAGCAATTGATGGAAAGTATAATGTTAATGAATTAGAAGGCGGTTCGATTATTAGTTTTGGTTTTGATTCTAATAGTATTAGTTATGACGCGGGCGCGCATAATTATGGTATTGGAATTAACAGCTCAGATGATTATGTAAATTTACCAGAACGTGCAATTAGTTTATTTGAATCTGATATTCATCCTAATGCACCTGTGAAAGTTACTTATCGTTTTAGAGGAATTTTAGGAACCTTACCTTATAGCATTCCAAATACTCATTCTGGTATTTATCCATATATGAGGGGTACTCAAGGTATTTATACAGACAATATGTATATTGGTGATGCCGATCAATATCTTGCTTTTTATACTGACGATCATGGGGATAAACATTTAAAAATTAGTGCTAAGGAGTTAGTGTTTGGATATGACCCAGATACCCAAGAAGAAATCACTTGGGAACAAAAAATTGATGAAATAGAAACCACACCTGGGCCGCAGGGGCCGCCAGGAGAGGATAGTATTTCTGTAAGAATTGAGTCTACAACTGGTAATACTTTTGTTTTGGGTAGTACTAATACATTATTAACCTGTAGAGTATTTCAAGGTACAGTAGAAATTACCAATACTGTAGATACTTTTACTTGGATTAAATACGATAAGCATGGTACACAAATTGTAGATTGGGTTCCTTCACAACAAGGAACAAAGGACGGTTTATTGAAAAATCAAATTTATATAGATTCAAGTGATGTAGAAATGAAATCAATTTTTTATTGTGAAGTCACTTTTGCTTAAGGAGGAAAAATGGGAAGAAGTTATGGTACAATAACAATTACAGATAATACTGATTTAGGTCAGTTATCTGTATATTTAGTTGGTAGCACAGTAAGACAACAAGCTTATGATGTTAATAATAATGTATATTTTCCTAATTGGAATATAGAAACTAATGGAACAGCATTAGTTATTACACCCCATGTTTTTTATAATGGTTCAGCGGTTTCATTAACTGATAATAAACTATCTATTACATGGAGTAAAGTTGAAAATGGTATTTCTTATGGAACACCAGAATCGACTATTAAAAATTTCCCAGTATCTCCTGTTACTTCCGAATGCCCCGAATCTTTAGGCGGAACGGGGCAAAAAGAATTAAGTAGACCTAAAAATTTGGGTATTAATAGTACTGGAGTAATTTACACAGCTAATATTTCCTATCAACCAATTACTGGTGACTCTAATACAGTAATACATGGAGTTGCAACTTTAGACTTTACTATTTCGAAATATGGAAGGGATGGAGAAGAAGGACCGGCCGCAAAACAACTGCAATTAACTGGTACTAGCTCTCATTTTACATATCGTTCTAATGGTGACTTGTATGGTGCTTCAGCAATTACTTTAACAGCACAAAAAAATAGTTCTGTAGCTGGAATTCATTGGTATTATACAGATGATTTAGGCGCAGAAAAAATTATTACAAACGCTTTAGTAAATAATGGAGATAATAATTCTTATACTAGTGAAAGTATTACTATTGATGGTACGAAAGGCACATTTTTTAGCATATTAGAATCTCGAGGACAAATTTCTTTTAAAGTTGTTGAAACTACTGGAGGCTCTTCCGCTACTGAAGTTCCAAATGGAATAATTGATTATTTTACTATTTTTAGATACGAAGAAGCACAACCAGGTGATAACGTTTATGCTTCATACTTAGATAATGATACTGAATCTGTAAGTGAATTTAATGGAGTATTAGATTTAACTACAGCTATTAGTACTTTTTATATTAATAAGGGTGGAGTTAGTGATATTAGTAATTGGGAAATTGCTATCACAAGTTCAACTGGAGTGACTTATCAACAGGAGCGCGCTCCAGGCGGATATAATAATACTAATAATAAAATTACAGTTACTGGATTAACTGCTAATACAGCGTGGATACAATTCACTGCAACTCATAAAAATGCTAACACACCTAATACAGAAGAGTATGGATTAGCACCATTAATTCAGCGTTTTACAGTTTCTAAAAATCCTAGTTTAGTTAGTCATTCTCTTCGCTTAGATTCTGCAGTTGCTAATCGTGATGCTAATGGCAAATATACCCCTTCTAAAATAGAAATTGACGCTTTAACTAGAACAGGGGGCGGAACTTCTCCTTATCGTAATGCGGGTGTTATATCTGCTCTTATACATTATCTTAATGATGAAGATGATAGTCATGTAATTACAATGACAAATGCAGCAAATAGTGCTCTTTCTATAACACTAGCTGATAGTGCAGAATATGGACCTGTTAGTTATATAGAGGTTTTTTTAGGTGCCTCACCAAATTATGATGATAAACAAAAAATTGTAGTGAGCTCAGATGGTATTAATGGTGTTAATGGTATTAATGGTGTTGATTCATGGAGCGCAAATTTAACTAATTCTTTTGATGCTATTTCTACAACTTATGATTTTAAAGTTACAGAAAATTTTGTAATTAAAATTCCTTTTGAAGTAATGAAGGGTATTACAAAACAACAAGTTTATTACTATAGTGGTAGCGGAGACAATTATCCTCGTGTTACGGCTTCATTATTTAATTATACTGATGGGAGTACTCTTGCTGCGCAATATTATTTAGGAAATGTACAAAAAAGCACTGGTAATATAGTGGATAATGTTCGTTTTACTTTACCATCTAATGTAAATAAATCTATTGGAGAAAACGGTGTTATTACATTAAGTTTTGCTTTAGACGCATGGCATACAATTACTAAAGATTACCATTATAAATCTATACCTGAAGCTTTAGATGCAATTAGAGTTCAATTATATGCTGATCCTAGCGACACTTTTGAAAATCAAAGTGGAGAACGTATAGTTCGACCAACCATTACTAGTGGAGTTACTGATTTAACATCAACTGATGCGATTATAAAATATACTTGGTATATTTTTGATAAAACTTGGAAAAAAATTGCTATTAATTCTACTAGTGAGGCAGATAGTATATATATAGCAGGAATTGTTACGGGACAAGAAAATAATTCTACTTGGATTAATGCTACTAATGGTACTTCAACTAGTAAATTATTAAAAGTTGCTGGCAACGCAGTTAATGGATATGCTAGTTTTAAGTTAGAAGTTACTGTTGCTGCGGGAGGGGTTACAAAAGATTACATTGAGTATATTACTTTAAAAGATGTAAGCGATCCCATACAAGTATCAGTATTGTCTACTGTTGGAGAGCATATAGTAAATGGACAAGGTGCTGGAGCAATTTATGCTCGGGTTACTCGTAATAATTATGAAATAGATGAAATTGTTTCTGACGGATTACTTGCGGTTGGTACCGATGCACCTACACAAAATATTAATACAGGTGTTTTTCAAGGTAAATTGGGATATGTTTACTTAAATAGTTCTACTGGTGCGATTAATTATTATTCTAGAACGAGTACTAGTACAAATTGGGAGTTAAGGACAAAAACAGAGGCTATTTATAGTTGGAGTTTTAGAGATCAAAATAATACTCCTATTATAGCTAATTCCTATGAAGGATGGGAAAATTTAAATAAGCATTTAAAATATATTATTGAAAATGATGTAAATACACAATTTATTTATATAGATAAAAATGTAATTAAGAATAAATTAATCGCGGATGTACAAGTTACACTTTAGTAACTTGTAATATTCGAAAAGTTGAGTAAAAGGAGATAACGAAATGAGTCAAATTTCGTATGGAACAATTACAATTACAGATACTAATGATATAGAATCTTTTTATGTTGAATATGCGCAGTCAAATAGTCCCACTAATGTACCTGGAGAATCAGCATGGACAATAAGCAGACCAGAATGGATAGATGGTCTTTATATATGGCAAAGAACGAAAGTTCATAAATCCGGTACTTCAGCATCAGAGGATCTGCCAGGAACAGCCGTTTGTATAACTGGCGCATCTGGGGCGGCTGGCCGCAGTTTAGTATCAACCGTTACTACATATGCTCATGTAGCACAAGGAAGTAGTGAAAATGATGTAAAGGCATTACCAGAAACTAGATGGGTTAGTAATATACCAGAATATAGTTCTGATTATCCAGATTATTGGATGAGAGTTGTTAATACATATGAGAATCCTACTTATACTGATACAATCTATATTAAGGATAATGGTATTACTACTGCAGTAGCTAAAGCTAATTCAGCAGATCAAAAAGCTACTGCAGCAGTTGGTACTGCGAATGAGGCAAATAATACTGCGAATAATGCTTTGAATAGGGTGCAGGCAAAATATGGGACTTCTTCATCTAGTTCTACCGCAACTGAAAAAAAAGTAAGTTGTGACTATTTTGTATTATTTGAAGGTGCTGAATTTTTTGTAAAATTCACGAATAAAAACAATATAACAAATCCTACTTTAAATATTAATAATACCGGAGCAAAACCTATTAAGGATGCAGATGGTAATGATTTGGCTGAGCATTTTTATTGGAAAGATGGTTCTTTAGTTCATTTTGTTTATGATGGTAGTAATTGGCGTATTTTAGATATAGTTACTGCAGATAAATATAATTCAATAATTTCTAATCTAGAAGGTATTTCTCAAACTGTAGGTAGAAAAGCCGAGCAAGTCGATTTAAGTAATTTAACTACAAGAGTAAGTACTGCAGAAACCAATATTACACAAACCGCGGACAGTATTATTTCATTAGTTTCTAATAATGATACTTATACTGCACCTGATGGAACTGTTCAAACTAATAAAATTAAATCGGCTATTAAACAAAATGCTGATAATATTGATCTTAGAGTTGAAAAAAATGGAGTAATCGCAGCAATTAACGCTTCAGTTGAACAAGACGGTGGCAGTGCGGTAAAAATTGCAGCTAATAAAGTAAATATAGAGGGAGCTACAATTTTTACTAATGGTAGGTTATCAGAAAGCGAATTAAATAATACTTATGATGCAAAAGGGGCTGCTTCTACAGCTTTACAAAATGCAAATAGTTATACTGATAATAAGACTGCCAATATGGCGACTACCATAGATATTAATAAACTTAAAGCCACTTATGGTACATGTAACACATTGGCTTCTACGCAAATTAAAGAAGTCGTTTGTTCAAATTTTGAATTAGTAGGTGGAAATGAAATCACTGTTCATTTTACTACTGCAAATTCTTATGCTGCAGGCGTACTTCAATTAAAAATTAATAATAAGACTGCAAAAAATGTTTGGGTGGCTGGCGCAGTAACTTCTACTACCAATCAATTAATTTGGGGCGCGGGCGCGTATATTACTTTTAAATATGATGGTGTGCAATTTATTACAATTGGTGAACCGCGTTCATGGTATGGAGCTTCTAATACTGCCGCAAGTACTGCAGAAAAAACTGATACGACTGGAATTCCAGGATGTGTAATTTGTAAAGGCGCAAAAATTGAATTAGTTATGACTAATAAGAATAGTAATGATAGCGCAACTTTAAATATACAAAGTACTGGAGCGAAGCCTATTTACTATGGAAATACTACAAAGAGGCCAACTGAAAGTAATGGACATTCTTGGATTGACGGGACAGCAGCGACATTAACTTTTGATGGAGCTAACTATCGTATGTCTGGTAAAACGATGATTGATGGAGATAATATCTTAACCGGTACGATTAAAGCAAATCGTTTAGACATTTCAGATGTAAATGCTTCAAATAGTTTAACAATTGGAGCATTAAATAGTACGACTCAAGATTCAATCTTAAATAATAGATATATAACTGATATAGATAGTAAAAATGGAATTCAAATTCATGCAATTGGAAATATTAATTCTAATTATGTTAAATTAAATACTAGCGGTTTATATATATATAAAAATAATACTCAAGTTGGACGTTTTGGTAGTACAACTGCGATAGGTGACGTGACTGATGCTTATGTATGGATAGGCTCTGGTGTAAATTCACAAGGTAATTCATATACGGGTATGGAAATTGTACGAGTTGATGATGCCACTACCGATCCAGTTACAAAGACTTCATTGGCTTGGTTTGGTGCGACCGCGAGAATTGGTGCTGAAAGATCTTCTCATTTTAACATTAATAGTAGTTCATTACAAGCATTTGATTCATCGAACACTAAATATTTTGAGGTGTCTGCGAGTGGAATTTACTATGGACCGGCATCAACAAAAGTAGCAAGCGAAGGGTATGCGAAAGGTCAAGCAGATGATGCAAGGCTATATGCTGATAATTATATGAAATTTAGCTCATCTTATGGCTTAAAAATAGCACAGTCCAGTCCTGGAACTGCAACCACAAACTATATCCAAATTGCTTCTGGTGGTATGAAAACCGCTCTTGACGCCAATAACTATACCGTAGTGACTTCAAGTGGATTCGATGTCTGGAAGGGCGGTAGTTCAGTAGCATTATTTGGTGAAAATGTAAGAATTGGAGTAGCATCTTCAGCTCACATCGAGTTGGGTGCTACCAACGGAATGAATGTATTTGACAAGAATAATAAGTTGAGACTTAATGCATCATCTACAGGTATCAACATATTTGATTATGACAGCAACGATAATCGAGTCAATATCGGGCAATTCACAGGTGATACTTTTAGAGTTGGAGCAGCTTCAAAGGATGGACATGTCAGAATAACTTCTGATGGTTTTAATGTATGTGATGCAGGCTACACGCATTCATATGTGAGGATAAATAGTAGTCAAGCAAGGTTTGGACTGACTAATGGCACATACTTTAACATCAACAATTCAAATGGTACAGCAGGGTTATATACATATTTAGATGCTAATTCTGGAGCATCGGGTACTCTCCCAAGGACACAGACATTAGGCTTATTTAATTCAGATGGTTTATATCTGTATAACAGAGACAATGGATCTTTAAAGGCATATTTTGGCTCTTATGTCCAGTTAGGGTCTACTAATGACGCAAGCTATGCTACTATGACTGCTAATGGGCTTACCGTCAATACTAAAACCACAGATGACACCTCGGCAAAGTCTTCTGTATTCCTTGGATTAGATGATGACACTCCATACTTCAGAATAGGCAGAACAGACACCGATGGAGTAATGACCATAACACCTTCCTATGGGTTACGTATATATAATGCGGGTATGACCAAGACTTATGCGAGAATATCTGCAGGTCAAATAAGAATTGGAGCGACAGATAGTAACTACTTGATAGCAAGTGGGTCAACGGTATCTGCCTATAACTCTAATGGTGATACAACAGCGGTATTTGGAGCAACATCAAGAGTAGGATTAGCAAATGATGGTCATGTTAACATATCCTCAAGCGGAGTAGAAGTGATTCGCAAGTTATCTACCGATACTAATCCTGTATCAATGGGGTGGTTTGGAGATACTATAAGAGTCGGTGCAAGCAACTCAGATGGACATATAAGAATAGATGCATCAAATGGAGTAAGATTCCTTCGTAGTGATGACTCTACTAAAATGGCTCAATTAGCGTCCGATGGCTTGCAAATTTGGCAAAACGATGGCACTAATAATACTTCAGTAGCATTTTTTGGAGCACTCACAAGAATAGGTGATTATCACAGTAAGAATATCTATCTTACATCAAGTGGGGTATATTTCAGAAGCTGGGATAGCACTAATAACACAAGTACTTATGATGGATATATCACAGGAACATCAGCAAGAATCGGTGCAACCACTATGGATGGTAATATATATATAGATACTACTAATGGTTTATCGGTTTATAATGCTGG
>AUXO017340432.1_pt1 | contig 17498 bp, 18 predicted proteins | sample 768731 | NCBI WGS metagenome assembly AUXO01 (sample SAMN02715735, study PRJNA202380) | gut metagenome | biome: sheep rumen | host: Ovis aries | place: New Zealand: Palmerston North
CTATCAAACAGAGAAGCAATACGAATACGCTCAGCCATTGTAGTCTTAATACCAAGAGGAATGAACTGATTACCGTATAGCGGTAAATCCTTTACCACTGTTTCGGGGAATAAAAACTCGTCAGCCAATTGCATCTTGGCCGCTGCAGATTCGCCAGGAATTTGTTCAAGATTAATTTTATAATTTTTATCCATTGCAAAATTATCTTTTACAGCGTGTATCATTTCAAAAATACGCTTACCAAACTTATCTGCGGCTTCTGTGTAATAAACATTGCCTAGCTCATCAGTTTTAGTGTAACCAAAAGTCTTCATTGTTTCATATATGCCAATAATACCAACTGTGTTATATAAATGATCAAAATCTACAATACCCTTTGTGAAATTGGGAAGTAATCCTTTTTCTACATTGCGAATAATAATATTTCGTACGCAATCTAGTACTTTACAATCTAATTCAACTAAATCTTTTAAAGCAATGAGATATTCTTCTTCATCACCGGTATGTTCAAGAGCTAATCTAGCAAGGTTAATTGTAGAGACTTTTACAGAGCCAACTTTAAGGGCAGTTCCACCAATACTATTAAAATATCCTAGATCTTCAATATTGCTCTTTAAGCGGCAACAATTACTTAATGAATTGACACTATCATCAATAAAGAGATTACTATCACTCCATATACGATTGTGTTCAATACCCCAGCGGGCAAAATCTTCATCAGCGAATTTTCCATCTTTACGAAGCAAACTGATAGTTAAAACCGGGAAAGTGAACATATTATGCTACCTAATTTCTGCAATGGTTTCCATAAATACTTTTTGGAAATCTTGAATAGCTTGAAGATCATCAATCATAAAACTACCATCAGGGAATGTAGAGCCTCCAAACAAAGCTTCAAGATAAGCCATATCAAAGGCAGAACAATTGGTGAAAGCACTCTACATTCCGTCCCTCACATAGGGCTGATTAACTGCATATACAAAGCGTTGAATCTATTGTTTCGCATAGTACTCGGGAGTTTTTGTTGCATAACCATTCTCACAATCTTTCTTCCAGAAATAATACATATATGGGATAAGATTCGGTAATCCAACCGCACCTGAACTGCGATTGGCTGCAAAACTAATAAATTCTTTTACGAAATCAACAAAAGTAGATAGATGCTTTGGCGGTTCTGCGTTAAAGTTATTTAAGAAAAATAACCCCTATTCTGCCACATCCTTCAAATCATATGCAAAGCAATAATGGATATAAGTTGAAGTATCTGCATCATGCATATATAATGCTTTTGTCCATTCTTTTTCAAGCCACTCATTCGCCACTTGAAAACCATATCTTTTATTCATTTCATAATAAATTTTATTAAAAGCTAATAACTTACGATGTGGCTTTGGCATTTCATTCATTAATGTCCTCATATCTTTATTACTAACATTAGAATTGCCATCCACAGACACATCTGCAACAGTATCTTTATCAATAAAATTATCAATAAAATCAGTATAGGATAGCTGCTTATCGCCAAAACCATTAAGATAGGCCATTTCTTCGCCATACTTTTCGCTCATTCTATTATAAGCGGTTTGAAAATTTTTATTTAATCGAACTTTAATATCCATATAATCACCTGCATTGTGAATTGATCCAAGTATTAATTTCGCTCGGCGTCTTTAAAATTAGATTTGTATCTACTTTTAACACTGGCGCGCGATCAGTATGTAAATCATTAGTATAATCTTCTAAATTAAATTCATTATACGGAATATTTTTCTATGCTAATTTAGTTTTTACCATTTGACATACAGGACAAGATGGTAATGTATATAGATTAATCATAATTATACATCTCCTACCTTTTTACCACAATAGGGACAGATACCATCCTCTATTGAATAGTTATATTTGTCGCTCTAATGCGGGCATATTTGTTGTAATGCTTGTATCTTTTGGAAAACCGCGCGCACATTATCATTTAATGTCATCTATGACGCAGCTAGTCGCAATTCAGCATTCAGCTGCTTACGTTGTGACATAATTTCTTCAATAGTCATAACTTCCAATACCTCCTCTTCATTAAATCACCAGAGGTTTGTTCAAATAAATCTGCCGCCCACGGATAATAATGTAATAATTCTTTTTTCTCCAAGAGTGGCGGATAGTTTTTTTTAGTTTTTAAAATAATTTTATCATCGATTGAACGTGTTTTACATGATGTATGAGACCATTGCGCAATTATGGGGGAAAGACTCGCAATCGGATTAATGTATCCTAATTTAGGCTCTTGATAATAAACTTTAATTGCGATACCTGCTGCCCAAAATGCATACAATAAGTTTAATTTTTCAATTAAATCAGAATAATATGCGAATCTGCTAAGACGATTACCACCAATTTGAATGAAAATTGGTGCTGAAATACTAATATCCGCTAATAATAAATGTTTATATTTATTTAACATATATGGAATTTCTTCTCGTGGGATATTAATATCTAAAATGATTTGATTGGTCCTAGAAATTTTAGTACGCTTTCTAATCTCAAAATATTCTGTAAAAGTCGTACATTTAATAGGATGAATAGTATAAATCGCAGACGGCCCGCGACCAATAATTTCATCCATTATATCTTGCCAATCTGTGAAGAAAAAATTCGTATCATATAGATACAAAGGTTTATTTCTATGTACTGGTACAATTGGTAATCGATTTTCTCCAGCATACGCGCGATAATAAGTTGAATCAAGAAATTTCTGTAGCACCTTGGTCTATAATCCATTATGATATTGCTCTGATAGAAAATTTTTGTAAATACCAGTGCTAGGTAATGTATAATCAATTAGTTCATTTTTGAATGGTTGATATTCACCATTAGTTAGCGCGGTGCCGCCATAAATGACATTCTTATTCTTTTTAATTACAGATGGTATTTCTGGCGACTAGTATTGTTCTGAAAAGAAATAAATTAAATCATAATCTTCTGTAGTATCTAATGGATCAATAAATCTAGTAAATTTATTCTCTTCTACTTTATAATAATTATATAGTTTCATAATTTCTAAATTAGGTAATAAAAGACGGGAGGAAGATGCCCGTATATCATAATCATATAGACCAATCATTCTGCATCAACCTCCATACGTTCATATTGGAAACTTAAACTTCCGTCTTCTGTTATTTCTGTAATCTTAGAAATTATTGGAAACACAGAATCCTTTTTCTTCTTTGGAACAAAATTTTCTCCACGCCGAATACCCTGTATCATTAATTTTGTTCCTCTTTTAAACCAGCTTGGTTCTACAATATGCTTTTTCCCGTCATTACCAATTGAAGATACTTGTTTATCATAAATTGCGAATTGATTTTTATAAATCATTACTAATACAACGCCAGTTGGAGTAAGTAATGTAATAGTATTGCGCACCTTATCTTTATCAATTACCGTACCAATAATCCTATGTAACTTATATACGGTAATTTCTTGGCCGCCTTTAGTTGTAAATTTATAATCAATTTCTGGATTCTCATCTAGCTGGAAGAAATCATCATATTTAGATTGCGCTTTCGCTAATTCATGTTCGTGATAATAGAAACTAATAGAATCCATTTCCCAAGATGAAACTGTTCCATTAGCATACTTATCCGCAATTTCATCATATAAAGTATTATTGAGCTTATTTAAAATCTCATTGCCGTGTGCTTTCAAATATTCGCGCATTGGATCCATTGCTTTTTTATACAACTTATCCCAAACTGTTTGAATAATATATTGTCCATCTGATACATAATCAAGGCTAAAGTTATTTTCAATAAAACTTACTGCAGAACTATTAAGATTATAATAGATTCCATTTTTATGATCTTTTAAGAACTTATTAAACATGAATAACTTACCATAATATTCCATACCTTCTGGAATTAGGTCTTTACTAATAAGCATAGACATATTTTGCAGAGTTAATTTCTGTTTCTTGTCTGTAATACTATCCAAGTATTCGTGCATAATCTGTTCTCGCGGTTTATCTTCAACACTATCAAATGCACCAGCTTTAATTAAGTTTAAAGTCTGGAGCTTATTCGTGCTGATCTTATGCAGAAAATCTGCTAACGAATAATAAGGACGACCATCGATGATTCTTTTTATAACATCTGTACCGATACGAGTAATACCTCGTAATCCATATGTAATTGAATTATCCTGTACATTCGGAGAAAAAGTGTAATCTGATAAGTTGATGTCTGGCGGCATTACATTAATACCACGCTTCTGAAATGAACCAATTGCTGTCGCAACTTTGCCATAATCAGTATTCTTTACTTTCTTTTTTCTTCGGTCATCCTCATTCTCATCATCGTCATCATCCATATCTTCATCTTCAATGTCATCTTCCTGATAGCTGTCGCCACCACTATTTGTTATTAAGCAAGCACAATTCCAATAAATAATCGGATAATATGTAGTTAAAACAAGAATCTGAATTGCAATGAAGCTATAAGCAAGCGCGTGCGGTTCTGCGAAGGCGTAGGACATTTGCGGCTCAATCGCGCTCCACCACACATATTCTCCTAACTTGCGGTGCGCGCACTGAGATACGAACTTCTCTTTTAAAGCCGGAATCTTATCCAATTGTTTCTTTGAACAAACTTTACGAGCTGCATTCGCCTCGGCTAGAGTAAAATGTGCCAATTGAGGCTCCAAACAAAGTAACATTAATTTTTCTTGTGTAGTCGGTACTCCGCTCACAGGAAGATAATATTTTTCAATAATCTTTATGTCATCATCTGACAATCCCCAGTCTCTACACTCTTTATACCAAAGTTGAATATTATTCTTAAACCGCACATATTTCTCAATAGGCCGCTCTTGTCCTTTTTCACCGGTTAATCGAGTAAGAGCATTTGCCATCATCATTTGAATCGGATCTCTCGGTAAAATTGATTTAATTGCCTGGCCGCCAACTGGTGAATCGAACTGGAATAGATCAACTACTTCCCCAGATGCTAATGTATCCCATAGTCGCCCATCATCCAAATTAATTTTGTTTGGATGTAAGTAAGTATTGTAGATTTCTCGGAGATCTTTACACTCTGAAAAATATCCATCATTCTTTAACAACTGTAATGCATTACTAATCTTATCACAGATTTCAGTAACTAGAAAGTCAAACTTAGTTCCGCCGAGTTGCTCTTCCGCGTGAAGTGAAAATTGTGTTGTTAAATCACCATTAGGACTCCTCATAAGCGCACTAGTGACCCAAGGATCATCATTATAAAGAATAACTCCGGATGCGTGCTGACTGCGCTTATTTACAAGCCCATCAATACCATAAACAATATCTAGCAATCCAGGATATTTATTCATCTCTTCAATAAAAGCCCGAATTGGTTTGCGATCTTTTTCTAGGTTCCCATTAACAACATCATCTAGACTCCATAAGAAGCCGCGCTCTTGTGGAATCAAACTTGCGATATACTGTCCAATATCATTATCAATACCGTCAGGATAAGTTTCACTTCTATATCCTCGGCAGGCAGTTAAAATTGCGGATTTTGTACCTTCAGTTCCAAAAGTTGCAACTTGTAGAACTCGGACTTCTCCACGCTCTTCTCGGATTTTCTTTAATACCAAAGGTCGCTTACTAGGATTCAAATCTATGTCAATATCCTTTTTCTACCCTCGGTTTCCCGATACTTTTTAAGGGAATAGACTATCTCTTCATACTTGTTAGTATGACTGGCGCTACGAAATGGTGCTTATCTCCATTTCTCTTGGAAGATTATTCATCTTCACTTTTAGTCGTTACACCTTCACAAACAATTTCATACCCTTTAGAGCGATAATTTTTTCTTAATCCACTTTCACTGCAGCCATAGTGTTCTGAGCAATATTGTGCTGCTGCTAAAATAGACTAAAATTCTTTTATTTTCTCATTAGTACCTATTCTACGTATATAACAAGGTATAAAATTTCTCGTGGCGCTCATAGTTTCATAACTATCATATAAATTATCTAGTTTAGAACACCACTCTAGATTTTCTACTCTATTATCTGCTCTATTTTTATTTTTATGATTTACTTCTGGAAGATTATCTAGATTTGGAATAAAAGCCTCAGCAACTAATCTGTGAATAAGAAAATGATAAGTAATATTATTTTTACATAACTTTATATTTTCATAACCAGCTTGTTGTTTCCACGTTTTCATTACACGCGGTTCCTTAAATTTATAACTAATAACTTTCCCATCATCTGTAATTGTATAACCAGGAAAGTCTTGAATTTGTTTTTCCATGCCTATCACCTCATGATAAATGTGATTAGACACTGGGCTATATCCACAAAATCCACTTTTCCAGAAAAATTGTTTGTGCTTGGCACGGTATTTCCATATTATTTCTAACTTAGGATTCCACCGTTAGCACGCTTATGCGCACACCGTTAGCACGTTCACCAGTTTTTACTTGCCCAATGTTGTTTAGGCAACTCTGTTCTCTCTTTATTCAAAAATCTCCATTCAGCCAACCCCCATTTAATCGGATCTAATTGTGTAATACCCATTAAGAAGTTAGATAGAAAACACACACTACTTCCGCGGCCCGGCCCTACAATCGAGCCACAAGCCCAGAACAAATCAATAAAATGTTGGAAAGTATTAAAGTATTCAAACAAACAATTACCTAGCTTTTCTCCAATAGTTTGAATAATATCTGCTTCTGTTTCTAGCCGATGAAGATAAGTTTCATTATGATTTAAACCTAATTCACATAATCTACGCCAGCATTCATTTACCCAATATCTCTCCTGCACATTATCTGATATAAATAAATTAGCTAGTACAGGATATCCTGCCAAAAATACGGGCTGTTTCGGATAATCAAACACTTCAATTTTCGGAATAATAGGATTCCGAAAAATATCATACTTTTGAATCTTATTATAAATCTCCATCGAGGCCGCGCATAACGCAATGAATTGTCCTTCATCATATGACTCAGATAGATATTCAAAAGCCTCAGTATTATCCATTAGATGCGCGAACTCATAGAATGAATCTACTTCGCGTTCGCCCTCTTTTGAGTTTAGATATGCTTTATGAACATATCGATCCTTCTTAGTTAGATAATGAGCATCAGTACCATAAATCATTTTAATACCAAATGCTTTAGCAATAGAAACTACTTGTTTATTGTAAGCAATCTGATCTTTATTAGTGCTTGGCGCGACTTCAATATAAAAATCGTCTCTAAAAAGATCTTGACAGAAAATGAGGAAATCATTAACAGCTTGATGCGCGGCCGCCATCTCCAACTCATCCTGTCTCTTCTTTGCATCGAGGAAAGCTAAGACTTTTTGTGGGCATTCGCCAGCAATGCAAGCTGTTGTTGCAATGATATGTCCCGGATTCTTTTTAACAATTGCTGCTAGTTCGCTCTTTAGAGTTGGTACTCTTTCCATTCCTCTATCGAAATATGAATTATACCAACTTTTTGAGGATAATTCACATAATTGCTGAAAGCCAATCGTGTCTTTTGCGATGAGAATAAAGTGATAATATTTCTGTTTCTTATCTCTATTATCCGTTAAATAAATCTCATTACCTAAACCACATTTAAAGTCTTCTGGGATTTTCTCTGCTTTCTTTAAATCTCTTTCAAGTTGTAGCCATTCAACCGCGCCAGATAGACACTCATGATCGGTTAAACAAATACCCTTCAATCCTAATTCTGCCGCAGTTGTAATTAAATCTTTTGGTCTATTTATAGAATCAAGAAGACGAATGTTGCTATAATATGAGTGTGCGTGAGTTTCCATTCTGTCAATAGTTCGTAAATCCATTCAATCAGCTCCTTCTTCTATAAATAATTATACTATAATTTTTATTAAAAGTCAAATCGATGCTCATCTAACGCAAACTCGTAATCATCAATGAAGATTTGAATTGATGTTTTTCCATTAAAGGTATTTAGATTCGCGCGCCCATACACATTGATATTCTGAGTGCGATTAGTAGTAATTGCATTAACAAAATCAGCATCCTTAAAACGAATATAATCAACATTATTATAAGAAATGCGCATACTATCTTTATTTGCGCCCATAGCGAAAATATTTTGTAAAGGTATATCCTTAATAACCAGTTTAATTTCTTCAATGTGATTTCCGAAATATTCTGGATGTCCTGCTAGTTCTGTTAAAAGATCACTATTATCATTCTTAGCATTTAAAATATAATCTACAATATAACAGTTTTCAAAGTCTTCTGAGCTTAGAGTAGTATTGGCATAATGCATTAACTGGTCAATTTTATTACTATAGATACCAAAACCAGCCGCGCTATCGTGCCCCGCTACATAATCAATCATTTTGCTGTTTTCCAAAAACTGTTTAAAGCTCGGAATACCTGCAAAATTACCATCGCTTCTAATACTGCCCTGCACTTTATCGTGGCTATTTCTCCTGCCAATCATACAAGGACGATGATATTTAGTAACAATAGCCATTGCAATTAGGCCAGTCATTTCCGGAGGGATATCATCTTCAGGGTCAAGCTCAATTAGCAGAATATTATTTTCTAGTAAATCATTTTTCTGAATTTTAAAATCAATTAGATCGATAGCTTTTTCCTTAATGCGATTCTATTTTGATTTAGCATTCGCGCCAACGCGCGCTGTCTGTTCTGCTGCTAGTTCAGTATCGCCTTCTTTTGCCCCCCTTCTTGTACTAGGCATCTGGCGATCTGGCTCAATAAAACAGTAAAAGGCAGCTTGCTTATCCTGCAAAGAGCCGACTCTTGTAATGGCATTTAGGAGTGGCGCGATATAAAATGCAACATCAACTGGTGTTAAGTTCTCATAAGGATAATATGCTTTATCTTTTAATGAGAATGCTTGCGATTCTAATAGTTTTTGAAATCCTTTATTTTTAATTCGCCTTAGACCTTCTAGCATTAAATAGTTTGTTTCAGAATTGGTTCGGTCCATTACATCTGCGATTTCGCCTAGCGCTACTAAGTCCATATATTCTTGTGCTTGTTTAATTCCTAAAAGATCATCTAAAACTTCACAAAACTTATATACAACCCCTGCGCCGCACAGAGACTTATTCTCATAATTAGGAGAAAGTTGATTATTTACTACGACTACATTAGACCCAGTAGAAATGATCGGATTACCGTCTGTATCATATTCTTGATTATGGTGGTCTAATACAAGACAGTCAATACCTAATTCTTTTAATCTCTCATGATATTCTACGTCATATGAACTTGAATCGGGACAAATTACTAAATCCCATCGAGTCTTTTCCTCAATCCATCCAATCATATCTGATAGGCCATGTTGTTTATGTTCATGTACTCGAAATTCAAACTTCCCATCTGGAAATAAGTGCTTACAATATAACCATAGAATAGCACTAGAAGTAAAACCATCTACATCTGGATCTACATTCCATAAAATCGAATGGTCGGCGCGCAAATGTTTTAGTAGTAAATCAGCAGCTTCATCAATATTATTTAGATAATATGGATTTAACTCACAATCAGCAGATGGATTACAAAATTTTTCTATATCCTTTACTCCGCGATCGAGAAGAATGTCTTGCATCGCTAGTTTTGGATCTGTGCTATATTTATTTCTTAATTTATATTTCATACACATTACCTAACCCTTATTCTATTTTTATAAAGATGTTCAAAAATTTGTTTTCCTTTGTCAAATGGAGAATCTTTTTCTTCTAATAAATTATCATAATCCCATATATAAGAAAAAGTAGCTTGTGCTAAATAATGACGGCACATAGATTCAATTTTCTGCCGATATTTGATAGCTTTTTCACTATTCCAGTCATCATATTCCTTATCAAACGCAATCGTAATTTCATTCGCGCCCAATATATTTGTTAATAAATGAATCTAATATTTATTAATTTGCGAGCCACAGCACGCAACAGTATTACTAAATTGATGATAATATCCATCATCTAACAATACTGATTTTTCTCCTTCTGCAATAATTGCGCATCTGCGTTTTCTAATCCCCTCTTGATGCTCATATATCCCATAGAGATTAAAACCTAGAGGATGAGTATAAATAGTCGAGTTAATTTGAAAAGGTCGATATTTACCCAAAGATTCAATGTCTTTCTTTTCGAGACTTCGCGCGCGAATACCTACTAAACGTCCATCAATATCAAAGTGAGGAATTATGATTTGATTATGGCTTAAAGAAAAACTAATTTGAAACTTGTCCATAGATTCTGGTGTAATACCATCTTTCAGCCATAAGGGATGATGATATTGTGTGAAATACGATAACATTGAGCTAGGGTATTCTGGCAGCTTAGGCGGGCGCGCGTCATATTTATATTTTTCAACTACTAGGCTATCAACTGTTTTAGCTTTTTCTGCTATTTGGATCTTATGTTTTAAACTATGTTTTACATATTCAATAGCTTCCTCAGAAGACGGATGCCGTTCTTCATTAATAGCGACAAACTTTTGATATAACTTAAAAATTGACATCGCTTCATTACATTCAGTGTAGCATCTAAAAATTTTATTATTTTGATACCAATATAATTTCATAGATTCTGCTGAGTGTAATGGATTATGGCAAATGGTGGGACAAATAATACATCCTTTATTCGGTTGCATTTCTATCTGTTCCACACCTAGCCCTTCTAAAAAATTTTTTACATCATCTAAAGTAAGTGAATTGATGATGTCTTGCGCGCCAACGTTAATCAAATCTAGGGCGCTATCTTGATTCTGTAGAGTACTAATCATACGAGTTTATCTCTCCAATCTGATATTGGATACTCATTTGTAACAGTTAATAAATCCATAGTTTCTTCTAACGGTTGATTATTTGCTGTAGTAATAAACAAGTCTTTTCTATAACCTGTCCCTAGATGTAGATTAATCCAAATGCGAATGTTCTTATAACGCCCACGACGCATCTTATAAATATCAAGAATATGAGTAGGTTTATATTGTTTATCTGTTACATATTTTTCATCCAGATTGCCCCTGCGCACTTCGGTAATAAAAATAGGCTTAAGAGTCGATTCCCAGAGTTTATCTGGTACTCGAGTCATAACATAGCCTACGTCTGCTTTATCACTGACTGACTTTGATCCTCGAATACAAGTCTCATTCTTAAATTCGCCATCGTCATTCATAGCATTTACATTAACTTGGGTTGCAGAGAAAATAAAAATATTATAATCTTTTGCAAGCTGTTTTAATTGATTAGCCATCATCATAAGAATGGTATGCTCACCTAGATTGTTTTTAGCGAATTGATTTACCATACTCGCTGTCGTGTGTAAGTAATCAAAAAAGATATACTTAACTTGATCGATAGTAGCATACTTTTTAATGGTCGCGCTAACATTCGTAAGGTTCGGTTCAGCAATTTCTTCGATAATGAAGTATCCACTATACTTAGTCATAATCTGTGCGGCAAAACGTACTCTCTCTAATTCGCCAGGATCATATGCTCCTCGTAATATATGATCTTCATCGACCCCAGATAGATAAGCCAACATAATAGTTTGTAGTTCCTCTTTATCCATCTCAGTAACAATAAATAAAACCTTACGAGGAGGACGAAATTCGCCATTATTATCTACTTCTTCAATAAATACGCTTTGTGTATGTGACCAATGGATTGGATAACATAATCTACAAGCATCAAATACTGATGTTCGTGTCTTACCTGCACTAGTAGATGCAGATTTTAGAAAAAAACACCCTAGACGCGCGCCCCGACATACACTAGAAAACATTTCTCCTTCTAGGTCTGCTCCAACACTTGGTGAAGCCAGCAATTTATCAATTAGTTGGTCAATATTTTCTGCGGGATCGCCATTAATACGCCCACCATTTAAAAACTCGCTACGAATGATATTATATTTTGCTTCAATTGAATTAAGAATACTTTCAAGACTAGCTGTTTCTAATTTCTCTTGAATCTCAACTGCTTTTAATGGATCATCCAGATCTTTATCATCTACATAATATTCACTAATATCATATTTCTCACGCCGAAGCCTTCTTAATAGTGAATATTTCTTGACTCTATTGTAATATACCTCAAAATTTTCGGGCTCTGCAATCTCATAGGAAGATGTTAAAAATTGTAATCCTCCATCTCGTTGATATAGAATCTTACTATTATCAAATTTTTCAATCTCTTGATCGACTTCAATAGGAGTAAGTTTAACAGCACCTTCATTATAAAGCTTTGCGATAATAATGAAACAAATCCTTATAACATCAACATCAAAATCAGTTGGATAAAGATCTTGATACTCCAATAATAGTAATGGATTCTTCATCAGACTGCCAATAACTTGCCTATATGCTAACTTGTCTGATAGAACCAAATTACTCTCCTCCTAGCCAATGATCAGGATTAAAATCCTGCACCTTCTGAGGCTTCTCAGCTTCCATATTTACTATCTTTTTTGTATATGATGTTGTTGTACTTCGTGCAATACTTTGCCCTTGTACTTGCTGGCGATTCTTATATCTTATCATTGCATCAACTGTAGTTGGAGTTACTAATGTTAATGATTCGCTTAATACTGTTTTCTTTTCAACAAAATATAGATATTCCAAACAGTCAGTGATGACTTTATCTGTATAACCATATTTCTTTTGTAAATCAGATCGATTTTTCCAAATCCTAGGAGTAGGAAATTCAAGTTGAAAAATCTTGCACACTGTCATTGCAAAGCGATCCTGCTCTTGCCGCAACTTCAAACAGTCAGGGCAATAATTTTTTGCTATCTTATTAAAAATTGGCGTATATTGTACAATTGTGTTTCGATCAAAACTTTGCTTGCATACGCTACACTTTAAAGTACTTCGCATTATTATCACTCCATTTCTAATATAATTATAGCATAATTTTAAAAAGAAGTCAAAGAAAAAAGCCCTTACGGGCTTCTGTTAAATAAACTCTTTCATCTCATCAATGAAAAGTTCTACAAGATCACTTTGGGAAGCTACGGCTTGGCTTAGCTTAAAATCACTAGTTCCAAAAACTTTTCTAATGATATCCTGCATAATCTTTAGATGCTGTTCCTTCTCATCCTCAGTAGTAGCACTATCGATGTAAGATTGCCATACTTGTCGTGCTTCATCCATAACCTCATTGAAAGGCCGAGCCTTTACTTGCGCAATAACTGTATTATCTGTGACCTGCGCGCCATCAAGTTCTACCGCCTTGTCGATAGCCTCTCCGATTGCATCAACTAGCTCCTGATATCCAAACTTAATTTTAGGAGCTAAATATTGGTATCTAGAACCTGCGAATATTGTCGGAGTTGATCTCGTATATAGATAGCGTTCCGAGGTTCCATCTGCATTCATTTGAACCTGTAGATAACCAATAATATCGACAATGCTATTAATAATGGTATAAGCTTGGTTCGGTAGATCTGGGGCAACTGCCATTACAGCATTGCCATCTTCATCCTTCATTTCAGTAGTTTTTTCCTTACTGTGCGCGATGAATAGAATACCGAAGCCAAGAAGAGTAATCTCTCGCCAGAACTCAGAGAACTCATTCTTCAGCATATTCCAACCTTGCACGGAACTTGTTACCTTATAGGCTTTTTATCCTATAATTCTCATACTTACTTATTCGTATGAGTTCAGCATATCTTTTCACCTTCTAAATTTAGAAGGGCTAACTCTCGTGGAATTTTATATCACTTTAATAATTCTATAACTTATATTAAAATGTTTAATAATTCTATGCGTTGTGGCTGGCAAGCCTTTTAAAGCAAGCCTTCACCTCTGATTCCCATTTCAGGGTTCCAGATTTTTAGTTAGTTTTTACATTATCCTCACGGATAAAGGGGGCCAAGGTTTTTTACCCCAGGGGATATCTCTTAGTGTATCATACCCTTCCCGCTGGCAGATATATTTCTCACATAGTTGCCACGCAATGGAGGCAGTATCGACTACAATACTATCATACATTTCGCGTGCCTGCGGTTTGCGCAGCTGGGAAAGAACCTTTTTAGCATCAGTCCAACGTAGAATAGGAACACTACGAATACCAGCCAATGCATTTGTACCTTGCTCAAAGTTCATAAATAACGAGCGCGGCAATTGACTACCAAAAGTTGATTTACCTGTCTTAGGTAGTCCATAAATCAGTAAGAACTTCCCCTTTAGATCTCGAGAAATCTTGGACGGTTCTAGAGAAAAAATATCTAAATCATTAGCCACGAATCATCCCTCCTTTTTTAAGTATAACTGGGATTACTCCCAGCCATACTTATCAGAAGAGGACTTAGTAGTAGATGCGGCCTTCTGGGTAGCATCCATACGCATCTGCTCAATATTAGCCTTTCTTACATTGAATGCCTTCTTAATCTCCATAGGATCATAAGAATACTCCTCATCCTTTGGCTCATCGTCACCCTTGGTGATAATAAGCTCGCGGACGAAACGGGTGCTAGCTTCAGGGATATCCTCTCCCCAAGAACTAGAAGACTTAGAAGTCTCCTCTACTGAAGTTACCCTAAACCGACCCTTTACTGTTACCGTAGTGTTAGGCTCCCAATTTCTCCGAATATACTCTACAGTCTCAGGCTGCTCCACGATAAACTCAATCACGTCAAGCCGTCCGCCATACTGAACAATGCCACCCTTTAGAATGAGACGACCAGTAGGCTCCTCTTCACGATCTAGTTCATCACGCATATCCATAATGAAAACATCAATCGAGAACGTAGCCGCATCAGACATCTTAGTCTGATTAATAAAAGATGTGCTAATCTGCCAATTATTTACTAGCTGTCCGCTCTTTGTTACATAATTATTCTCTTGCAGATTCGCACCGCTAATGCGGACTACATCCGCCTCATCGATACCTACATTCTGCGCGGTCTTAAAACCAGTTAGGCTGCGAATCTGATCATAACCAGGATTCGGCTTATTAGTCTTAGTATATTGCGCCGCGAACATACTTACGGGAATCTCACTGGTCTCAGTACGACCACCGAAAGTCTGGGTTACACGAACGGTGAGGGTCGCGCGATTATACTTCCGACCATCAGAAAGAGTGCCGTCACCCATTGCCACATCCATTAGCTTACCAATAACTGTTACCTTATTCTGTGCTTGTGTATTAATATCCTTATACATATTTCTTTACCTCTTTTTCTTTTTTTCTTTTTTTCTTTTATTATAGTTTAATTTTTAATAGTTGTCAAGTAAGAAAATTGCGGGGAGTTCCAAGGAACCCACCCGCAATTGGTGGTAATTAGGCGTTCTCCTTCGCGGCCTTAGCAGCAGCACGAGCAGCCTTAGCGGCCTCCTTCTCGGCTAGCTTTGCAGCCTCCTCAGCTACCGGATCATAGGCTAGACCAGCCTCCGTTAGGGTCTCGTGCCGAATGGTCTTCACCTTAGCCTTACGAGTCTCGGTGGCGGGCTCTACCTCAACCTCCTCCATACGCTCTACAACGTACCCCTTCTTTACTAGGCCATTAATAGAGCCAGTTACGGTGGGAACAGAAATACCGAGCGCCTTGGCGATCTCTTCCTTGGTGAATTCCTTACCATAATTCTTCTTCATGTAATTTAGTACTAGTTCGCTTCCTACAGTTGCCATAATAGATCATTCTCCTTTGTTATATAAAATAGATATTTATTTAAAGCGGTAAGGATTCATTTCCTTCCTCTTTATGCTTTTATTATACTAGATTTTTATTCAATTGTCAAACATTTAGTTCTTACTTTATCCCATAAATTTTGTGGGCTGTTTATTGAGCGTCTTCTTTCCTTCGCTCTATATATATTATAGCAGAAATCTTATAAAAGTCAATCATTTAATAGGATCTTCGCCAAAGCATCTGCCTCTGCATCATTAGTGGTCTCGCTCATAATACGCTGTAATCGGGGAATAACCGTTAAATTATAACCCTCTACAGCCTTCTCGTCTCTTTTGATCCTATCTTGAATATGATTAACTGCTAACATAGAGCCAACTAAAAGTTTAGCATAATCATTTCTAGTAAGAGTATAATTCTCGTCACTAATACGATCGTGTAGCTGCGCAAAATCTTGTCGCATGAGATTTGCTGTCTTTGCACCACGCTCATCATTCTGAGTTAGATCATAATCATATACTTGCTCAGCCAGAATTTCCCCTGACTAAGCTATATCTCTAAATAAGTGTCTAAAATCAGCCATATTTTCTACCTCACATAATCCTAATAGTGGCATTGGTATTGCGTGCATCAATTAGCCGCGCGCCCGCAGTAGCCCGATTTTGTACTGGGATACTTGCTGTATTGAGAATAACTGCTTTATTATTTGCAGATAGAAACATTTTTTCTTGCGTTTCTGGAACCGCGTAAATAACTGATAGTGCGCAATCTTTTAATGCCATAATCTGATATCCCCTGGCCGCGCGAGTAGTCGTAGAGAACTCTTCCAGCGGAGAAATTTTCCCGCGACCGTCATTCGTAATACTTAGTAATCCTTTATAAGAAATACCCGATCGAATAACAGTAGCACTTACTACATACTCATCTGTATTTAACTTAATTGCCTTTACGCCCTTAGTATTACGCCCAGTTGCGGAGATTTCAGATAAATTGTAATAATTATAATATCCACTATTATTACCAATGACAATCTTATCATCTTCGCCCACCAAGAAAGCATTAATTAATATATCATTATCAGCTAACTTTACAGCGGCAGTTCCTTTTCTCGCATGTAAATTATATTCAGTAACTAGACTCTTCTTAATATTACCTTGCTTGCTGATTGTGATTAAATACTTATAATAACTTAATGAAGTTGTATCAATAAGTAATAATACTTGCTCATCATCTTGTAGCGCAATGAGTTCATAAATTGAATAATCATGCTCATATTCTAAATCAAGTACGGGGAAATTATACATACGGCCGCGATTTGTAAAAGCCGCAATCATACTTGTATTTGTAGTATATAAGGTGTTAATTAGAGTCGCATTTTTAGGAGGATTAATTCCTTTTCCTTTGCGTCCTTTTTGAGCACCTTGAAGAGCATCTTTTGGAACCACTCTTATCATATTATTATCAAATAGTAGAATACCAACTTCTTCAGTTTTTACAAGTTCAGGCTGCTCCTCATCAGGCTCGTTTATATTGAGTAACTTGGTACGCCGCGCATCACCATATTTATCGGCAATTTCACGCAGAATCTTTACAAGCTCTTCATCTAAATCAGCAGGGGTATTTAATAAGTGCTGAAACCGCTCAATATCTGCTACAAGTTGCTCCAACTCATCAGTCAATTTTACGATGTCTAACTTTGTTAAAGAAGCAAGCTTCATTGCTAGAATAGCCTTGGTTTGCTCTTCATTAAAATCATATTGCTGAATGAGCTTGGTTGAGGCTTCTGCTGGTGTAGAAGAATTACGAATTAACGCAACTACTTCATCAATGATTGAATATGCTTTAATGAGTCCATCAACAATATTTTT
>AUXO011920950.1_pt1 | contig 17497 bp, 16 predicted proteins | sample 768731 | NCBI WGS metagenome assembly AUXO01 (sample SAMN02715735, study PRJNA202380) | gut metagenome | biome: sheep rumen | host: Ovis aries | place: New Zealand: Palmerston North
TCCAATGTATTCCAGTCTGCTATCATTGCCAAACCGATTGATGCGATAATAAATGTATATAACATCGAAGTCATAGGATGATAATGTCTTCGAAGTAGTAATGCACTAAATATAGAATACATGGCGTAGCAAAAGGCTGCCAAAAGTCCAATAGCCACACCGGATGCATGAAATGTTCCGGTATTTTCAAAAATTCCAGAAACAAAGGTACAGCCTAAAAAGGCAAAAATCAGTGAAACAACTTTATTTTTGGTAAATTTCTCCCGAAAAAAGATGGCTGAAAGAACGGAAACGATTGCTGGTGAAACATATAACAGAACAGCTGCCACGGATACAGAGGTCATGTCGATGGCTCCGTAATAAAAAACGGTAAATCCGACGATGCTTATAAGTCCACTGGCCACAAAGATCCATAAATCTTGGATTCGAATTCGAAATAATTTTTTATTGTAGAGGATGACCAGCAAAGCAAATATAATTGTTGCTGTAATAACACGGATTGCCGCGATTTCTTTTGATTGTAAACCTAAGTTTCTCCATTCTGTTACAAATAAACCTTGGGTTCCCCAAAGCATACCCGCTAAAATGATTAGCAAACATTGATTCGACATTTTTCTTTTATCCATGCGTTAACCTCGAAAGAGGATTCAGTTTTCTGAAATCCTCTTTTCTTCTTTCGTAATCTGTACACCCAAGCGAATGCACAACCAGCCACAAAACAATCCGATGACATTCGCCATGGCGGTCCACAACATCGCAATCACTACATTTTTCCAGTCCAAAAATGATACGACATCCAGCTTTGGGAAATATCCTGCATAATAGCCTGCAAACAAGCAAGAATAAGAATTAAATGATGCTAAAGAGCAAGCGAACATCTTTGTTTTCAATGATAACATCAAGATAATGACAGTTCCTATTACCGTAAGCACTTGAACTCCCATATTAAATCCAGATGCGGCATAGGCAAGAATTGCGATGGCAGCCAATAGATATCCCTCAATCATCGGCGGAATTGATTGTTTAAAAGCCTCTGGTTTCGATCCGAGTGTAAAATACCAAGTCTCGCAATAAACAATGCCCAAACCGGAATTTTGATCAACCCGCCAAGACATGTAATACCCGCAATCACCGCAATCACTATATCCAAACGTTCAATTTTCATCTTCTCACCTCCCTAAGAATTTATGATATGAAAATACCTGCTCCCTTTGGGTATACATTGCTATAACGATGACTCAATAGAGAGCAGGTAAAGATGCTTATTTCTGCACTGAATTCTTTAATTTAATGGTTGATCAAAGTCCACGCTCATCAACTTTCAAGACGGCATTTAACATAACGGATGCACCCTCTGTACAATGCTCAGGAGAAGAATATTCTGGCTCACAATGGGATAAACCATCCTTAGATTGTACGAAAATCATGGTTGTTGGTAAAACATAGGCTGCAAACTGTGCATCATGTCCGGCACCGGAATGAATATATTGATGGCTAACACCCAATTCTTCACAAGCTTCCTTAACATATCCGACCAACGTCTTATTCCAATAAACCGTATCACGGTTCCATGCTTTTTCTACTTCACAGGTACAACCTGCCCACTCTTTATTTGCACAATCTTTAACAATCTGAAGCACTTGATCCAATAATTCAGGACTTTCATGACGGCAGTCAAATGAAAATTCATAATAATCTGGAACACAGGTGTGAACGTTCGGATGACACTGTACTTCACCTGTCGTATAAACCAGTTCTGGATGGCCAAGAGCATCGATCTTTTCATGCAAATACAACAATGCTTGTGCTGCTGCATAGAATGCATCTCGTCTCTTTGGCATTGGGAATGTACCAGCATGGGTTGTCTGTCCGTAGAATTTCAATGTATAGTTAAACATGCCTAAGACACAGTCAACCACACCAATATCATTTCCAGCATCTTCCAGGATTGGTCCCTGTTCAATATGTGTTTCGAAATAACATTCATATTTTTCCGGTGTCAAACGATATTTCTTATCCCCTTTAAAACCAGATTTTTCCAATGCATCTTGGAACGTAACTTGTGGATCAAGAACGCTCTTTGATTTCATCATGTCTTCATATTTAAATCCCGTTTTGATGTCATCTGGTAGATAATCATAGCAAATAATGCCGGAAGACATCATAGCTGGAGGATAAAGGGATCCTTCTTCATTTGTCCAAATCATCGCTGTCAAAGGATGCTTATGTGGAATCTTTTTCTCTGCTACGGTTTCCAAAACTTCCATGGCACTCATAACACCAAGAATACCGTCATAATTTCCACCATTACGAACAGAATCACAATGGGAACCCATTACAATTCTTTTTGCGTTTGGATCTGAGCCCGGAAGAGTGGCATACATATTTGCGACATCATCAATCTCGATGGTTGCACCGATAGCTTCCATTCTCTTACGAAATTCATTTCTTGCCTGAATATCTGCTTCAGAAAGCGTATATCGGGTTATTCCCCCATGACCTGCGTCACCATACTGTGAAAATGTCTTAATTTTATCTTCCATTCGTTCTAAACTTGCCTTATACATTTTTAATCCTCCTTTTCTAATTTAAAAATGCTTTCTTAACTTCTTGGGATACGTTTCACGTATTTGCCCATGCCTGGTTTTCCTACAAATTCTCCATGATCATATACAAGATTTCCACGTAGGAATGTTTTTACTGGATATCCATGAAGCTCTTTGCCCTCCCAGATTGTATGATCATAATCACTGTGCATATTATTGACTGAAATCGTGAAGTCTTTCTTTGGATCATATAATACAATGTCTGCATCTTTACCAATAGCAATCGATCCTTTGTCTTCACATCCGAAAATCTTGGCTGGATTTGTCGCGCAAACCTCAACAACTTTTTCAAATGAAATTTTTCCAGTGTTGGCCGCATCTAGCATATATGGATAGAGGTTTTCTACACCTGCGCATCCGTTTGGAATCTTTGAGAAATCATCTTTTCCCCAGTCTTTTTCATAACTCTGGAATGGGCAATGATCGGTTGCGACTGTATCGATAAATCCAGCTTTCAATGCTTTCCACAATGCTTCTTTGCTCGCTTCCCCTTTCATCGGTGGTGAGCATACAAAGTTTCTACCATCTGGACGTTTATATACATCACAAGTAAATTCCAAATATTGTGGACACGTTTCTACATAAACAGGCTTTCCATCCATTTTTGCTTTTTCACAAGCTTCCAATCCCTCTTGATCTGACATATGTACGATATAAACAGGTGTATCTAGATGCGATGCCCAATGAACTACTCGCTTATCTGCTTCTGCTGCGACAAATTCTGGGCGACTCATATAATGATACCATGCACTTGTTTTGCCTTCTTTTAGATATTGCTCGGTCCGAAGATCAATCAGATCCGGATTTTCTGCATGCACATTGATCATCATGCCAAGTTCTTTGGCACGAAGAAGAAGTGTGGTCAGCATACCGTCATCGACCATCATTCCTTCTTTTTTATAAACCAAGAAACACTTCAAGCTTGTGATTCCTGCTTCGGCTGCTTGTTCCATCTCTTCCAAAATCTGACCATTGTTCAAATCGGTGATACAGCAATGGAATGCATAATCACTACAAGCATCCGTTTCTAAGATTTCCTTTTTGGAATTGACCAATCCTAGAATTGTTTCTCCCTTATGCTGTACTGGATAATCAAAGATGGTTGTAACACCTCCGCAAACAGCCGCACGTGTTCCCGACTTGTAACTGTCTGCCGAAACCGTTCCGCCAAAAGGCATCTGCATATGCGTATGCACATCGATGGCACCTGGCAATACCAACATTCCAGTTGCATCTTCAACTCTGTCCGCTTCTACTGTAAGATCTTTTCCGATGGCTACGATTTTTTCTTTGTCGATAGCTACATCTGCCTGAAAACTTCCAGATGCTGTGACAACGGTTCCTCCTTTAATCAATAAATCCATGTAATTACCTCCTTTTCTTATATTATTGTGTTTATAGGTGACGACTTTTTACTAAATCAAGATTTCGCAATATAGTTTCCGTCGTCTACATGGTGATTTGTTTTTATATATCTTGTTTTATGTATTAATTGGCTTCGTAGATAAATTGACAGATCGTACAAAGCGGTGGATCTTCCAACACATCGATGGAACTCGGATAAGGTGGATTTTCCGGTACTTGGATGATCTTAAATGCCCTGACCTCAATCAGTGCTTTTTTTCCTTTTTGTTGTTTGATTCGAGCGATAAATTCCATATAATCCCCAGCAAAAACTGGTTCATACAAACGAACTTTACGTACTTCTAGGCAATGACCTGTATTATGAAACACCTTTGCCATGATTCTGTTGGCACAATCATTCATTAAAGTAATGCTTCTTGCCCCATTTACAACACCACCGCCATAAAAAACATCTCGATCTGACATTCTATATCTCATTGTAACTGTATCCATGTTAAAAGCTCCTTTTCTCTATCTATCCTATTAAAGCTCAATAACTTCATCTTCTGGAAAATCTTCATTCGCTCGCCATGGATCTTTCACAAGACCATCTGGCTGCTCGCCTCTTTGGAGATGTTTCTTTACAACCAAACGTACCATGCCTTCCGTGCACAAAACTGGCTCATCAAACCAAACCATATCTCCCGGTTTATAATCGGTTTTTCCTGCACGATAGGCTGGTGTTGCTAGTTTGAAGACCTCAATCTTACAATCACGAGAAGTATTTCCAACATGAACCATTGTTGCCTTATATTCCATCATATCGCCCACATACGCATTTTCATAAATCTTGCAGTCACGATATCCGAGACATAAGGACTCATCTCCGTCATTTAGAATCATCTGCTCGGTTTCTACGTCCCCAATAAAATCCCATTGACGGCCGAATGGAACAAGTCCATCCTGATTGTTCGCATCGGCTGTTGTCATGTTGTAGCTAAGATAAGATGTTTTTCTTGCCATTTCTGTTGCCCTCCATTTTCTAAATCCATGCTCATAATGACTAACATTTATTTTTGACTGCTGACACAATTTTGTCGCAGTAAAGACCATTACTTTCTAAAGAATTCACTGATTAAAGAACACCTTCTTCTTTCAGCTTTTCCTCTTCCTCTTTGGTTAAATGAAACACTTCACAGTTATCTTGACCAAGAAGTGGAGATGCAAATGTAACCTCGCCTGGAGTTGCAGACAGCTTTGCCACAACACCCTGAAAAGCTAAGTCACCAGCTGTCGGATGATTTACATGGACAATCATCTCTCTAGCTTTTGTATGGGGATGTTCAATGGCTTCTTTTATATTCATCACCGGTCCACACGGAATCCCCGCCTTGTCCATCATAATTTCCAGCTCTTTCTTGGTATAATTCTTCACCCAATCACGTATGATTTTCTGCAAATCACTCTTATAATTTTTTACACGCAAATCATTGGTTTTAAATTTCTCGTCTTCAAGCAATTCTGGTTTTCCGATTGTATGGCAGAAATTTGTCCAGAGTCTGTCATTGCCGACGCCCAGTGCCACATATCCATCCTTGCACGAATAAACGTCAAACGGTGCAATCGAGGGGTCAATATTTCCATTTCTTTCGGAAATGACTCCATTCATGGTGTAATAAGGAATTGCAGCTTCCAGCAAAGAGAAAATCGTATCAAACATGGCTACATCTACAAGTTGTCCTTCTCCTGTGCGATCCCTGTAATGAAGAGCAACCAAAGCACCTAGCGCCTGATAGATACCAGAAACATGATCTGCCACAGATGGTCCGACTTTGACTGGTGGTTGATCCTTAAATCCGGTCAGGTATAACATTCCTCCCATTGCTTGCGCAACGATGTCATAACAAGGGCGATGACTGATTGGGCTGTTCGAGCCAAATCCAGATCCAGATACATAGATAATTCTCGGATTGATCTTTTTGATCGTTTCATAATCAATTTTCAATTTTTTTGTGACGCCACCTTTATAATTTTCACAGAGAAAATCTGCATCTTTTACCAAATCATAAAACATCTGCAAACCTTTTTCTGATTTCAAATTTAGCGTACATCCCTTTTTATTTCGATTCACATAACAGAAGAAACCACTTTCACCGCTTTTTTCATCAAACGGTCCCCAAGTGCGGCATTGTTCACCGTGCACTGGTTCTATTTTGATTACATCCGCTCCATAATCGGCCAAAATCATTGTACAGAATGGTCCACTCAGAGCGGATGTAAGATCAATCACTTTGAGCCCTTCCAATGCTTTTTTCTTTTGTGTCACACTATCTTCCTCCTTGCTTTTCCTTTGATCCTATATTTTTATTTGTAATGTATTGTAGCCATTTAACGAATGTATAAATATTCCATACATTCCTTCATCTTGATTGGATATAGATAAGCATTTTTTTACGGAAGCCATGTCCACACATCCGCGTTACATGGTCAATCCCTTTGTATTTGTTTCTTTTGATGAAAGCATTTATCTTAGACATAATGAGTAAATTATTCATAATGATCATTGAATGCATTCAATCAAAATTTGTTTATCCAATTTCGTGATTTTATCTTTGAACTCAGTGTATTCTATGTAGAAAGTACAGAGTCAAATATTTATTTCGCGGCATTTCAATTCTTTCACTGAAATTTTCAGATAACTCTCTAGTCACTAGAGGGTTTGATTTGAATATATTGACACTTTTCAGACAATTCTATTAAAATATAGATAAACGTTAATATATGGAACATATTTTATCTTAAGGAGTGAAGATTTTATGCAAAAGGAGCATTATTCAATTGGTGATGCCTCGAAAAAATGTCATATCCCTGTTCAAACCATCCGCTATTATGACGACATCGACTTGCTCAAACCACAATATCGAGATACGAATAGTAATTATCGCTATTATTCCAAGTCTCAACTGACAACGCTAATGATTATCCGCCGGCTTCGTGACATTGATTTTTCAATCAATGAAATCAGAGAAATTCTAACCAACACAAATCTTCAGGCATATGAGGAACGACTGCTGAATCACAAGAAATCTCTAGAAAATACCATGCAAACATTAAAAAAATCTGTTTCGATTTGTGATGATCTTTTAGAAAAGATCCAATTGGGTCGAAAGTTGAATGAAGGTGAGATTCCCAATGTGATTCGATTGGAAAAGTTTCCTAAAAGAATGCTTCTTTGCCAGCGTGAAACCATGAAACTCTATTGCAATTACGAAGTTTCATTGGACCGATGGTACAACATTCTGATGGAATCCTTTTCTTCTAATCTCTTTACCAAAGGAAATGTTTTTGTCATCTATCATTGCCAGCCACTCGATCAGTTTTTAATGAAAGACTGCGACGTCGAATTTTGTATTGAAGTCATCCCCGAATCTGGAGTAACTACACAAACCGACATTGACTCAAACCATATGAAAAGTTGGGAATGCAAACTCGCTGCTACCCTATGTCATCTAGGAAAATATACGGATATCATTCAAAGTCATATCAAACTATTGCAATGGATCAATAAAAACGGCTATTCCGTAGCGGGTCCGATTTCCGAGGAGTTTATCATTTCTCCTCTGGATACGAATGATGAAAATTTGTATCTGACAAAAATTATTATTCCTATCGAAAAAAACCAAAAATAAATTTCAAAAGATAGAAAAATGCTCCCTAACAAGGCAAACAAGTTTTCATCACTTGCTACTATGCCCGATAGGGAGCATCTTATTCTTTCAAAAATGGTTGCATGATCATCTATCAAAAAATGCAAGCAGTTCATCGACGGATGGATGATGGATGGAGGAAGGTTGCAATGAGTTCTTTTCCGAAAATGTATGCATTAAAGCAAAAAGCACCTTGCATACATCTTCTTCGATTCGGATATCCGCTATTTGAAAGATGGGTGCCAACGGATCCGTATTGATTGCTATGATCTTCTTGGCATGCTTCATCCCCATTGTATGGAAGTTCGTTCCGGACACCCCACAGCCGATATATATCTGCGGTTCAACACGTGCACCAGACAAACCTATTTCACGGTTTGCTGGAATCCATCCCAGATCTACAGCGGCTCTAGTACCCGCAATCTGTGCCTGAATACAGTCGGCGACACGAAATGCTAAATTCAAATTCCTTTTATTTTGCAATCCTCTTCCACAGCATAAGATCACCTCTGCCGCTTGTAAATCCCCCGTCATACAGGTCATTTGCACAAGGTTTATCCAAAAATATCTCGGCTGATGATCAGTCTCTGGATTTCATTCGTTCCTTCATAAATCTGTGTTATTTTTGCGTCTCGGAACATTCGTTCTAGATGGTTTTCTCGCATGTAACCGGCACCACCCATATTCTGAATACACTCTGTCGTCACTTTCATCGCCAGATTTGAACATGCCAGTTTTGCTTTGCATGCGGAAACTGCAAAGTTTTTGCCCATCTGCTGCTCCCAAACGCCTTTATACAGCAACAACTTACACATGTCAATCTCTGTCTGAAGATCCGCCATACGGAATGCCAAATATTGATTCTTATAAATTGGCTTGCCGAACTGTTCTCTTCCTATCATATAATCTCTACAAATTGCAAAAGCTCCCTCGGCAATGCCAAGACTCTGTGCTGCAACACCCAAACGTCCTGCATTCAATGCTGTCAATGCGTATTTAAAGCCTTTTCCTTCTTCACCAATCATTCGATGCGCTGGGATCACGGCATTGTCCATTAAGATTTCTGCTACCTTTGCAGTACGGATTCCGCATTTGTTTTCAATATGTCCGATAGATATTCCTGGCGTTTTTTTCAAATCAACCAAAAAAGCCGTCAATCCTTTTGGTCCTTTGGAAAGATCTGTATTTGCAATCAGCATGGCATAATCGGCAACCGCTCCGTTGGTGATAAAATGTTTCGATCCATTCAGGATAAAATGATCTCCTTCTCTTACAGCTGTTGTCTTGGCACTTCCTGCATCCGATCCAGCATCTGGCTCTGTCAATGCAAAACATCCCAGGCTATCTCCGGCAAACAGCTTTGGCATGCAATGCATCTTCTGCTCTTCACTTCCAAATGTATCCACACCCGTTGTAAAGGTAGAAGAAATCGCATAAGAAATACCAAATGCAGAGTCCACTTTACAAAGTTCTTCAACTACCAAGACAAATGCCAAATAATCATTTCCATGGCCGCCATATTTGGGATCAAATTGCAAGCCAATCAGACCGCTTTCTCCCAGTTTTTTCACCAGGCCCATATCATAGGTCTCATTGATGTCTCTTTCTATCACAGTCGGAAGCAATTCCTTCTGTGCAAACTCTCTGGCACGCTGTTGAATTTCTTTTTGATAATCCGTCAATTCAAAATCAATCATAAATACCTCCTTCTGCCAATTGGCTATGTATTCGTTATCTTTTAGGAAATTATAAAAGACTTATTAGAAAGAGAGTCAATATGATTTTTTTATTATTTTTGTAGTATTTTTTCCATTTTTTTAAAAACTCTCAAGCAGGAAGACAGTTTTTTTATTGTTCGCTTTATTTCTTTTTTAAGCAATGCTTGTCAGCTAAAAAAAACTAAGCCAATCGCTTAGTTTTTCTGGGATTCATCAAAATCAAATTGGGTAAAATCAATCACATCTCCAATGGTTGTTGGTCGACTTTTTTCTTGATAACAATATACTTTGCCAAATGTCTTTTCATACAAATCATCATCTCGTAGAATATGAAGCAGATGAGCTGTATTTCTCGCATCATCCAATCCATTATGTAACTTACCTTCCATCGACAATCCAGCAGCTGAACAGGCATCCGCCAAAGATGTTCGATGATCCATAAATTCAAGACGATCAAATTCCAATTGTAGATCCGTCCATTGATCCAGCACATAGGATTCAAACGTATCAAAAGAATACTCTTTTAAACGAGCTTCTTGAAAGATTTGTTGGCGATCGCTCATTGACCAGGAAACCACTTCAATTTCTCCTTCGAAATGTTCGATCCAAAGAAAGAAATCATCAATCGCTGTTTTAAAATCCGGAGCATCTGAAATCATTTTTGTGGTGATCCCGGTTAAATGCGTATAAAATTCTTCTACTTTATCATCATATTGTGGTTTCACATAGGTCGAATACGAATCTATTTCTTCATATTTGTCATTTAAAGCAACAGCTCCAATTTGAATGATTTCCATCTTGGCATATTGTCGTTCTTTTTGGCAACGGGCTGGAATGGCATTCATTTCCAAATCAACAACGATATGTACCATGTTTCATCTTCTCTTTTCTACAATGTTTTAAAGATTTCATCAATTTGCGCTTTCGTTGCCAAACCCGAATGAAATGCCGTGGCCGATCCACAAGCCGTACCTAACTTTTGCGCATAGGCATAATCCTGTTTATCTAAGTATCCTGCAATGAATCCGGCAACCATCGAATCACCAGCACCTACCGAATTCACAACGGTACCCTTACCAACACCTAATTTATGTGCGTTTCCACTTTCATCCACCAAAATAGATCCATCACCAGCCATGGAAACCAATACATTTCGTGCACCCATGGCTTGTAGCTTTTTCGCATATTGAATGATATCTTCATCTGTATCCAATTGCACATCAAACATATCGCCTAGTTCAATATTATTCGGTTTGATCAAGAAAGGATGAAACGATAATATTTTTAATAATAGATCTTTTTCTGCATCCACAACAATATCCACATTGGCTGTAATGGCATCTAAGATCTTATGATACGAATCAGCTGCCATCGTCTTGGGAATGTTTCCCGATAAAATGATCATATCGCCATCTTGTAGTTGAGATACTTTTGTCAATAAACCATCAAAATCATGATGCGTTACTTGGGGTCCCATTCCATTGATTTCGGTTTCTTCATCAGATTTCATTTTCACATTGATACGAGTCATTCCTTTTTCTACATGTACAAAATCTGTATGAACACCCATCTTCTGCAAGCCATTTTCTAGTTCCTGACCGGTAAAGCCAGCCACAAATCCAAGGGCCGTTGAGGTGTAACCTAATTCAGCCAGAATGTTTGAAACATTGATTCCTTTGCCACCATAATACATATGTTCTTCTTTGGTTCGATTGATTTGTCCAGCTTGGAAATGATCCACTTGAATGACATAATCTAGAGCAGGATTTAATGTAACTGTGTATATCATAAATATCTCCTATTTTTATTCATTATAATATAAAAAAGAGTTCATATCGCAAGGATATGAACCCCAAAATCATTTTTATCGATTGACTTTGATCGCATTGTAGTCATCAACAATGACTTTAAACATACGATCGGATGGTTTTAAACCAACATATTTTTCAACAGCTGCTTCCACACCATTTTCTTTGATGTAATTTTGTAACTCAACAGCTTGGGCATCGTCTTTATTATAGAAATGCAATGCATAAGCAACACCCTTCAATAAAGCAGAGTTATCCAATCCATATTTTTCACACATATTGGCTGGACCCATGATTCGATCGTTGTAAGAAATCTTACGAATTGGTTCACGACCAACACGAGCTCCTTCATCATGTGTTTTTGGATTACCGAACCGTTTAATGAACATGTTTTCACAATAATCCACCAATGATTCATGAGAGAAACCATATTCTTTTTCCAAAGCCGCAGCACTTTCCATAACCGCTGCACGTACTTCTTTCACTAATTCTGGATCATTTAATACATCTTGGACAATGTCTTTACCATTGGCATAACCAATATAAGCGGAAATCGCATGACCACAGTTGATCATATAAATTTTTCTTTGTAGATGACGATCTAGATCACTCGTATATTCGGCTCCTTTGATTGGTTCATCATCGGGATTGACCAATTTATCTTTTTCAATGGCTAATTCATAATTGACACCAATATCGATACCTTTATGACCATTGTGTTCACCATCAAATACCATACGGTCAACAGCAGTATTTGGATATACACCAACTTCATCCAATTCAGCTTGGGTAATTTCTCCCGAATCAATCATGGCTTTCACTAAGATATCCGTTCCATGCATGGCATTTTCACAAGCCATAACAACAACTTTTTCTTTACCTTGGCCAACACGAGATTTCAAACCTTTTGCCAAAACAGGTGCAATTTTTGGTAAGTTGGTTGCCATAACAGAAGTTGTAACGACTTTTGCTTGATTGATTTCGGCGATAACTTTTTCTGGTTCTTTGATAGAAGAAAGAGCTTCAATATTATCGATCTTCTTTTCTTTGTAGTTATTTTCAATTTGGAATAAATAATATTCATGATCTTTATTGATCAAATCCACCAATGCATCGACAACATCGACGAATACAACACGATATCCAGTATCATGTAACAATTCGGCAATAAATCCACGTCCAATTTTTCCTGCTCCAAAATGTACGGCTGTTTCCATATTCGATTCTACCTCTTTTCTTCCTTACGCTGTAAACAATGAATAAATACTATCTGCATCGGATTCAGCAATCGTAGCAACGGCTTCTTCCGAAGAACAATTCATGGCAATATTACTTAAAATATCCATGTGTTCATCACCTTTACCAGCAATACCTACAACCAATTTTACGGTTCCTTGATCACCCCATTGAATACCTTGAGGGAATGTCATGATCGCAATACCGGATTTGATAACTTCTGCATTGGATCCTTCTACACCATGTGGAATAGCCAATCCAAAACCAATGTGTGTATTGAATACTTTTTCTTTTTCCAACATAGCTTCCGTATAAGCTGGTGTTGTATAACCACTCTTGTTCAGCATGTCTCCTAATTTTTTAACGATTTCTTCTTTCGGTGCAGCTTTACAATTTGTCAAAATGTTTTCTTTTAATAAAATGTCACTCATGCAGTTCTCCTTTTCTGATCAATGATCTGATAAAAATAATTTTGTAGAATTCGTTCCAATTCCATCAAAATGGTTGTTTTGGTACCGGTTTGTATCGTATGCAAGAAAGCAGGCGAAGAAACGAATGCACTACTGATTGCTCCTAATACATCCAAATGAATCTGAATATGTTCATCTTCTGGTGCAATCATCCATACAACCGCTTTGGATGGTGATAAACTTGAATGCCGAAATTGTCCCATGCTGGATTGACAAACCCAAACGATTGGTTCTTGAATACTTTGAGTTCGACAATGCAACAAACAAATTCCCAACTCCGGAATCACTTGGGAACTCAGCTTTTCACGACTGGTGATCTTTGCAGCAATTGCCTTTGCATCACCACTCATTTCTTTACTTAATTGTTCCACAAGTTGATCAAAATGTATATCGGCAGGTAAATCAAATTGTCGATAATTCGCTAATATTTCTTTGATGGAAATAGCTGTAGACGCTATCTGATCCATCATTTGTCCCATGCCTTTTTGCACCGATGTTTCTTTGTACACATGAGAATACTCCTCGATTTTTTTACGAATTCGAGTAATATCATCTTCTGTAAACAACGGATTCACACGAATTGAATCCAGTTGCGGATGATTTAAATCAAAACTTGATACGAAGAAATCGATGTTGGATGCTTGATCAATATCATTGGTTCCCAAAGGAACCAGTTCAACGCTATCCGGTAATATCATCCGTAAATTCGTTTCCATCAAACGAGCTAAACCAAAACCACTAGCACAAACGACACCAATGCGAACAATACGCGTATATGTTTTCTTTTCATGCAGTCGTTCCAAAGCCGCTCCAAAATGCATAGCCAAATATCCAATTTCTTCATCTTGGATTTCATATCCCGTTTCTTCCGTAATGACCTTAGCTGCTTCTTTGCATTTTGCAAAGACTTCTGGATATTGATCTTGAATATCTTTTAATAATGGATTAAAAATATTCAAATGATTTTGTAGTCGAATCAATACCGGTTGCAGATGAATTAATAAGCCCCGTACAAAAATATCATCTTGTTCTAGGTCATATTGATACTTGGAATCAAATCGTTCAATCATACGATGAACCATTTGAATTTGTTGATCATCCACTTGATTTAAATATTCATCAACCATTGTAGATGTAGAATAATCTTTTTTCGATCCTTGGATATGCACTTGTAAATAGGAGATTTCCACTTGCGGAATCTGAATTTGAAATGCCCGTTCCATCGCTTTATGGATCTTTTTGGCCAATTGCAACGATGCTAAATCCTTTTTGTCTGTGTTTAGTTCTTTCTTTGGTTCAGCAATGCCACCTTTTTGAATACGATCAATACTGATGGCAATATGAATAACCAATGCCACATAGGCATTATCAGTCATTCGTTTAAAATACGGCTCATCCATCGCATCCAGTACATCGATTACTTTAATGATCGTATCTTTATTCAATAAAGATAAAATACCTGCATGGGATGGACTGGAAAATGATTTTTCAATCAATTCCTGTCGTTGAAAACGATCTAAAGAATAAAAGCCTTCACTGTTTTCATTGATAAATCGATTGACCGCTTCGCGATAATCAACTTCTTTTCCTTCTAAAACAATGCCATAGCCTGGACGACGAATGATTTCCAAATGATTTTGACGCAACCAATCTTGCAACGATTCCAGATCACTGGCAATGGTTGCTTCACTCACGCCCAGACGATCGGCAAATGTTATCAATTTCTGTGGAGTCCGATCTCTTAATAATTCCAACAACAAGTAGCGCCGACGCTCTTCAATATTCGTAAAATCAATATCCTGATCTGTTTTTAATTCCTTATGAAGAACTTGTTTATTCTCAACACTACCTTGAATTTGAACACCCACACGTTTTTTTCGAATCAAGGAAAGATGGTAAGGACGTAGACCATAATCAACTGCTTCAAGCTCTCTTTGAATCGTTCGTTTACTTAATCCCAAAGCATCCGCTAATGCTTGCTCCTTTACAGGATCAGAACTCTCCAAAAGCATGGATACAATTTTTTGTGATCGTGGTGAAAAATCCATACCAACTCTCCTTTATTTACGAATTAACCTCTCGCTTCTTTGATTTCGTTAACTAATTGATCATATTCTGGCGCAGCCATGAAGTTTGTGATCGTGATCAAACGAGCATTTGGTGCACTTTCCTTAGCACGTTCGGCCAGATCTTTATGACATACAACCACTTGTGTTCCTGCTGGTACTTCCGATACCGAAGCATGTTGAACATCAATATCCGTCAAGCCAGCTGCCTGCAGTTTTTTCTTCAATACAGCAGCTCCCATAGCACTAGATCCCATACCTGCATCACAAGCAAAGACGATCTTTGTAACTTTGGCCAAATCAACTGTAGTTGATGTGGTTGTTTGTCCTTTGGATTCCGCTTTCATATCAGCCATTTGTGCACTAGCTTCTTCTAAGCTTTGACCCTTGCCATTGGACATACGAACGATTGGACTTGCAATCAAGAAAGATACTCCCGCTGCAATGACTGCACTTAGCAAGACAGCAAAGGTACTTCCTTTTGGTGCCATACCCACAAAAGCAATGATACTTCCTGGCGAAGCAGGTCCTGACAATCCTAAATTGAATGCAACATTGTAGATCATGGCACTCATACTTCCGCCAATCGTTGCCAATAACAACAATGGATTCATCAAAATATATGGGAAAGAAATTTCATGGATACCACCCAATAAATGGATGATCAAAGCACCGGGTGCACTGGATTTGGTTGTTTCATCTTTTGAGAATAACCAATACGCTAATAAGACACCGGTACCAGGACCTGGATTGGTTTCAATCATAAAGAAGATGGACTTACCAAGTGATTGAACTTGTTCACCACCTAATGGTGTAAAGATACCGTGGTTGATCGCATTGTTCAAGAACAAGACTTTGGCTGGTTCTACGAAAATGGATACCAATGGTAACAAGCCATGTTGCACCAAAATATTGACGCCACCATTTAAGAACGCTAAGATTGCACCCATGAATGGACCAATCAAGAAGAAACCAACAATCGCAAGCAACATACCAAGGATACCAATCGAGAAGTTATTGACCAACATCTCAAAACCAGGTTTGATATGACCATCTACAGCCTTATCAAATTTTTTGATGACCCATCCACCAAGAGGGCCAACGATCATGGCGCCCATCAACATTGTATATTGAGGTTCACCCATGATAACACCAATACAAGCAATGGCACCCATGACCGCTCCACGATCACCAGCAACCAATTTACCACCTTGGTACGCAATCAATAATGGTAAGACATAAGATAAGAATGGGCCGACCATTGTGCTTAATTGTTTATTAGGCATCCATCCTGTATCAATAAATAAAGCAGTAATTAATCCCCAAGCAATGAAAGCCCCAATATTCGGCATGACCATTGCACTAAGGAAGCGTCCGAATGATTGAATTTTTGATTTCATATATCTTTTTCTCCCTATCTGTATTCAAGTTTTTTGTTTCCGGAATCCTCTCTTGAATTACAGTTTCATTATAAATAAGCTGAAAGCGTTTTCCAATCTTTAGAATTTTGAATTTGTCATTTTTAAAAGTGACAAAACTAAATAGTGAAATTCCGCTTTATATAAAGGACATTTGTACATTTCAATACACAATTTTTATGTTTTCCCCCTTCCTTTTTTGGATGTATTGATGAAGTCTATCATCCTATTATTTTATAGACTTCTTATAGAAAGCCGGATCTTTCAATGCCTTTGCTTATTAAGCCATATAGATATTTCTCTTCAATAATTATAGTCTATTTAAATCATTCAGAATAGCTTTTTTTAGTCATTTTAAAGCGCTTTCACTCTTTTTGCGATTTCATCGATACAATCTTTTGCTTGTTCCAACTGCCCAATTCGATCAAAAAAGCCATGATCTAAGCCTTCGTAATAAAGGACTTCTACTTCAGGCAATCGTTTTTCAAAAATTTCATTACAAATTCGATAATAATCAAATTCGGCCTCAATCATCAATATGGGTGGAAAATTTGAAAGATCTTCTATATAAAGCGGAGATATATCCGGATCTTTTACGTCTTTATGTTCGGGTACATACATTTTTTTCATATCTATCGATAGATTTCGAAACCGATACAAACGATTCATGATTCGATCTTTCTGCTCATTCGCCATCTCATAGAAATCATAATTCCAATGATATTCTGTCTCATCATAAGTTGCTACATCCAAAGCAGCATAAATCAAGATGCCATAATCAATCACATGGTTGTCATCCTTTGCCATACAACAAGCAGCGAGATTACCACCTGCACTATCTCCCATGATACAGATATGATCATATCCTAATGTCTGGATCCAAGCTAAAATACCCATACAATCGTCTATGGCACCTGGGAACATCGTTTCCGGCGATAAACGATATCCAACTGAAATCACCGTTGCATCGCTCATTTGTGCTAAATATTTACATTGTGCATCTTTAGATGCAATGGTACCCGCAATAAAGCCGCCACCATGAATATAATAAATGACATTTTTCTTTTGATCGGTTGTTTGATAGATTCGTATTGGAACATAATGATCTCCAACCAAAATATTGC
>AUXO011993955.1_pt1 | contig 17497 bp, 19 predicted proteins | sample 768731 | NCBI WGS metagenome assembly AUXO01 (sample SAMN02715735, study PRJNA202380) | gut metagenome | biome: sheep rumen | host: Ovis aries | place: New Zealand: Palmerston North
TTCATGGAATATGATTATTCACAAACTCAGGGTGTATGGAATGATAAAGCTGGCTCAAAAGCAATTGAAGGCTATGATTTCAGACCAATCATCAATGGCGTTGCAAAATGGAATGATGGAGATGACTCAACAGGTTACTTCTCATTCACAGAATCATGGAGATCAGTTAAGACTCAAGGTTGGTGCTTAAATGCATCATTAAAGAATGATGAAGCTAAATTAGCTAAAGCATTATTAGTAGCAGACTACTTCTACAGCGAAGAAGGTCATAACCTTAACTCATATGGTCCTGAATCAGAAGGCTACACAAGTGGCACATTTAACTACCAAGGTAGACAAGTTCCAAAATTCACAGATGCAGCATTAGCTCAATTAAATGATTCAAAAATTGGTAAAGGTTCTTACACAGACTACTTAAGAAAATATGTTGGTGCAACTTTACCTGTAGGTTACGTTAAAGAACAAGGTATGGAATACCAGTGTACATCAGAAAACGCAAAGAATGGTTTAGCAATCATCAACAAAGCAATTGAAGAAGGTACATTCAAACATGTTGAATTATCAATGCAGAACAATGCATTCTACACAATTGTTCCTTCAGCATTTAACTTAACTTCTGGTCAAGTTACAGAACAAAGTGGTTATGAAGCAAATGATAAACTTGGCTTAATTAACTCAAAGGGTTCAACTGAAGCATGGAATATGCAACATGATTATGTTATCCATGGCTTTGGACAAGTTAAAGGTACAAAGACACTTGAAACAAAAGAACAGTATTTACAATTAGTAAATACAACATGGTCATTACCAAAACTCGTAAAGATCTATCAAGATGCTTACGAAGGTATGATCTTATAATTCAAAAAAATCAATAATTTATAGGGATGAGTAATAGGGATATTGCTCATCTCTATCCTTGATTATAGGAGAAAAATTTATGCAAAAAAATCAAACTAAACAGAAGAAAGATTTGAATGAAATCATGGTTAAAATTCAAAAGCCATTAGTAATTACTATGTTTATTATGGCTGTTTTACTCATTGTTTATGCATTTATCTTCTTTACACCTTTCTATGATATGTACATTATGGATAGCCCTCTTAAAACAAGTGCAGTAAAGCATTTTGGTTTTAGTTTATATAATAATGATGGAAGTTTATTATTTGATGAAGCTGCTTATGCATATAGAAATGAAAAGATTTTCGGCTTAGATTTAGCATATTTTACTAAATTTACACATGATATTCAGGCTTTAAATCATTTACTTTTTAGAATGGGTATTGCTACTATGTTAGTTTCTTTACTCTTATTTATCTATCGTGCTCAATTAAGAAAGAGATATTACGTTACTAACTTTGTTAGCGGTGGCATTGTCATTGGATTTGATATTTTTGCAGGAATTTTCCTTATTGCAAATCTTGTAAAATGGCAAGGTATTGTAGCAAGTCAGCGTTATGACATTATCAATGCTGGTAAAACATATAACGAACTTGCATATGATTCAACTGCTGAAACTTGGGAAATTAAAGAATATTTCTCAAAAGCATCTACAGAATGGGTATTTAATTTAGGTTACATTCTTTGTGCATTATTAATTACTATTGCGTTATGTGCATTAGCATTCTATGTAGTTAAATTTATTTACCAAAAGAAGCACAAAGCTATCGATATAAGTGGGGTAAAGATCAATGAATAGTAAATTTTTAAACAAATTAGATGAAATCAAAAATGACCCTAACTTTGATACAAAGAAAAGTAAATTAATTAAAGATGATATCTTAAGATATTCACCTAATAAATTATCTTTCTGGTTATGTATGTTAAGTATCGTTGCTAATATTGCAATGTTCATTATCATTTATTCAGAAAAGAACTGTACTTCAAATTGGCAGTTAGGTATTGACTTATTAGTTAATGTTATCTTCTTACTTGCTTGTTTCTTATTATCAGAAAAAACTAAAGCTTATAGAGTTGATAGCGCTAAAGCATGTTTTGTAATTGCAGGTATTCAAATCTTAAGAATCTTCTGGATTCCATTATTCTATTACTCAAAACATTTAGAATATTTAGAGGCAGTTAAGGCTGCTAGTGAAGCAGGAACTGATTTAGCTTATAGCGGAATTATTGGCTTAAGCGGTGGTAAATTTATTGCATGTATCGTTTTATTTATCATTTCTGCATGTGCATTAGTTGGTGCAGGAGTAGTATGTACTGTCAAAGCAAGAAAATTAAATGCACATTTAAAAGAATTAGAAAAGGTCGGTGACAAATAATGGCAGGATTAAAATTAGAACACATAAAGAAAATCTATGATGGTGGTGTTTGCGCTGTTCAAGATTTCGATATTGATATTAAAGATGGTGAATTCATTGTCATTGTTGGTCCATCTGGATGTGGTAAATCTACTACATTACGTATGATTGCAGGCCTTGAAGATATTTCTGAAGGTAAAGCATTTATTACAAATAGAAAAGACGAAAATGGTAATGTTCTTAAAGATAAAGATATTACAAATTTAGCAGCAAAAGATAGAGATATGGCGATGGTTTTCCAAAACTATGCTTTATATGCTCATATGACTATCTATCAAAACATGGCTTTCTCTTTAACTTTAAGAAAACAGCCTAAAGAATTAATTCATGAAAAAGTTATGTACGCAGCAGAAGTACTTGACTTAAATGCTCAATTAAATAAAAAACCTAAGCAATTATCAGGTGGACAACGTCAACGTGTTGCTTTAGGTAGAGCAATTGTCCGTGATCCTCAAGTATTCTTATTTGATGAACCTTTATCAAACTTAGATGCTAAATTAAGAGTATCAATGAGACGTGAAATTAAATTATTACATCAAAAGTTAAATGCTACTATGATTTACGTTACACACGACCAAATCGAAGCTTTAACTCTTGCTGATAGAATCGTTGTTATGTCAATGGGTGAAGTTCAACAAATTGGTACACCTCTTGAAATTTATTCAGATCCTAACAACGTATTTGTTGCTTCATTCATCGGTAACCCACCTATGAACTTTGTAAATGGTAAGATTTCGGAAGATGGTTCTAAATTCGTTTGCAAAGATTTCTCATTTGAATTAAATGATTCAAAGAAAGAATTAATTAAGAGAAACGATTATGCAGGCAAAGATATTATTCTTGGCTGCAGACCAGAATACTTTACTGAAGGTGGTTCATTAAAGTTTACTAATGAATTATTAGAACACATGGGTCCTTCTACATTATTCCATACACATATTGGTGAAACTAAGATGACAATCAAGTTACCAGGATGGTTAGATTATAAAGAAGGCGATACATTATCATTAGATATTAATCAGGATGTTATGTGCTTCTTTGATGCAAAAACTTCAAATAGAATTAGATAGGAGGTAAGTATGGATAAATTTTTAAATTGGTTCAAATTTCAAGTTAGAAAAACACTTATCTCATTAAAGAGAAACTATTATGTTATTCCTTTAATCTTCGTCGCTATTTGCTGTATTCAATTTATGTGTAGCTTATATATCTTATCACCAGGTTTTGCTAGAATTTCAAATACTGGTGTCGATGATATTAACTCATATGCTTCAGCATTTACATTTGTAGTTTCATTACTTACTATTTTATCTACTGTTGCATATATTAACTTTGCATTAAAGAAATATGGTGAAAAAAGACCTATTATCATGGTTGCAATCTATACAATTATGGTTGCAATTAACTTAGTATTATTATTCTTAATTTTAAGAGCAAATAATCAGAGTGTTATGCAAGACTATAACAAGATGATGGATCCTTCAACTGATGATGCTGCTAGATTAATCTGTGAAAAGTATGTTGTATTAGGAAGACAATGTTCAAATATTGTCATTGCTCAAATTGTTCTTGAAATTGTTAGCTTAGTATTAGTACATACAGCACCTTTAGTTCAAGCACAATTAAAGAAATTAAAATTCAAATCAATCCACATGGTTGGAGAAAAAGACTTAGGAGAAGAAACTAATGCCAAATAAAACAAAAAAATCTAATGAAGAAGAAACAAAAAAAGAAACTTCTTCAAAAGATGTTGAAACAAATCCATACGCAACTAATGGTGCGTTAAGCAAAATCCCTTATTGGGTAAAAGCAGTATTTATTAAATATTGGTTTTTTGGTGCGGTTTGTTTCTTTGTTGGTATGGGCTTAGGTTTAACAGGCTATAAATATGCTCTTGCTGCAGGTTTAATATCTGGTGCATTAACAGATATTGCCTGTGACAATATCCTAATTATGATGGATTCAGATTTAAATGAATCTAAAAACTACATGATCTATAAATCTAAAAAGGTTTGGTCGATGGTAGTTAATATTATTTATGCAATTGCTATTTATTTTGGAGTAGCTTATTTCTGTTCTTGGATTGTTAAACTTATTTATAATCAAGAAAATTGGTTCTTAAGTACTGTATTTGCGGAACCTTTATCTCAAGGTTTAGTAGCGATAGTATTCGATATGGCTTTAATTGGCTTAAAGAACTTAATTGTATATTTAATTAAAAAAAATAAAAAAGAAAATGAAATTAGTAAGGAGTAAACATGAAAATTTTATTTGTATCACCTGTCAGTGTAACTATTGAACTTGAAAATAATGAAATCTATTTTTCAAAAGAAAAATATGATGTTTTAGTTAACTCAAAAGTTGCATTAAAAGATGTTGATACAAATGTTTTTTCATTATTTGAATTAACTCCTAATACTGAATATGTAGTATCTGTTAATGATGAAAAAGTTTCATTTAAGACAGATGCAGTTAATCGTGTCTATGAAGATGAATCATTAGTTAAAGATGGTTCAGTAGATATGACAAGTCAAATTCAAACATTAATTAGTAATGCTCAAGAAAATGATATGGTTGTCATTAACGAAGGTACTTATTTAATTACATCTTTAAAATTAAAGAGTAATATGACTCTTTATCTTAAAAAAGGTGCTGAATTAATTGCTTCTACTAACGAACAAGATTTTAAAGATATTGAAGGATTTGTCACATTAAAAGATGGAAGAAAACTTGAATGTGGTTCTTGGGAAGGAGACCCTTGGAATCAAAAAGAATCTATCTTAATGGGTGTAGAATTAAACAATGTCAAAGTAGTAGGTGAAGGTACTCTCAATGGTAGAGCAAATGAATCAACTTGGTGGGTTGATTTTAGAAAGAAACCTTATGCTCGTCCTCATATGATTTATTTCATTAGATGTAATGAGGTTAAAGTACAAGGTATTAATGTTAAGAATTCACCTCAATGGACAATTCATCCATATTTCTGTGAAAATATTGGTTTCTATGATTTATACATTGAAAACCCAAAGATTTCTCCAAATACTGATGGATTAAATCCTCAATGTTGCACTAACGTTGAAATCATTGGTGTCTTATTCTCAGTAGGTGATGACTGTATCGCTTTAAAATCAGGTAAGATGGCAATTGGTAAAAAATACAAAACTCCTTCATCAAAAATCACAATTAGAAATTGCTGGATGAGATTTGGACATGGTGCAGTTGTTCTTGGTTCAGAAATGAGTGGAGGAATTAAAGATATTACTGTAGAAAGATGTATCTTTGACCATACTGATAGAGGTTTAAGAATTAAAACTCGTCGTGGTAGAGGTGATACAGCAGTAATTGATGGCATCACTTTCTCAAATATCTTAATGAAAGGTGTCTTAAATCCTTTAACAGTCAATATGTTCTATTTCTGTGATCCTGATGGAAAGACAGAATATGTTTGGTCAAAAGAAAAATTACCAGTCGATGATAGAACTCCTTATTTAGGTAAATTTACATTTAAAAATATTAAAGCTGAAGAATGTGAATATTGTGCAGGTTATTTCTATGGGCTTCCTGAACAACCTGTTGGAGAAATTAATATCGAAGATTGTGAATTTAGTTTTAAAGAAGATGCTGCTTCAGGTACTCCAATTATGATGACTAATGCAGAAGTCTGTTGTAAGAAGGCATTTACATTCAATAATGTTAAGAAAGTTAATATGAAGAATGTAGTTGTTAAAGGTAATGTAGGTCCTTTATATGACGTGTCTGGAAATGAGGAACTCTATTATGGATAGTATAGTAAGAGCATATTTTGTTGCAGATGAATTACCTGCTTCTAATATTCTTTCTAAAATGCTTAGCCTCATTACTCGTAAAGAAATTAATTTAGAAAAAGAAGGTAATGCATATAGAATTGGAGAAGTATCTGTAAAAGATTTTACAAAGATTGCAGCAAGTACTAAAACTCTTGCTAACGATTTAGATATCTTTGATTTAGAATTAATCGTTGTTCCTTTTTACGATATTAAGCTAATTAGTGGCATTAAGAAAAACAAAACAGGTGTCTATTTTCTTTACGATTTATTACTAGAAAAGTATAATAGTAATAAATTAGATGTAACAAATATCACATCAATTCTTAATGATGTGCCTACAGAAATTTTACTTACAGTAAAAAATTATATTAGACTTAATCAATCACTTGCAGAAACAGGTGAACTGATGTTTGCGCATCGTAATACAATTAATTATCGTATTAACAAATTTATCAGTTTAACTTCTATTAACGTAAGAGAAATGCAAAATGCGGTACTTGTTTACTTTATTATTACGTTAATGGATATTAATGAATAATTATTGAGGGGATAACATTATGGATAAAAATGTAGAAACAATTTACGAAGAATTAAAGAGTAACATCATTAATTTGGATTTAGTTCCTGGTACTAAAATTAGAGAAGAAGATCTTGCTTTAAGATTTAATGTATCTAGAACTCCAATTAGAACAGTTATTTCTAGATTAGAAAAAGATGATTTACTTACAGTTATTCCTCAAAAAGGAACTTATGTAAGTAAGATTAATATTGCAAATATTTCAGATTTTATTTATGTACGTAAAGCTGTTGAAGTCAGTGTTTTAGAAATTATTGAGAAGACACTTACTCTTCAACAAATTCAAGTTTTAAATGATATCTTAGCCCAACAGCATGAAATTATTATGATGGAAACCTCTATTGAAAAATCAAAGAAGTTCTTTCATAATGACAACTTATTCCATGCGACATTATTTAAATTTGCAGGCTTAGAAGGTGTATGGAAACTTATTCATACTGAGGCTACAACTTTAAATAGAGTTAGAATTATGGCAAACTTACGTACTACAACTCAAGTAGAAAAAATTTACGAACAACATTGTCAAATTGTTGAATGCTTAAAGAATCATCAATTAGATGAAGCAAAACAAATTTTCTCATCTCATATGGATGGTGGTTTTGAAGGCATTAATGATGTAATCGATAAATATAGAGATTACTTCATGTAGAAAGGAACCACATGGTTAAAGAATTTGTCGAACAATATTTAAGAGAATTCGTCTCTTATAAAACTAATAGATGGTGCTATGAAGATGGTATTTTACTTACTGCATGCGTAGCATTATATGAATCAACTAATGATAAAAAATATAAAGATTTCGTTATTGATTACTTAAATAAATTTGTTAGAGAAGATGGATGTCCTATGGGATATAATCTTTTAGATTATAATATCGATGACGTTCAAGCTGCGACTGTTCTACCTTGGGCATATAAAGAAACTAAAGAAGAAAAATTTAATAAAGCAATTGAATTATTTTATAAACAACTTCTTGGTCATCCAAGATGTAAATGCGGTAACTTCTTTCATAAAAAGAGATATCCTTATCAAGTTTGGATGGATGGACTTTATATGGGACAAGTTTTCTACTGCAAATATTCAGTTGATAGAAAACTCGATAAGAACATTGATGATATCGTAAGTCAGTTTAAGAATGTAAGAAAATATCTCTTCGATGAAGAAAGAAAATTATACGTTCATGCTTATGATGAAAATAAAGTAATGCAGTGGGCAGATAAAGTTACCGGTAAAGCTCCTAACGTTTGGTCTAGAGCATGCGGATGGATGATGATGGCATTAGTTAATATCTATGAAATTGCTAGCCCTGTCTATCCAGACAAAGTAAGTTTTATCCCTTCAATGTATAAAGAAATGATTGATGGGTTAAAACCATATGTTGATAAAGAACATTTTATGATTCATCAAGTTGTTGACCACATTGGAGAAAAAGGTAATTATTTAGAAACTTCTGGTTCATCTATGATGGCATTTAGTTTATTAAAAGCTTATAGACTTGGAATGGTTGATAAATCATATCAAGAATTAGGCTTAAAGATGTATGAAGGTATTACTAAAACTTATTTAAAAGAAACTGATGGTCATTATGCTCTTGGAGGTATTTGCCAAGTTGCAGGACTTGATAACGAAAGAAGAAACGGAAGCGCAGAATATTATTATTCAGAAAAAATCTGTGAAAATGAAGTTAAGGGTGTAGCACCTTATATGATGTTAGTATCCGAAGTGTTAAGAAAGGATAATTAATTATTATGAAAGAATTTTTAGGAAAAGATTTCTTATTAAATACAGAAACTGCAAAAATTTTATATCACAAATACGCAAGTAAAATGCCTATTTATGATTATCACTGCCATTTACCAATTAAGGAAATTTATGAAGATCGTAAATTTGACTCAATTACTGATTTATGGTTAGTTGAAGGTCACTTTGGAGACCATTATAAATGGAGAGCAATGCGTAATAATGGTGTAAGTGAACACTTTATTACAGGGAATGCAACTAAGAAAGAAAAGTTCTTAAAATGGGCAGAAACAATTCCTTATGTTGTTGGTAACCCTTTATATCACTGGACACACTTAGAATTACAAAGATATTTCGGTATTAACGAAATTTTATCACCAAAGAACGCTGAAAAAGTTTATGACTTAATGAACGAAAAATTAAAAGGTATGTCTGCTCGTTCAATTATTGAATCAAGTAATGTTGATACATTATGTACAACTGATGACCCAATTGATGATTTACATTATCATAGAGCATTATGGGAAGATAAGTCATTTAAAGTTCATGTTTATCCTGCATTTAGACCTGATAAATTAATCAATGTTGATTGGGATTCATATGTTCCTTATATCAAACAATTATCCGAAGTTGTTGGCTATGAAATTAAAGATTTAGTAGCATTAGAAAAAGCTATTAAAGAAAGAATTGAATTCTTCCATCAAAATAAATGTAGAATTGCTGACCACGCATTAGATGTAGTTATGTATGAAGATGCAAGCTTTGATGAAGTTAATGAAATCACAAAGAAAGCTTTAAGAGGCGAAACATTAACTCAAAGTGAAATTGCTAAATACCGTGGCTATATCATCGTTATGCTTGGTAAAGAATACCATAAACATGGTTGGGTACAACAATACCATATCAAAGCATTAAGAAATAACTCATCTAGAATGATGAGAACAATTGGTCCAGATACTGGTTTTGACTCAGTTAACGATGGACAAATTGCTCGTCCATTATCAAGAATTTTAGATAAGTTAGATGAAAATAACGAATTACCAAAAACTATCTTATATTCATTAAATCCATCAGATAACGAATTACTTGCAACTCTTGCTTTCTGCTTTAGAGAAGAAGGAGTTCCAGGTAAGATGCAACTTGGTTCAGCTTGGTGGTTCCTTGATCAAAAGGATGGTATGGAAAAACAATTAACTGCTTTATCTAACCTTGGTTTATTATCAAGATTTATTGGTATGTTAACAGACTCTCGTTCATTCTTATCATACACAAGACACGAATACTTCCGTAGAATTTTATGTAACAAGTTAGGTGACTTAGTTGAAAATGGTGAATATCCAAACGATATTGAATTCTTAGGAAAAGTAGTTGAAGATATTTGCTTCAACAACGCAAAAAAATATTTTGATTCATCAAGATAATATGGAAAAAAATAAAATCTATTTAATTGGTGATTCAACATGTCATACTAATAACTTTGATACCTTTCCTCAAGTAGGATGGGGTCAAGTTATTGGAGAATACATTAATTCTAATTATGAAGTAGTTAATTTTGCACAAAATGGTAGATCTACTAAATCATTTATCGATGAAGGCTTATTTAAACCATGTGAAAAGAGTATTGCTAAAGGTGATTATCTATTTATCCAATTTGGTCATAATGATGAAAAAACTGATGAAGCAAGACACACAGACCCATTTACTACTTACCAAGAAAATCTATTATTCTTTGTAAATATTGCTAAAAAGGTAGGTGCTACCCCAGTCTTATTATCATCAATATATCGTCGTCATTTTGATGAAAACGGAGTAATTGAAGAGAATTGCCATTTAGATTATCCTAAAGCAATGGAAGAACTTGCTTCTAAAGAAGATGTTATTTACATCGATATGTGCGAACTTACTAAGCAAAAATTAGTAGAACTTGGTGTAGATGCAAGTAAAGAATTATTCATGAATTTTGATAAAAATATTTATCCAAATTATCCTGAAGGAAAAGAAGACAATACTCATTTAAGAGAAAAAGGCGCAAGAATGGTTTGTGAACTTCTAGTTAAGGAACTTGCAAAAAATTCTATTACCTCAAAAATTTTAAAGAAATAAAGATGTAGCTTGCTACATCTTTTTCTTGTTCGCCTAATGCTAAAATAAAGTAAGGTATATAAATATTCGCAAAATAATAATTAACCCTATTGCGAAAATAATTCTTTTTTAATATACTATTTTTAGGTGATTATAATGATAGTTCGTGATTTTTCAAAATGTAAGTTAAGCAATATTAGTTATGGTGGTTCTGAAAAAAAACTAGGTATTTTATTTAATGGAACTCCATTTATGTTAAAATTTCAAAAGAAGTCACCATTTGGTGTTAGATATAATACTATTTCCGAATATATTGGTTCTCATATTTTTCAACTTCTTGGAATTGATTGCCAAGAAACTTATTTAGGTACTTATAACGATCAATATGTTGTTGCATGCAAAGATTTTGTTTCTAAAGATCATCTCTTTGTACCTTTTAATGATGTTGGTGAATCAACTATTGATGAAGACAAAGATAAATATCAATATAGTTATGAAGATATTATCGCATTACTTAACGCTAATAAAAAATTAACTGATGTTGATGAAGTTACTTCTTCATTTTTTGATATTTATATTATTGATGCTTTATTAGGTAATTTTGATAGACATGGTGCAAACTGGGGATTTATAAAACATAATAATAAATACACTCTAGCACCTGTATTTGATAATGGTTCGTGTTTATTTCCTAATATGTCAGATGAAGATGAAATGAAAAAAATAATTGAATCAGAGGAGCAAATTAATTTAAGAGTTTATAAATTTCCGACATCACAAATTAAGCTTAATAATAGTAAGAGTTCTTATTTTGATATTATTTCTTCTTTACAATTTGATGAAGTAAATGAGGCATTGAAAAGAATTTATCCTCGTATAGATTTAGAAAAAATCTATAGGTTAATTGATGAAATTAATATAATTTCAGATATTCATAAAGAGTTTTATAAAGTAATGATAAAAAATAGATATGAAAAAATTATTAAATATTCATATCAAAAATTAGTTGGTGATGAACATGAAAGAGTATAGATCAGTAGGAACTATTTGTGTTAAAGATGAATATAATCTAGTGTATAAAGTTTGTAAAATTGAATATATTTTATATGAAGACGATAAATTTAAATATGTTTTTACACCTAATTATTCTGTTATTAATTTACTACATACAAATTTATTTCAAGGTATTCCAGGACTAAATTTAGATTTAAATAAAAAAGAATATATTAGAGATAATATGAATCCTGTCTTTATTTCTGAACGAGTTCCTTCAAAGAATAGAGAAGATTACTATGAATTATTAGCAGAATTGAATATGGAATATATGGACCCTATCAAATATTTAATTTTGACAGATAAAAAATATTCAGGGGATAATCTATTTGTTGAAGCATATGAAGAAAAAAGATTAATAAATATAGATGAAACAACATTAAATAATGACTTATTAATAGGAAGAGTTTTAAAAAATATCTGCTTAGGAAATGATATTTTATTTAATGGAACTAGAATTGATGATTCTAATAGGGAGTCTTTTTATAACATTTTTATAATTCTTTACAAAAAATGCTGTGAATCTAAAAAAAGTATAATTCAAGAAGGAATAAATAACGCTAAAAAAGAAGGCAAATATAAAGGCAGAAAACCAATTCAAGTAGATATGGATCTTTTTAATGATAGATTAGAAAGAGTTGAGAGAAAAGAATTAACTAGACAACAAGTTATGAATGAATTAGGTATTAGTAAAGACAAGTATTATAGGCTTAAAAATATTTCGCAAAAATAAAAACAACCCTATCGCGAACAAATTACCAAATTAAAAGATGTATTTCAAAGTTGAAAATACATCTTTTTTATTGCATTTTTGAGGCTATTTGACATGAGACCAAGAAATTCTTGATTCGTTGCCTTTGCCAGGTCCATAAGAATTTTCTTCGTAGAATCTACAATTCTTATGTCTATCAGTACCTGACCAAATAGAAAAACCTTCTTTTTTAATATGTGAATCTAAATAACAATTCTTGAATGTTACCATTCCATATTCTCTCCAAGGACGTGCAAGATATACTGATTCATCTCTAGTTAATTTTGATTTAACAATCTTACAATCTTCAAATATGAATCCATGATTATTTTCTTTATCATGATCTGGAGCGCAAATATATGTATCTGTTTCACAAGGGAGAGATTCAATTGTACAATCTTTAAATATTGCACTAGCTCCTCCAAAGATAAAATCGACAGTACCTGCAATGTAACATGAATAAAAATATTGATGGAATTCTCCTTCATGAACTCTTTCATCTTCTGGAAGAAGAGAAGCATATCTTTCAATTAAATCAGGAGAGAAAGGACCACAGAAGAGAGTATCTTGATGGGCAATTAATGAACAATTAATGCACTTAATATCATCGTTATAAAGATGTAATGCTACTGCTTGTTCTACATCTTTTCCTTCTCCAGCATCATTGATGATGGTTAAATTTTGCAATGTAACTCTAGGTGCTTTAACTAGCATTGTGTAAGTTCTAAAAGTAACGTATGGTCTACCATCTTGGTGAATCACATTAGCAGAATCACCATAGATAATTTTAGCTTTACCTTGACCATCAATAACTATGTCTGGTTTATTTACTACAACTTTTTCACGATATTCTTCATCTACTAAAATGATGGTAGTAGGTTTTTTAATTAACTCTATCGCTTCGTTTATAGTTTTTATCTTTTCTTGTTTCCCAACATACATTGTATACATCTTAATCACCAGTTACATTATAATAAAAGAGTCAAAAAAATAAAAGTTTATTTATACATAGTATATATTTTAAAATTTGTTGTATACAACAGTAAAAATGTGGTGTATAATAATTTCAGTAGAATGCCAATAGTTTATAGGAGGATTTAATAAATTATGGATATTTTTGAAAGAGTACACGAAATAGGTTTAGTTCCAGTCGTCGTATTAAATAAAGTTGAAGATACAATCCCAACAGTAAAAGCTTTACATGATGGTGATGTACCAGTTGCAGAAATCTGCTTCCGTACACCTTGTGCTGCTGAATGTATTAAATTAGCTGCAAAGGAATTCCCAAATGATTTAATTGGTGCAGGTACAGTTATCAATGGTGCTCAATGTGAAGAAGCAATTGATTGTGGCGCAAAATTCATTGTTTCACCTGGTTTATCAAAAGAAGTAGCAGATGTTTGTAAAAAACACGGTGTTCCTTATTTCCCAGGTGTCGTTACACCAACAGAAATCATGGAAGCTATCTCATATGGCTTAACAACATTAAAATTCTTCCCAGCAGGTGTCTTTGGAGGATTAAAAGCAATCAACGCATTAGGCGCAGCTTTCCCTCAATGTAAATTTATGCCTACAGGTGGAGTTGATAATTCTAATTTAGCAGAATTTATCGCAAGCCCAAAAATCATTGCTTGTGGTGGTTCATGGATGTGCAAAGGTACACCAGCTGAAATTACAGAAAAATGTTTATCAGCAAGAAAGATTATTAAAGGAGAATAATTAGTTAATATGGCAAAAGTAGTAACAATGGGAGAAATCATGTTAAGACTTTCTTCCGCAGGAAATTCAAGATTTGTTCAATGCCAACAATTTGATGCATGTTATGGTGGAGGAGAAGCTAACGTTGCAGTTTCTCTTGCTAACTATGGTCATGACGCATTCTTTGTTTCAAAAGTTCCTTCACACGAAATTGGTCAGTGTGCAATCAACGCTTTAAGAAGATATGGTGTTAAGACAGACTTCGTTGCTCGTGGTGGCAATAGATTAGGTATTTATTATTTAGAATCAGGTGCTTCTATGAGACCTTCAAAGGTTATTTATGACCGTGCAGGTTCATCAGTCGCAGAAGCTGATCCTTCAGATTACGATTTCGATTCAATTTTCGAAGGTGCTTCATGGTTCCACTGGTCAGGTATTACACCTGCAATCAGTGATAAATCAGCAGAATGCTTACGTTTAGCATTAATTGCTGCTAAAAAACATGGTGTTACAGTTTCATGTGACCTTAACTTCCGTAAGAAATTATGGACAAGTGAAAAGGCTATCTCAGTTATGAGACCTTTAATGCAATATGTTGACGTATGTATTGGTAATGAAGAAGATGCAGCTTTATGCTTAGGCTTCAAACCAGAAGCAGACGTAGAAAAAGGCCAGACAGATGCATCAGGTTACTATGCAATCTTCAAACAAATGGCTAAAGAATTTGGCTTTAAATATGTTGTTTCAACATTAAGAGAATCTTACAGTGCTTCACACAACGGTTGGAAAGCATTAATTTATAACGGAAAAGATTTCTACGAATCAAAACACTATGATATTTTCCCAATTATTGACCGTGTTGGTGGCGGTGACTCATTCTCAGGTGGCTTAATCCACGGCTTATTAAAATGGCCAGAAGATCAAGGAAAAGCTCTTGAATTTGCAGTTGCAGCATCAGCATTAAAACACACAATCCCAGGCGACTTCAACTTAGTTTCTGAAGCAGAAGTTAATGCTTTAGCAGGTGGAGACGCATCAGGTAGAGTTCAAAGATAGGAGTTTATAATGAGAGAATTAGACGTTAGATACGCAAATCATCCAGATGATTCAAAACATTACACAACTGAAGAATTAAGAAAGCATTATTTAATTGAAGATGTTTTTGTAAAAGATGATATTGCATTAACATATTCACACCAAGATAGAATTATCGCAGGCGGTGCTTATCCTGTTACTAAAGCTTTAAAGCTTGAAGCAGGTGATGCATTAAGAGCAGATTACTTCTTACAAAGAAGAGAACTCGGTATTTTTAACTTAGGTGGAGATGGCAAAGTTACTTTAGACGGTAAGACATATATCTTACATAGAACTGATGCCTTATATGTTGGTATGGGAACTAAGGATGTAATATTTGAATCAGTCGATTCTTCTCATCCTGCAAAGTTCTATATGGCAAGTTCACCTGCTCATAAGACATGCCCAACAGTTTATTTACCAATTGAAAAGGCTGCTAAAAAACCATGTGGTGACGATGCTCATATGAACAAGAGAGTTATTAACCAGTTCATTCATTCTGATGTTCTTGAAACATGTCAGTTATCAATGGGCTTAACTCATATTGAAGAAGGCAGTGGTTGGAATACAATGCCTTGCCATACTCATGAAAGAAGAATGGAAGTTTACTTCTATTTCGATTTAGGTGAAGATGATGTTGTCTTCCATTTAATGGGACAACCTCAAGAAGTTAGAACTATTGTTATGAAAAATGAACAAGCAGTTATCTCACCATCTTGGTCAATCCATTCAGGATTTGGTACTAAGAACTATACATTCATTTGGGCTATGTGTGGTGAAAACAAGACATACGATGATATGGATGTTATCAAAGCAACAGACTTAAAATAAGTCGAAAGGAAAAAGAATATGAATCAGTTTTCATTAGAAGGTAAAGTCGCATTAATTACAGGCGCATCTTATGGTATTGGCTTTGGCATTGCTCAAGCATTTGCTGCAGCTGGTGCAAAAATTGTTTTCAATGATATTAACCAAGAATTTGTCGACAAAGGTTTAGCAAACTACAAAGCAGCTGGTATTCCAGTTCACGGTTATGTTTGTGACGTCACTAAAGAAGACCAAGTTCAAGCTATGGTTAAGAAGATTGAAGAAGAAGTCGGTGTTATTGATATTTTAGTTAATAACGCTGGTATTATTAAGAGAGTTCCAATGACTGAATTATCTGCAGATGATTGGAGAAAAGTTATCGATATCGATTTGACTGGACCATTCATTTGTTCAAAGGCTGTCATTCCATCAATGATTAAAAAAGGTCATGGTAAAATCATTAACATTTGCTCAATGATGAGTGAACTTGGTAGAGAAACTGTTTCTGCTTATGCTGCTGCAAAAGGTGGTTTAAAGATGTTAACAAGAAACATCTGTGCAGAATATGGTGAATTCAATATCCAGTGTAATGGTATTGGACCTGGATACATTGCTACTCCACAGACTGCTCCATTAAGAGAAGTTCAACCAGATGGTAGCAGACATCCATTCGATCAATTTATTTGTTCAAGAACACCAGCAGGTCGTTGGCTTAATCCAGACGAATTAGGTGGACCAGCTGTATTCTTAGCATCCGATGCATCAAATGCTGTCAACGGACATATTTTATATGTCGATGGTGGTATCTTAGCATACATCGGCAAACAACCTAAATAAGAGATAAAAACCGCTAAATTATCTTTTATGCTACTAAAACGTTCGGATCCTCCTCCGGGCGTTTTTATTTTTGTAGCAACAAAAAAGATGCTCTGTCGAATAGAGCACCTTTTATGTCCGCGATTATATCTAATTTTGTATTAGAAACGTGATGGATTTACTTCGTTGTCATTTAACATTGAGAAGAAGTGAACGAAGTAATCAGCTAATTCTGCAGGTGTTTCTGGATATCCTTTGTTGACCCAAGAAATGTAGACGTTGAATAGTCCACCTGAGAAGAATAAATAGCCGTATCCTGTCTTTCCACCGATGAGCATGTATTTATCGAAATTCTTTTTGAGAAGGTTTAATAAATTTTGCTTCTTTAAGATATTTACGATTTCTTTTGCTTTTGGTTCAAGGAAGTGTTCGAAGAATCTTGTATAGAAGACTCTTGGTGGTAAAGAATCGAAGTCCATTGGGTTTTGTGCTAAGTATTCATCTGAATAACAATCAAGATAGTATTCAATTACTTCATATAAAGAAGTGAAGTGACGGTAGTAAGTTACTCTAGTGTAACCTGACTTGTCAGCAAGATCTTGAATTGTAATATCTCTGAGTGGCTTAGTTTGTAGTAATGACATTAGGGCTTCTGAGATGTTCTTTTTAGCAATATTACTTTTTGACATTTTTTATCCTCCAAATAAACAATTCCCCCATTACTATTGTAACAAAATGTAATAAAGTGTACAAGATTGTAAATGAATTTTTTTGCAAATTG
>AUXO016405738.1_pt1 | contig 17494 bp, 12 predicted proteins | sample 768731 | NCBI WGS metagenome assembly AUXO01 (sample SAMN02715735, study PRJNA202380) | gut metagenome | biome: sheep rumen | host: Ovis aries | place: New Zealand: Palmerston North
AAATTAATGATTTAACGATAATAACATTTATATCTCAGTTCTAATCCTTGTTTTAATGGAATAGACTTGAAACACAAATTTGTTAAGTGTCTGGCAAATTAAAAAATTGTCTTAATCCTTGTTGTAATGGAATAGATTAGGAATCTCTATGATTATGCATTATGAATTGTGAACTGCAATGTCCTTGTTGTAATGGAGTAGATTTGTATCAACATGTCAAAGAACTTTTGGGTATTAGAGTCGTTCCATCCAGTGGGAGAGGAACACATCGCTGAGGGAATAGCTGGTGTTGCTGATTGTGACTTCATCATTCAGCAACCCTTTTTCTACGAGCGCATCTGCGAGGCGACGCGATGCGGAGGGAGAACCTATTTTATATGTACTCAGGAATTCTGATGCTGTAATCTGTTGCACACTTCCTTCCTTGGCTATTGCTATCAGATAGTCCCACTGCTTGTCTGTCAGCATCTGGCGATACTGCAGATATACGGTTTCGCCCTGCTTCATCAGTTCTTCACATGCTCTCTTTACGTCACTGATGGCAATTTCCTCACTGCCATTGGCAAAAATAGAATGACAAAGCTGTTGTGTGTAATATGTGTGGCGACGTGTCCAGTTCAATATGAATTGCAGGGCTTCGTCCGTGATGCTTCTCTGGCGTTCAGCCAAAAGTCTGTGGATGAACGTAGAGTAAGATGCTTCTGATATCTTGCCCAGCGATACGAATGTCGTACTGTTGTAGAAAGGTTTCTTCTCATTGGTGAAGATATCTGCCATCATGTGTTTCTTACTGCCACAGAATATGAAAGTGAGATTATGGCACTGCTGGATGTATGTGCGCAGCAGTGCCTCCATATTCTGTTCGGGGTAGTCGCGTATCTGCTGAAACTCATCAAAGGCAATTACGATATGTTCCCCCTGACTGTCAAGGAACTCGAAGAGTCCGCGCAAAGTGTACTCCTTCTCATGCGGAGTCTGGTATGCTATTTGCAGTTGTGGCTCTCCTGTTATGTTGTCGAATGAGAATTGCGGACGAAGCGATTTGATAAAGGTAAGCAGTTTGTCACCCACAGAAGTCTTGGGTTGGAAGGACCTCATCGCTGCCTCTGCCAGCAGTTTGATGAAGTCATCAATATTTCGCGAAGCGAATATATCGATGTATATGGTATGGATACCCGACTGCGTAGCGGAGAGTTCATCAAAGAGACGCCATATCAAGCCAGTCTTTCCCATACGTCGTTGGGAAATCAGTGTCATGTCTGAATGATTGACACAGTTGCGCACCATCAGCTGCAGTTCTTCCTCTCTGTCACAGAATAGTTCCTTTGATTCGTATGACTTGATTATAAACGGATTTTCCATATCACTATGACTTTTTTCTATCATTTCTGGTGCAAAGTTACACATTTTTCTTTAATTACACAAAATGTGTTACACAAAATGTTGAATCAGCCCTAGCAGAAATTGATAAAACCGAGAGGAATAACCACCTTGATTTTCAACGAAAGTTTACACTTCTGTTATGCTCTTCTCTTCGAATATCATTTGAATGAATATACCAATAAACATTGCGACAAATGAGAATTGAATAAGGAAGTCTCTCAAGATGAAGAAAGTGCCACCACTATCTAACTCCCAATTAGTGGCGATAGGATGATTCTTTTTTTGAGACGATTCTGGATCTGGGGAAACTATATGCACTATTCTTAATCCATTCAGTCTCTCTGCTGCTGTGATATTTCCTTTTTTCTCGTCATAAGAGACTTTTCCTTCTATTGAAACGTTATTCGAAGCAGACTTTATTTTTAATTCCCCCTTAACGTTTAGATCTTCTTGAGTCTTAATCTTTTTACCACTCTCGGACACGAACTTGAATCGTCTGTTTTCTACCTGTCGTTCATTATTATCATTATACACATAGTCTTCATAAAAATCTTCTAAAACTCCACTTCTTTCAAGAAAGCGTTCTCCTGTAAAATTAATAATAAACAGTCCAATGACTAGCGACAAACCATAACTGATTACCATCACATGCATGCATCTAAAGAACTTTTCAATAGTATTCTCCTTAGGCAACAGATTATTTATTTCGTATGTTACGAAAGCAAATACTATTGCCATTAGCCACAAACAAGTACTCCACGACACAATGGAATCAAAAAAAGCCCCATATAACTCATTTCCCACAGCCAACGAAAGCCATGCGGCCGTAATCGATGCTATAAGTCGAGGATAGAACACATGCATATTCAAAATCCATTTTGTACTATACACAAAACGTCTAATGAACAAAATTACAATGTATATGGCAAATACCTTTATAGCAATAACTCCAAATTTAGCCAACGTGCCATTAGGACCAACATTCTTAGATGATTCTATTAAGCTATTGGGAATTACTTTGTCGCCATAAATTAAAACAGCCAGAATAACAGTTATAGTCAATAAGATGGAGAGCATTCTTTTTGACACCATTATATGCCTCTGTTTGCTTAATTTAATGGAGCCCCCATCTAATTTATCCTTTTCAGTATTTTCGCTTGAAAATTTATGAAACAACCATATAAATATGAATAGAGTAACTATAAGTACACCCAGAATAATAATAATGATAGTTAATGGGAGTTCTTCCCAAATTTCTTGTACTAAAAAATCTGGAATAACGAATAAACAACCAAATAGTATAAGGACAGGTATCAGCATGAAATAATTTGCATCTTTAAATAGATGCATATGCATTACATCTGCTACATCATACCTCTTCAAAAACCATTTCGATATTGCCGTTTTTCTTTGGTGCTGCCTGTACGACAGTTCTTCTACAGCCGCAGTTGGATTATCATTTATATATTCCAACACGTTTTCCATGTTACATGCATGAATACTTTTGTCTTTATCCAATGTTATAAAGCAAACTCGCCTCATTTCCTCTTCTGGCGACGTAAACCACGAATCACGTATCTTGAATTTATGAGGTCTAAATATCTTTCTGTCTTTATAATTTAAAGGATTATGTACCCACAATATCAACCCATATAAACAATAGATGAATCCACCAACAACATAAAAACACGTATAAATTATGCATAGTAGGCACGCTAACCACCACCAGAGCATTCTGAGTACTATTTTCAATAAGCTTTCTGTCGCAATAGTAGATGGATCTTTTTTAGAATAGTATAAGAAATGCCTTTCCGCCTCTGGGCTTATAATGTCATTGACCCAAGCTTCTTCGTCTTCATATAACTTCTCTGCGTACAATCCCCTTATTATTTTCTTTTTATCCTCCTCACTAACACCAACACCTTCACGATCTTTTATTAAATCATTTACAAGGCCACGCTGATAATAGTATTCACATTTATGCATCAAGGCAGAGAAGAAGAAATTATTCATCAAGCCTGAATACATAGATTGATAATACTTGCTCGTCTGAAAAACATCAGAGTGTCTCAAATCAAACATGAAGTCGAGCAATAGTTTACGTAGGAATCCTATCGTTTGTTCGTTATTCTTTTGTTCTTGTTTTTCTTCTTTCTTAATATCCTTCCATAAAGAAACAAACTTCTGATATATGTTATCAAATTTTTGATACATGTAATCAAATAATGCAGTAGGTGAGAACGTCTTTATTGAAGCGCCTTCAGCCTTGTTGTCTATTTCTCCCTTAAGATAGAATTTCCCTTCAGCATTTTTATGCATCCCCATGAGCCATAATGATGAGTATGAAGCATCACCATCATTGTTGGCACACATGTTTTTATATGATTCCTTCTCGATACCCTCTGATTTCGTGCCATAATACCTTTTATCTATAAGGCTTTGAATGAAATTCTTATTCAAAGGATACTTTGTGCAATATATGTTTTTTAGTCTTTTGCTAAGATCGTCAGTAGAATCACTGTTAAACGGCAACTCAAGAATGACTTCCTCAATATGCCTAATTTTGATATCTTCTAAAGTTTCCGATATCGTCTCTTCATTTTCTATACTGTCAAAGTACTTATCTCCATCCCCACATTTATATGTACTATAATGTACGATAAAGCGGACGCTATTCTCAGTAATGGCAACGCTAATAGGATACTTGGGGGACATCTTTCTACTTATATCCCCAGAATCAAAGTATGCGGGCAAATCTATATATTCATAAACTGCTATGCCTTTTTCTATTCTAGAGATTCTCTGATTAAGACGGAAGTACTTACCATAATTCATTTTATATCCTCCTTTAGCGCTATCACATACTTTTCAATCGCAACACACAATTTATAAAATTTCTCTTTGTCTTTATTGTCTTTAAACTCGGAAATATTAAATTGGGATTTGAAATATATGTACTCTTCCCATATTTCATGCCACTGTCGAACCGTACCAAATGCTGTTAGATGTACCATTTGCGTAAAATGCTCCAGGAAGCCACCAAGATTAACATTCTTCTTAATGAAATCAGTTATCAATACTGATCCATTGGTATTAAAGATACCTCCGTTTCGAGGAATATCCACATCTGCCAACATCTTTTTATATCGGTATTGTAGATTCAGGACTTCCTGATAATAGTCGTTCGCATTTTTTCTAACATTTGGCATCCATTCTTCTTTCCCTGTATCTCCACCATAAATCTTATCAGCTACTTTGTATATTTCCCTTGGAGACATCCTAGTTATGCCTGAATCCACAAGTTGCTTCTCCATCAGCTTAAGTAGATTATACATAAACAGTTTTGGAGTATTTGTTGGGCAAGCACCAACAGCAATGTACCAATACTTTTCATTACGATTCAGTCCTTCTGCAAGAAGTCGTTCATATACTGCAGACGTGTATGCAGAAATAAACATAAAATAAAATCTTTCATGAGGACCGAATTTGTATTTGTCCTCTTCCAAAATATTAAGGAGATTTATTTTTAAATTTTCTTGCTTATCATTTTGATTATTCTTCTGATTCTTTTTTCTGCTTAAGTAGCGTAGCAATTCATCATATTCGCCTGATGGATTATCGCATGTTATCGCATTAGCTAAATTATCCCAGTCTTTATCCCAGTCTGTTTCATCAAAAATTTTTTGTGTTTCTCTATAGCAATAAATACGATCAAGCAACTCGTAGCCATACTCGTTATTTAGAAGATAGTCAAGAAGGATAAAGTCGTACTTCTTAGTTTGCAAGGCTTTTTCCGCATCTTCTAAAGTTTCCGCATATTCTATTAAGAATGTGCCCTCATCGTTTATATCTTTTTCAATTTCAGTCCAAAATATATTATTCAGTTCTGAATCTATTTTATCCTTAATTTTTTGTAAATATTCTCCTTCTCCTACGTATTTATAGCCAAGAAGTGATACTCCTTCAGTAGCTCTATCTTTATTTTTCTCGGTTTTTTCAGAGCTATCCTCTTTCTCTTTCTTTACAAAAAGAGCTGACATCATGCGTATCAATGATTTTAACAACCCATAAAAACAATTGCCCGTTTCGCAGTTCTTATTACCATCTTGTGATGTATTGTTGTTTTCCTGCGAAGTTTGTGAAACTATTTCGTGAAGACTTTCTTTGGTAAAGTTGATCTTCTTTTCTTTTGCGTCATTTTCGTTCTTCTCAAAAAGTTGAATGATTTGTTCTTTAGCTTTGTACGATTCGCCTTTAAACCAAATATACAAAGCGGATTTTTTTAAGCCATGTTTACATGATCTCCATTCTACTTTATCTTTTCCAAATTGATCCTCAAATAGATTCTTTATTATTCGTAGTTTGCAGTTATTGTATAATCCATCTTCTGCTTTTGGAGTATTCTCTTCTTTAGGATCCATCTGCGAATGAGCTTTATCATCAACCAAGAGGATTCTCCACTTTCTACTCGTAATATTATCTATGATAGATTTATCGTTATCTTTTTTCTTTTTAAACTCATCTTTTATCATTAATTTCGTAGCACTCTCAGAATGGAATATGAAGGGAGAGACACCACTTGCATGAGCTCCCGATAGAAATGCCTGTTTCGTTAATCTAGCATTTAAGTTCGCATATTCTTTCGCCACGCCTAAACTGTATAGGCCACGCTTATAGTTGGTATCTATTTCAGAGATTGCATTAAACAATCCTTCTGAACCTCCAGCTATATGCAGTGGTTCCGGCTTATCAACTACTTTTCTGATAATTCTTTCAAATGGAACGATTTTATTCCATATACTACTGTCTAATATCTGATATGAGCGTGAAATTCGCGAAGGAATTCTATCTCTTAATTTTGATAGTTTTTCTTTTTCAATATCTTTTCCTCCTACAGAAATACTTCCTGATAGATTATATAGATTATACACATAACTATCATCGAGTGTTATATGCACAATAGGGAGATACTCCTTCTTTTCTTCATCTTCACTTTCTTCTGAAAGAAAGAATTCCTGGGCAAAAGTAGCAACATCGTCTTCTTTTGATACTTGACCTTTTGAAAAATCTTTATGAGAATGAACAACAATTCTTACCTTAAAAGCATTTTGGGAGTCTAAGTTACCCTCTGAAAATCGTTCCTTGTCACTATTGTCACTCAATAGAGACTCCAACAAACTACATTTAAAGGAATCTTCCTTTTCCGCAGGGTCTAATTTGTATTGGAATTTATTCTCTTCAGTTTTTTTAAAAATTAAAACGTAGCTTTTTAACTTATATTGCTGATCTTCCATAATTGTTATTGTAAAATAAGACGAAAATATGCAAGTAGCTCCTACGACACATTATAGGTTTCTCTCAAAATTTATCTATCTGTTGTTTAACATCTGCATATATTTCCGAGACTGATGCATCATCAGGAATTCCATCTTTGCCTGTATATTTTAAAGTTATGTCAGGAAACCTTTCGAGTTTATCCTTAGTTGTTTCTTTTATATATTCTTCTTTCCCTCCCACAGTCCATCTTGAAATACAATCAGATAGTTTGTTGAGGAAAGCCCTCTTTCCACCAGATTCCATCGCATCTATAGCGATTCCGATTGCTTCATCGATGTCGTATGTGCGTAAAGCCTTTGCGATTTGAGAATTAGAATGGTCAAATATCGCAATACTTAATTTATTTTCGTTTTCTAAGAAGGAAAAGTTTGACTCCTTGTAAGATATTACATCAAACGGTTTCTTAGCATCAATATCACCATCATGTAGGAAATAAAGGATTTCATCTACTTTATTAAACTCTTCTTGACCTAATTGAGATTTCAGTTCCTCATATAACGCTTTGTACCAACTTTCTGCTTTGTCCGAACTTCCGGCACTTAAGCACCAAACAGCGTAAACAGAGGTATTTGAATATAGTTTACTATTCTCAGTCCTTAGCTTATATATCTTGAATCGGCGGTCAATAGTTCTTTTATCAATAGCCTTGCCAAAATCAGTGTTTAAAATAACACCATTATTTATGGATTGACCTTCGTATTTTATAATCTTCTTACATAAATCTATTGATTTTTCATCATCTTCTTGTCTTTGGCCTCTATTAAGCTTAATTGACTTGTATTTTCCTTTTTCTATGTTTTGAAAGACTTCTTCTACATAGTCTGCCAAAGTATTTTCCTCATCTTGTGATAATACTAAATCTATTAACTTTTTTTGAATTTCTTGGCGTTGTGTATCATCAAATCTATCATCAATAGTCATCAATGGGTTACCATGGGCATCTTTATAATCCTTAAGGGACTCATAGCAATTTATATGATTAAAATATCTTTTAATCTCTTCAGAAAGAGATTCTACTGGTAGAAAAAGATTTATATATTCACCACTTTCGATGTTTTTAGAATCGTAGTTCCCTTCACAAAAAAGATAGTCTTCATTCTCTAAGAAACGAGTTGAAAAGAGAACTATTTTTTTTCTTTGATTTAATTCACTCATATCGTGCAAAGTCTAAAAGTTCAACTAATGAATACTTACAATCTAATACTGCGTTTTCTATTGCAGCATACTGAATAAATGGTAAATGCTGGGGCATATCTGTTTTACTTGGTTTAGAGCGTCCAGAATGGATACATAGGCCTGGTAGGAAATCTTTTACTTTTGTATTTGTTTCACCCTCTGTAGACATCTGGCCTTGTTCTTCAACATCAAATAACGCAGTAAATTTTTCGTAAAATTGTGTTGTTAATTTCTTTTTCTCTTCAGGTTTATCCTTTATGTTGAACACTTCATAAAGTTTATCAAGAAGTCCCTGATGAATCGAAATACGATCAAACTTTTTATAAGAATTCACACTGTCGTTTATCATATCTCCAGAGAACTGAAGCCCTACTTTATCATCCCATGATAGTGTTGATAACTTTATGCATTTGCAATTCTTTAACCCGTTCTCTATTTTTAATCCGTACAGATTAAAAGAATTACGCTCATCAGGATTTGGCTCTTGTATTAATGTAAAGAGGTAAATACCTTTTTGCTTGAAAACGATAGGGAGGATTCCTTTTAAATCTTCGATTTCTTTAGAAGATGTGCCCCCCCTCTCTTTTTTTAAAGCTTTCTCTAATTCCGTATTTTGCTGAGATATAGAAAGACATCTGAATTTCCGAATCTCATTCTGATCATTCTTAAGTATTTCTTTTTTATACCTCTCTATATATTCTTTTCTGTTTGACGTATCAATTTTAAAAACAGCATCATCTTTCAACTGTGCTTCTTCAAGCCCCATTATTTTAGAGAAAAGACGTTCATCAAATATGGCCACATCTTCCTTCATTGCATGAAGATGCTTATAGAACCATACATCGTCCAATTTCTCATTGCGAATCAATCTGTCCGTAGAATTATTACCAGTTATTCCTTCCACGAATAAGTTGCCTTGGTATTCTTCATCCTTTACAGATTTTACAAAAGCCTTATATCGGTCTTCTGTATCGTGATGACTTCTATAAATATAGAGACGTTCTCCTTTCCCTTTTATGCCATCATCAACTTTTACGTAGTCAGATGTTTTATATGGATTTTCTTCTTTTTCGCACTCTTTTATGCGCAATTCATCATTTGCACTTGCTGTTTTGTCGTCAATATAAATAATATCTCCCTCTTTGTAGCCAGCCAATTTGCGATATAAAGCCGTTTGGATATAATTTATGTCGTCGACAGACATAGACTTAATACGGTTGAAGAAATTCTGTGCTTCTGCCTTCTCTATAATATATGACAATTTCCAAAAACGCGTAGAAGAAATCTTTCTTAAATCATCATATTGACACCCCTCCTCGTTTGAAGCTCCATTTATATCATCAAAAAGAACAAACTCATAACTTTTATTCCTTTCTTCATAATATTGTTTTGGGGTAAACGCTGCCCATGATTTTATTTGGAAAACATCCTCGTTAAATTTTCCGATATCTAACACATCTTCATCTCCATCTTTTGCAAATAGAGTGGAAATAATTGCTATTTTCTTTGGACGCAAAACACAGAAAACATACTGTAAATGTCCATTAGAAATACGAGCATATAAAGCAGGGGCATATTGTTCTTTTCCTACAGGCTCCCATTTATTCTCTGGGATTAATGCTTTACCATCTTTTGCATATTTAATTGGATTGTAAGTTTCTCCTTCATCTAAATTTCTTATCCAATTAGAAGAAATGCGCATCTCTTTTATGCCCTTACTGGCTTCATTCATTTCGCCACGCTCATTTACTAATGGCTCGTTGATTGCCTTGCGAAGTTTCTCTAATTTGTTTTCATCCATTGAAAGATTATCTGTCAAAGAAATAAAATAGAGATCTTTTGCATCACAAGCATTTATATAAAATTTCTCAAATACTTGACGAAGACTCAACAATTTGCCTTCTTTATTATCATCAAGATATTGATCTCCCTCAGGAGTATTTTCAATGGATTGTTTCGTAAAAATGTTGAATTCTAAGACAAGTTCACCTTTGTCCCGCCAGTTTCCATGCTTTGCTGCATTACGAATTACATTTTCAACTATAGAGAATACTGCCTGTCGCCCAACAACTCCTCCAGGTAAGCTAAAGTCATAAGTTCGCATATCCTTGAGGGTTGTGAATTCTTTTTCACGCCCATGTATAGCCAAACCTAATGGTCGACCTTCTTCATCTTGCTGCTCAACAGAATTTCCATCAAAATTTCGAAATTTAAGGATAATATTACTTAAGGCTTGTTCATAAGTAGGGCTGGTAGGTCGTCCAAGTCCTTCTGAGCGCGCAATATTTCCCAATAAGATATTGTCTATCTTTAATCTCTGTTTTGTCTTATGGCGTTCGTACCGTTTATCTGGGTTTAGTTCATCGTATATAAAATCCTTAAAGTTTACCGTAGATAGATATGGAATGTAATCGGTAGCAATTGTCGCAATAAAATCCTGACGTTCCTGAATATAAGAAATGAATTGCCCCAATCCAACCAAGAATGGCAAGACACCTTGATCCCCTTTCTCTTTTGCCTCCTTAATCTCTTGATCAATTGCTAGATTATTAACATCTTGTATAAGCAGGGAGAGTATTTTATCACGGAAAATATTATTGACAGAACTCAGACTCTGTTTCAAATATGACATAACATGACTCCCCAAATTATGACTCATATTTCGAGCCATAATTGCTGCTTTAGCAGATCTAATAGCTTCTTTTCTTGCATTTTCCTGAAGTTGAAGACCAAGATTGAACATATAGTTAGCTGAGATGAGTCTGATGAAATTGCCCATTTCATAGGCAATCTTAGTCATAATGAACTCCACTAATATTTGATACATCTCAGTTCCGAAATTTACTTCAGGTTCAAAATAAATAAAGAAAGCCCCGATGCCTTGCAAAGCCTTTTTTTCGTCTTTTCGTATTATCTCATATTGAGGTAACTGGTTAGATGCGCGTGATCCATAAATAGGGAAAGAAATGTATACAGAGTTTTTTCCTCTTTCCCTTGAAATGTTTCTATGGCAGTATGAATGAAGAGTATTTTGGATGTCCACCAAACGCATCGGATCTTTGTCGCACTCCTCGTCACGTTTTTTTGCATCTCGCAGCATTTCATTGAAAGAACGATCAAGTTTAAAAGCATCAACATACATTCCGTCAATTATTTTGTATGTTCCAGCTTTATAATCTTTGTTACTCTTCAAATCTGTATCAATTTTGTAATTATCACCAGTACCACTGTCATTCTGTTTCACAGTTCCTGTAACACCGATACGATCTGCCCAATCACACGTTATCGTATCGTCATCCACTTTTTGATCCCTTGGGGAGAAATCCTTATTTTTTAAATCTATGTTATATAAAAAACGAGGATGCTGATAAACAGATAGCCCATGCAAGTTCGTTTGACGAATGCATTCTGTGTAATAAGTGTTTATCTTTTTTTTGAAGTCCTCTTCGCCTAAGACAAAGGAGATGCATTGTAATTTGTCTGGGTTCGTAGGCTCTAACGTTGAAGTCAGCAAGCTATATTCTACAAGAATGTTTTTAGTTATACCAGTTTCAACTAGATAATGTTCAATCCTGCTTCTCACAAAATCTATACCTGAAATTTTTGTTTCTTCACATGTAGACGCTTCTTTGGGTGCCGACTGAAGACCTTCTTTCTGAACAAGAAATTCTTCTGTGGAGATGCTTTTATCTTCACTAACAGAATCTCTTGATGTCGCTTGAACCTTATCAAGTTTTTCTGTTCCTTTTATAATGTCAACAGCATCTACTATGGAGCATAGCTCTTCCTCAAATTTAGATTTGTTACTAGGATTTAATTCTTCTACAATTCTTGGATGTTTATTTATAGCCTCCTTAACTATCTCGTATTTTTCTTGTTCAGTCATAGTCAGCATCCTCCTCCATTAGTTATATTATTCAATCACTAACTTACCATTATGGAATACGCCTATATGGAGATTATCCTTTAGTTCTCCATTTGCATCAAATTTCACTTGTCCAGTAACGCCCTCTACATCTACTTTCTTGAAAGCATCAGCTAAAGAGATTTCCTCTTTTTTGCTGATCTTTGCAGCTTCGAAGAGCGCACACATGGCATCATAGCCATAAGCTTCAGTATATGTTGGCTGTTTCTTGTTTTTCTTTACGAAGTTAGATATCCACGCCTTTGTGTTTTCTGACTGAAGTGATTCGATATTAAATGCTGGTGCCGTTACATGAAGATCTTCAAGAGTTTCATCAGAAGCTTCTTCTAAAGCATCAAGTAAATCCATTGAGCAGAGAACCTTTTTCTTGTCGATGTTGTATGCTTGGAAATCCTTAGCAATATTCAGGATGTGCTCCTTAAAACCAGAAACAAAGATTACGTCTGCATCAAAACTCTTAACCTTGGTAGCTATATCACGGAAATTAGCGGTTTCTACAGGGAATTCCTCGATATAGATATTAATGTTGGGGTTCTGCTTCTTTAGCGCAGGGACGATAACATCGTCACATTGTACCTTTGCACCAAGAATATCAAGATGCAGGATAGCTATCTTCTGTGGATTTTTAGACAAGAGGTACTGAGTAACATGAGTACCCTCTACACCATAGTTTACCCAGCAACGGAAATCCTTCTGGTTAGCATCAAGAATCAGTGGAGTCCAAGACCACATTATCTGAAGGAATCCTTTCTTGTGAATCTGATCAAGGATAGACATGGTCTGTGTGGTAATACCTGACATATATACATCAGGATTAGACATAGACTGCTTTTGGAAAATGGTAATAGCATCTTTTGTTTCGCCCTTATTGTCCTGATAGTCGAACTTAAACTGTATGCCTAGTTCTTTAGCTTCTGCATCAATATCTGCACGAGCCATTTCTATGCCATGCTGAATCCACTCTCCATAATAGCCAATATAGCCAGTCATGGGGAGGTTACATGCTACATTGATAGCATCATTTGACTCTTTTTTGCAACCGCAAAGTGCGATTGCAACAACTGAAAAGATAATCAATAACTTTTTCATGATTCTTCTGTATTTTTTTTATTAAACATTATTTCTTCTATTTCTTTTATGTCGTTATTGCAAAATTCTTGCTCTATTTGCCCCTGTGCAATAAGGATGCTTCTGTCGCAAAAGGAGATGGCCTTGGAAATGTTTTGTTCTATCAGAATAACGGAAACGCCAAGTTTGTCTTTGACAACTGACAGTATTTGGTACATTTCCTCTACGGCTTTAGGAGATAGTCCAGCGCTTGGTTCATCCAAGATAACAAGGCTTGGGCGAGTCAGCAATGCCATTGCAAGAGCTAATTGGTGACGTTGTCCACCACTTAAGCGGTCAGCCATTCTGTTGCCAAGATTCTGTTTCAAGAGGGGGATAAGTTCTTTGAAATCAGAATCCATTTTGCCCGCAAGACTCAAATTCTCATTTACTGTCATATTGTCAAACACCTTACCTCCTTGGTGCATGATGGAAATACCCTTACATGCAATATCACTTGTTGAAAGGTTTGAAATGTCTGTTCCCTCAAATATTATGGTTCCACTTTGATATGGAAGCATATTTATAATAGACTTTCCAAGGGTAGATTTACCTGAACCATTCAGGCCTATGATGCCCAGTGCCTCTCCGTTTTCTACGAACAGATTAACGCCACGCAGGATATCGACTCCCTTAGTGTAACCTCCTTTTATGTCTCTTAGCTCTAATATCATAAGCCCAAATAACTACTGCGAACCATGTTGTCATTTAATACTGTCTCTACATCTCCATATTTGGCAATCACTCCATCATCGAGGAATGCACAGTAATCTGCCACATCTCTCACGAAGTGCATGTTATGCTCAATCATCAATACAGTAAGACCTTCTTCTTCTACCATTCGGCGAATAATATTTTTGATGAGGGAGATGTATTTGGGATTGACACCTGAGGTCGGTTCATCTAACAATAACAGACTATCTTCTCCCATGAGTAAGCGAGCTAAAGAAAGCAGGCGCTGTTCTCCATACGAGAAATCAGAGCCGAGTTTATCCATTCTGTCGATATACTTCTCACTCAACATATTTCTAATGATTTCACGTGCCCGCTCTTCTTTTCGAAGTTCATGATCCTTTACTCTACGGGGATGAAATATGGAAGTAAAGGGTGTTTCACCTGTTTTATCCTCAGAGGCAATCTTCATATTCTCCATAAGTGTCAAGTCACCTAACAATTGACCACCTTGGAAGAGACGCCCTACCCCCATCAGCGACACCTTGTGAGCAGGAAGTCTGCTGATGTCTTGACCGTTCAATGTAATTGTACCCGTGTAATCTTTCTGAAATCCAGATATTATATTAAAAAGAGTCGTTTTACCAGTGCCATTACCCCCAATTAGAGCAGTAACTTTGCCCTGATGAATGCTCAAGTTGACACCGTTAAGGAGGTTTAACTTCTCCAGCCCAGCGTTATTGAAGCTAACTCTTATGTCGTTTAGTTCTAATATCATTTCATTACGATTTGACCTTTTATGCCCTGTGGATGGTATATCATAATTAATACTAACGTCAAGCCATATATAATCTGACGTATCTCAGCAGCGATAGAGTCTGGCAAACCTAACCAACGTAGTGCTTCTGGTAGGAATATGACGAATGCAGCTCCCCATATTGGTCCCTGAATATTTCCGATACCACCGATGAAGAGAGCACACAGAATAAAGATACTTTCTTTGAGTGGGAAACTCGTAGGGTCAATGTATCCCACGTATGAGGCATACAGTACACCTGCAAGACCCGCTATTGCAGAAGATATGGAAAAAGCCCATATCTTTACTCCTGCTGTATTTTTTCCAAAAGATTTAACAGTGATATCATCTGTGCGAATAGCTTTTAACAACCTTCCATAGGGAGAAGACTTAATTCTATTCAAAAGGAAAATAACTATTCCTGTTATCAACATTACAAATGCAAGATTAAGATAGATGCCATCAAGTGTGATAATGCCACCAAACAAGTTAATGCTAGGTATTCCTGCTATTCCGTATGTTCCGTTAGTAACGTCTGTCCAATTATAAAGAATGGTGTAAACTATAAGTTGGAATCCCATAGTAGCTAAAACGAAATAATCACCTTTTAATTTAACAGAAGCGTAGGAAACGATTAAACTAAATAGACCAGTGACAGTCATAACTATCAGTGCTATGGGTAAAAAACAATAGTTGTATTGGAATAAGAAGTACGTTCCAATATATGCTCCGATACCATAGAAAGCAGCTTGGCACATTGTAAGCATATTTGCCATACCAGTTGTTAAGTTAGCACTGAGCACTAACATAACATAAATGCAGAACAGATATATGACGTGAAGCAGATACTCCATATTAAACGACTCTTTTTTTATACCCTGCAATACCTTGAGGCCTGAAAAACAAGATAATTAATAGAATTGTAAATGTAATGGCATTTTGCCAACTTGAAGCAATTTGAGATACTGCTAATGATTGAAGTAAACCAAGTAAAAGTCCACCAGCAATGCAGGGTATAATACGCCCCATACCGCCTATCATCATAGCCACCATAGCATTAATAAGAAAGTTCATTCCCATGTTGGTTTCCATTCCAACATCATACGCACTTAGACAGCTGGCTACGGCAATGAGTAATCCGCTAATAGCAAACACAACATTTCGGGTTCCATTGACATCGTAGCCCAATGTACTATATAATATCTCATCTTCACTAAAAGCCCTTAATCTGCGCCCATAGTTGGTGAATGGCAAAAGGGTTGATACGATGATTAAAATAGCTCCACCGCAGACTAACTGCCAAAGTTGTGGAGTAGTAAGTATTATGGAACTTCTGGAAAATGTTCTTTGTACAACAGTGTTTACGAATTTAGCTTCGTGTCCAAATGCTAAAGCAATAGCATTAACCAATACTGTCATCACTCCAATAGAGGCAATCATCATTACATTAAGTGATGCTCCTCTAACCTTTAGAGGTTGATACACTACCTTTTCGATGCCACAGCTCAGAAGCATCGTGAGGATGACTGATGATATGGCGCAAATGAATAAAGGCGTCTGTGCAACCTCATGTATATACCAAAACATGTAAGCTGCAAAAACATAGATGCCTGCAGCTGCTATATGGAATATCCTTGTGGTATTATAGACTAAGGCAAATCCTATTGCAAGAAGCGAATATAGGATTCCTGTTATTAGTCCATTTACAACGAATTGCCAAATCATAGCGTAAAGTAGATATATTTATTATGCGAATTTACTCATTTTCCACGAAATAAGTAGTTTCTTGGCGTTTTTTTTAAACTTTTATAACAAAAAAAGTAAAAAATCCTCCCAATAGCTTATGAAATCTATGAGCAACATACATAAAATATTATCACCAATATAGTAATGATTGCAATTGTGAGGTACAGACAACCACGGGAGAGTTGTCTGATGGTCTCTACTTCCTTAGCAGTATTGCTGTCGATAGGGGGATGTTTATGTTCTTTTTCTTGATTCATATTGTTGTATTTTTGTCGTTATTATGTGTGTCGTTGGCTATTTCAACAGACGATTCTTAGGCCCCATGCATTGTTTGGTGGTATCTCCGTTTAGGGCGTAGCTGAAAGTGGAGAATCTTTTCTCATCATAAAGGTTGGAGTAGAATTGCCTGAAGGTGTCAATGGTTTGCTCAATGGACTCCAGAGGGGCTGATGAACTGTCGTCAAGGCTACTCTCCGTGAAAAGCGCCCAAGGGATTATGTTCTGATGAACAGTTCCTATGTCTTCATTGGTGAAGGCTGCCAATTTGTGGCTTGCTACCACTAAGTAGTAGTTTGACAAAATCTGACGGTCATGGGTCTCGCCGTATAGCTGACATTTGTCATTTATAGCAAAAACTTCTACCATAAATTTGTAATGGGGACGTAGCTGATGTGCGATATTGTTAATCTTCTGAGCAATCTCACCGAAGGAGTATGACGCATGTTTCTCGGCTCTACTATAGATGACAGTAATATGGTATTCCCCGCCTATGAATGTCTTCGGGAGCAGTTCGCTGAGAATGCGTCTGATATTGAACAGCCCGTCACCTTTATAATTTGCTCTATCAGAAAAAAGGTAACGGTCTTTTATGACAAGGCTGTTGGATGGCAGTTTCTCTATGCTGTCAAGCACCCTGTCCCATCCCTTGAATTTCTTTTTCATAGTAGAGGGGTCGAAGATGTCGGAGACATCGATAAGTGGCTTCACATCGGGATTGCTACCGCTCAGACACATTACTCCGTACTGCTTTTGTATGGCTGCTGCTTCGTCTTTGGCTATGTCGAGGATGTAAAGGGATGATGGATTGTCAAGGAATTTCTCTGGGTTGTTCTTGAGTTTTAAGGTCTCGTCGCTGCTCAGCGTGTGTATCTCCTTTTTATATTTACTGAGGATTTTGTATAGGTTAGAGCGTTGCTGTGTGGGTTTTCTCCCCTCAGCTTCTGTAATGTTGTTGTGTAAAGACTCTGTTATAATAATCTTAAACATACGTGTGGATAGATAAAGGTCGGTTAGCGGATTATTTTGGTGCAAATGTACAAACTTTTTTTTATTTCACAAAATGTGTAATGGAG
>AUXO014813256.1_pt1 | contig 17486 bp, 10 predicted proteins | sample 768731 | NCBI WGS metagenome assembly AUXO01 (sample SAMN02715735, study PRJNA202380) | gut metagenome | biome: sheep rumen | host: Ovis aries | place: New Zealand: Palmerston North
AAGTTCTGGTGTGTATCTTAAATTAACTCTTTTAGCTAATTCAGATCTTATAAAACCACTAGCATTTTTTAAACCTTGTAATGTATTTTTTTTACTTTTACTATTTAAAATACTTACATAAACTTTTGCAGACTTCAAATCAGATGCTGTTTTTACTTTTGTAACACTAATCATTCCAGTAATATTAGGATTTTTTAAATCCCTATCTATAATAACACTTAATTCTCTTTTAAACTCCTCATTGACTTTTTCCATACGATTTGAATTTCTTTTTTGCATATATCCTCCCGTTTCTATTAGGAACAGATTTCTCCGGTTCAGGACCTGAAAAATCTGTTCCCATTTGTTCTATCTTTTTATCTCTTTCATGATAAATGCTTCTATAATATCTTTTTCTTTAATATCATTGTATTTTTCTATTTGAATTCCACATTCATAATCTTTTGCTACTTCTTTTGCATCATCTTTAAAACGTTTTAGTGAAATTAATTTTCCTTCATGAATAACAACATCATCACGAATAACTCTAACTCCAGCATTTCTCTCTATTTTTCCAGTAAGAACCATACATCCTGCAACAGTTCCTACATTTGAAATTTTGAATACTTGACGAACTTCTGCAGTACCAATAATTTCTTCTTCATATTTTGGATCTAACATTCCTTTCATTGCAGCTTCTACATCATCAATAGCTGTATATATAACTGAATATTGTTTTATTTGAACTTCATCTTTTTCTGCTTCAAGTTTTGCTGTTGCAACTGGCCTTACATTAAATGCAATAATAATTGCATTAGAAACTTTAGCAAGTGTGACATCTGTTTCTGTAACAGCTCCTGCTGCTGCATGAATTACTTTTACTTTTACCTCATCATTAGACAATTTTTCAAGTGATTGTTTTAATGCTTCAACAGACCCTTGTACATCTGCTTTTACAATTAAATTCAATTGTTTTATATTTCCTTTTTCCATCTGGCTAAATAAATTATCTAAAGTAACTGATTGAGTTGCATTTATAGATTTCTCTCTTTGTTGACGTTTTCTTCTTTCTATTAAATGTTTAGCCATTTTTTCATCTTTTACTTCATAGAAAATATCTCCAGCTTGGGGAACTTCAGTTAATCCCATTATTTCTACTGGAGTAGATGGTCCAGCTGATTTTACTTTTTTGCCTTTGTCATTTATCATTGAACGAATTCTACCAATTGTTGTGCCCACTACAATAGTATCTCCTACATCTAATTTACCACGTTGTACTAACATTGACGCAATAGCACCTCTTGCTTTATCTAGTCTTGCCTCTATAACAACACCCTTAGCTTGTTTTTTTGGATTAGCTTTAAGTTCTAATATATCTGCTTGTAGCAATACCATTTCTAATAATTGATCTATGTTTATATTCTTTTTGGCTGAGATTTCTACATAGATAGTATCTCCTCCCCATTCTTCTGGTACTAATTCATATTGCATTAATTCTTCTTTTACTTTTTGTGGATTTGCATCTGGTAAATCTATTTTATTTATTGCTACAATAATTGGTATATTAGCTGATCTTGCATGATTTATAGCTTCTACAGTTTGTGGCATTACACCATCATTTGCAGCAACAACTAGTATTGCTATATCTGTAATTTGTGCTCCTCTAGCTCTCATTGCGGTAAAAGCTTCATGTCCTGGAGTATCTAAGAAAGTAATTTCTCTATCTCCTACTTTAACTTTATAAGCACCTATTGCTTGTGTAATTCCTCCTGCTTCACCCTCAATAACATTTGTCTTTCTAATTGTGTCTAATAATGATGTTTTTCCATGGTCTACATGACCCATAACAACAACAACTGGAGGTCTTGCGACTAAATCGCTTTCTTTGTCCTCTGATTCGTCAAATAAAACATCTTCTTCTTTTACTTTTTCTTTTTTAATTGCAGTAACACCAAATTCCTCTGCAACTAAATATGCTGTATCAAAATCAATTTCATTGTTTAAAGTTGCCATTACACCTAAAGACATTAATTTCATAATAACTTCTCCAGCAGTCTTTTTAAGTTCTGTGGCTAAATCTTTAACACTAATAGATTCTGGAATTGTTATTTCTTTAAGTTTAAATATTTTTTGTTTGTTCCTTCCTTCTTCTTTTACGTTCTTCTTTTTGCCTTTTCTTCCTCTTTGTGTAGTCAAATCATAATATTCAAGCATTCCATTTTCTGAAGAGTCATCAAACATATTTGATAATCTATCTTGTTGTTTTAAGTTCTTCAATTTTCCTTCATTTATATCTTCATTTCTATTTCTTCTGTTTTTCTTTTTATTATTATTCCTATTTTCTGAAAATTTACTATTATTTTTTTGTTTATCAATTGCCCTACTATATTCTCTACTTTCTCTTTCTATAACATCTGCAGACATTATATCTTTTATGTTCTTTTCGATGCCTTTTTCATCTAATGGACGTTTTAAATAATTATTGTTTGAAACATTATAATTATTTCTATAGTTGTTATTTTGTCTATTATTATTTTGATATTGTCTATCTCCATTACGATTATTTCTAAAATTATTGTTTCTATCTCTGAAATTAGAATTTTGCCTATTATTATTGTTTCTATCAAAACTATTTCTATCTTTGAAATTACCATTTTGTCTATCATTATTATTTTTGCCAAAACTATTTCTTTCTCTGAAATTACCATTTTGCCTATCATTGTTATTTTTATCTCTATAATTATTATTCATTCTATTGTTTCTATCTCTAGAATTAACTTTGTCATTATTATTTTGTATTTCAAGATTCTTATCACTGAATTTATTCTTCTTTTCATTATTTTTTTGATTATCTGAATTATTATTATAATAATTATTTTCTGTATAATTGTTACTGTTAGGATTAGAAGGAACATTGTTTTTAATATCTTCTATTTCTTTGTTATCTACTATTATTTTATCTTCTTTTATTTCTACTTTACTCTTTTCTTCTATTGGCTTATTTTCAGGTTCTTGCACTTTTTCTTGTTTTTGCTCCTTTGGTTCCTCTTTTTTATTCAATCCAAATAATTCGCTTACTGTTAAAGGTTTTTCTGGTTTATTCCTATATACAATATTAAAATCTTTTCTATTATTTCTTTGTTGAACAAAATTATTTTTATTGCCCACTTTTTCTTTTTTTTCTTCTGGTTCTTTCTTTTTTTCATCTTCTATTATTACTTCTCTTCTAATTATAACAGGAGTAGTTTTGTCTTTTTTTGATGATGAATGTTTTTCTTTTGACTTTTTGTTCTCAGAATCTTTTTTACCATTTTTGCTATCAATATTTTTCTCATTAGTTTTGTTTGATATGTTATTTTTTATTTTAATAACATCCTCTTCTGCTAGATTGCTCAAATGACTTTTTACATTAATTCCTAAATCTCTTGCTTTTTTTAGTAATTCTTTACTGGTAAAATTTAATTCCTTTGCTAATTCATATAATTTAATTTTTCCCAATAAACTCACCCCCATTAATCATATTTTTTAAATTACTATAAATTTCTTCAGATATTTTTGTTTCAAGTATTTTTTCTAATTTTTTTGATTTAATAACTTTATCTAAGCATTCTTGTCTATTACAAATATATGCTCCTCTTCCTTCTTGTTTTCCTGTTTTATCTATAATTACTTCATTTTGTTTATTTTTTACAATTCTAATTAAGTCATTTTTGTCTTTTTTAGAATAACATCCCATACATGTTCTTTGTGGTAAATGCTTCACCTATTATCATTCTCCTTCTCCATGATTTTCTGTTTTTTCAGTATTATTTTGTTCTTCGGAAGATTCTAACTTCTCATTGTTATTTAGCTCTTCAGAACTTTCTGTTTCTTCTATATTTTCTTCTTCTTGTTTACTTGCTAAAAATTCTCTAAATTGACTTTCTGACTTAATATCAATTTTCCAATTTGTAAGTTTTGCAGCAAGACGCGCATTTTGCCCAGCTTTTCCTATTGCAAGTGATAATTGATCATCAGCAACAATTACTTGTGCAAATCTGTCTTCTTCTTTTATATCTACTGCCATAATTTTTGCTGGAAGTAATGCAGAAGCTATAAAAATTGATATGTCTGGATTCCATTCTATAACATCAATCTTTTCTCCATGTAGTTCATTTATTATATTTTGAATACGAATTCCTTTTTGACCTACACATGAACCAACAGGGTCTATATTTTCATTTTGTGAATAAACTGCAACTTTGCATCTCTTTCCCGGATCTCTAGAAACACTCTTTACTTCTATTATTCCTTCATAAATTTCTGGAATTTCTATTTCTAACATTTTTCTAACAAAATCAGGATGACTTCTTGAAACTATTACTTGAGGAGCTCCTTTTTCTCCTCTATCTACATCAACCACATAAGCTTTTATTTTATCATTAACTCTATACTTTTCTGTTGGAATCTGTTCTTTTGCTGGCATAATACCCTCAAGTCTTCCTAAATCCATAATAACAATTCCTCTTTCTGCTTTTTGGATTATTCCAGAAACGATTTCTCCTTTTTTGTCACTATATTCATTATATAATACTTCTCTTTCTGCTTCTCTAATTTTCTGTACAATAACTTGTTTTGCTGTTTGTGCCGCAATTCTTCCAAAGTTTTTTGGAACAATTTCTATATCTACTTGATCTCCAACTTTTAAAGATTTATTTATTTTTTTTGCATCTGTTAAAGATATTTGTTGTATTGAATTTTTAAAATCGACATCTTCTACAACCTCTTTTGTAGAAAAAACTGAGGTAGCACCTGTGTTTTCATCCATAATAACTTTTACATTTTCTGAAGAGTCAAAATTCTTTTTATATGCTGTAACCAATGCTGTTTGAATTGATTCTAATAAATACTCTTTTTTTATTCCTCTTTCTTTTTCTAAATCTTCTAAAGCTAAAATTAATTCTTTATTATCTATTGCTTTCATTTTCCTATCATCCTTTCTATTAAAACTCAAATATTGTTTTTACTCGTGCAATTTTTTCTCTTGAAATTTTGTATTCCACATTTTCTTGAATAATTGTTATATGATCTTTTGTTACATCTTTTAAAATTCCATTGTATTCTTTAAATCCATTTTCATCTTTTCTAAAAAGGCTAACATTTACATTTGAACCTATATATTTTTTTAATTGCCAATCCTTTCTTAAATTTCTCTCTAGACCTGGAGATGAGACTTCTAACAAATATTGTTCTTTTATATAATCTACAGAATCTAAAAGCCCTGTAATCTCGTTATTTACTTTTTCACAGTCTTCTATACTTATCCCATCTTCATTATCTATAACAATGCGCAATATATGATTTTTGCCTTCTTTTAAATATAGAACATCATATAACTCATAGCCTATACCTTCTATTTTATTTTTTATTAAATTCTCTACTTTTTCTTCAATATTTGCCATATTATTCGTATGAAAATTTCATACTCTCCTTTCTTTTTATAAAGTTTAAGAGCGAGATTTTTGTTCCCGCTCTTTCTTATTTATTATGCTCTTACTATTATACCCTGTTTTTCCAATAATTGCAAGTGTTTTTTGAATTTTTTCAAATTTTATATTAATATATAGTTGATGAATCTAACAAATTACTAAATAATTTATAAATTCTCATATTCATCAAATTTGTATAAAGTTGCATTTGCTCTGCAGAAGTCAAATCGTTTATATTAACACTATTTGACAAATCAAGCTTTTCTAAATCTGTTTCTTCTGTATTTTTAACTTCTATATTTAAAGTTATATTTCCTATGTCTTTTATTGTTGAAGTAATAACATATTTATAATCATCCTTCACTACTTCGCTAATATTTATATTTCCTTTTACAAAATCTTCTACTTCTGAATTTTTTGCTCGTTGTGTTGAAAAATCATATTCATAATTCTGTTTATCTACTTTATTTACAACAAGATTAACAATGTCTCCATCTGCTTCAATTGATATTTCTATTTTTTGCATTTTACTTGCAAATATGCCTTTTGTATATAATGAAATTTTGATATTTGCTTCATCATACTCTGATAACTCATCACAAGATTCTATTATGCTATTCAAACTTTCTTTTATTTTATCTTGATTTTCATAGCAATTTAAAAATTCTTGATTATTTTGCAAGTCATTAGATATTTCTGTAACAATTTGTCTTAACTGAGCTACTGTGATATTTATTGTAGTCTTTTTCATTCCATCTACTTTTTCTTGTGTAAAATATTCATCTACAAATTTACCTTCTATTTCATCTTCAATTATTGTTTCTGCCTTGCTTAAATTGACTTTTTCTCCGATTGAAAGTGAATTTGTTTCAAAAATTCCCTTTAAGTTTTCTAAATTTTCGTTATCTTCGGTTGTTTTATCTACATTTACCTTAAAATATTTATCAAATAAATCTTGAACAAAAATATATATATTTTCATCTCCACTTTGATAAAAAACTTTTCCACTTAAAAGGTTTTCATTTTGATAATTTACATTTGCAGACACTTGCATTTTTTTGCTTTGTTTATCTGATTGTAAATTTAATGTTAAATCTGTCTGATTTAAATATTCTGCAACTTGTTTCATATCTTCATCTTCTGATTGTACATTTCCATTAACTGAAATTGTGCTATTTAATTTTTCTTGATTTTCATTTATTAATTTACTGTAGAGTTTCATTCCTTTATTTATTCTATTTACAAATACATTTTTGGGTTTGGAATTATTTAAACAAAATGCTATTATACATAATATTGCAATAATTGCTATTGTAATAGCTATTCCTGCCCATTTTACATTCACTTTACTTTTGTTTTTTTCTATTTTAGATTCTTCCATTTTTATTTGTTCCTTTCTTTCTATAGATATAAATATGGTTAAAAATGAACTAGATATGACATTGAAATTATTTTTTTCAACCTTAATCCCATTCGAAATCAGTATACAATATTTCGTTATTTCTTGTCAATAAAATTTTCTAAAATCACACTAAAATTTTTTTAGCATAATATAATGTATATCTTTAATGATTTTAGTAGATAATATTTTTTAAAGAGAGGAGATTTTTTTTATGAAATCAATTTGCATAAAGGTATCTAATTCTAAAACAATAAATTATCTACTAACTAAAATAAACCAAATACAAATAGATAATGTTTATTTTTCCTTAAAAAAATTTAAGATTTATAATAATATTATTATTCATTATAAAGGAAATAATACATCTTTATTCCTAAAAAAAATTTCTGATATTCTTTCTTCATTAATAATTGATTTATATGAAGAAGAAATAGTTCAAAAACTTTTGCAAAGTGAATATTTTTATTTCAATAGTTTGGAACAAAAACAAATTTTGGAAAATACTATTTATGATTTATATGATGAAGATGAAGCATTAAATCCAGAAAAAGTGAGATACAATTTGATATCTAACAGTTTTTATATGTATTTGAATGTACATCATTCTGTACTTTTAAAGGGTTTTATAACTTTTAGGATTAAAGATTATTTTGAAATGATATTAGAACAAATTGATAAATCTGTTAATAAATATATTGTTGAACAAGAATATACAGAATTTATTTCATTACTAAAAATGTATATAAATTCTGAAAAATCGAAATGTGATTTAATACATCTCGTATATAGCAGCTCTAACCCTATTCTACTTGATAGCAATAAAAATTTTATTTCTTTAGATCTTAATACTCTTGGAGCTAAATATTTATCTGATATTTCTTTTTCTTCAAATGACTTTGCATTAAATACTTTGCTAAATCTTGTGCCTAAGAAAATTTATGTTCATCTTGCACCTGATAATTGTAAAGATGAATTTTTAAACACTCTTAAACTTGTTTTTGAAGATAGACTTGTTTTTTGTAATGACTGCTCTATTTGTAATTTTTATAAAAATCAAAAATCAAGAATTTTTTAAAATGTTATCATACCAAAAAAATAAAGACCCTCTTGTAATTTTAAGAAGGTCTTTAAAATTCTTTCTATGTATTAATTATCCTAAATACTTTATATTATTTTAAATTTTTTCTCCTAAGTTGTCCACATGCTGCATCAATATCGGATCCTAGTTCTCTTCTAATTGTCGCAACAATACCATGATCATTTAAATAATCTCTAAATTTTATTATATTTTCATTTGAACTCTTATCAAATTTTCCATTTTCTATTTTATTAATAGGAATCAAATTAACATGACAATTCATTCCATGCAAAAGTTTTACCAGTCTTTTAGCATCTTCTAAATTATCATTGTTATCTTTTGCCAAAGCATATTCAAATGAAACTCTTCTATTTGTTTTTGCTATGTAATCTTTACATGCTTTAAGTAATTCTTCTATATTATATAAATTATTTACTGGCATCATTTCACTTCTTTTTTTGTCTGTAGTAGCATGAAGTGAAATAGAAAGAGTGCATTGAATGTTTTCTTCAGCAAGTCTATAAATATTTGGAACCAACCCACTTGTTGATACACTAATATGTCTTGCACCTATATTTATTCCTTTTTGATTATTTATAATTCTTATTGCATTAACAACATTTTCGTAATTATCTAAAGGTTCTCCTATTCCCATAAAAACTACATTTGATATTCTTATATTTTCATCTCTTTCTACAGCCAAAATCTGCTCAACTATTTCTCCAGAGCTTAAACTCCTTGCAAATGCAATACCTGTAGATGCGCAAAATTTACAGCCCATTTTACATCCTATTTGTGAAGATACACAAATACTAAAACCATGATGATATGACATTAAAACTGTTTCTATTGCATTTCCATCTAATAGATCAAATAAATATTTAATTGTGCCATCTGATGCAACTTGCTTTTTTAATATTTTAAATATTCCTAAAGTATAATTCTGTTTCAACTTTTCTCTTAATTCTAATGATAAATTTGTCATTTCATCAAAGGTTTGAACTTTATCTACATATATCCATTTAAAAATTTGTTCAGCCCTATATGACTTTTCTCCAATTGATACCAATTCTTCTTTTAGAGCTTCCAAATCATAGTCTTTTATATTTTTCATTAATATGCTCCATTCTTATTATTAATTTTCACAGCTTTAAATTTTATCTCTTCCTTTAATTGGTAAAAGTTTTCTTTTCATTTACTATTTTTTATTGCAATTATAGCTTCTTCTATTTTCATAGTTGTTTGTTCCCCTGTAATCATATTTTTTAAAGAAACTACATCATTTTTTATTTCATCTTCTCCAATTATTATGACAAACTTAACATTTAATTTATCTGCAATTTTAAACTTTTTTCCTAATTTTTGATTTTCTAAATTTACTTGAACATTAAGTTCACTTTCTCTTAAAATTCTAGCAATTTCTGCACATTTTTCATAATCTTCTGTCATTGATATTACAAGTACATCAGATATTGACTGACCATTTGCAGAAATAATATTACTATCTGTTAATTGAAAAAACAATCTTGAAAGTCCAATAGAAATACCAACTCCAGGCATTTTTCTGTTTGTATAATATTCTGCTAAATTATCGTATCTTCCGCCAGAGCAAACACTTCCAAGGTCTTTGTATTTATCTAAAAATGTTTCATACACTGTTCCTGTATAATAGTCTAAACCTCTCGCAATAGTTAAATCTAATTTTATATTTTTTTCTGGAACTCCAAAAATTTGTACAAATTTCAAAACCTCTCTTAATTCACTTATTCCTTCTTGGAAAACATCATTTTCAATTTTCATATCTTCCAAACTTTGTAATTTTGTGCTATTTGTTCCATCTATAGAAATAAATTGCATAATGGTATTTACTTGATTTTCATTTATATTTTTTAATAATTCTTTTTTTACTGAATCAGGTCCGATTTTTTCTATTTTATCTATTATTCTCAAAATTTCTGTAGATGTATCTTCCAAATCTAAACTTGCAAATAGCCCATTTAAAATTTTTCTATTATTAATGCAAATTGTAAATTCATCAAACCCTAAATTTTTAAATGTATTATAAATAATTGCTGGAAGTTCTGCATCATTTAAAATTGATAGTTTTCCATCTCCAATTATGTCTACATCACATTGATAAAATTCTCTATATCTCCCTCTTTGAGCCTTTTCTCCACGATATACTTTACCTATTTGATACCTTTTGAATGGAAAACTTAATTTATCATAATATTCTGTTACATATTTTGCTAAAGGAACTGTTAAATCAAATCTAAGTGCTAAATCATTATCTCCTTTTTTTAATCTATAAATTTGTTTTTCTGTTTCTCCACCAGCTTTAGCTAGAAGTACATTTGCGTCTTCTATGATTGGTGTGTCTAATGGCAAAAATCCATATTTTTCATAAGATTTTCGTATTATCTCTTTCATTTTGTTAAATAATATTTGCTCTTCTGGTAATAGCTCCATAAAACCTGGCAATGTTTTAGGTTTTATTTTGTCATTCATAAAATCTATCTCCTCTTTTTTATTTCTTTTAAAAATCTTTTATATTATATCATTTCTTTCTTGATTTGACAATATTTTAAATATTTTATTTATTATTTTCTATTAATTAAAAGTGATAATGTCTTAAGTATTAACTTTGGAAAATGTCTCGAAAAAAATGTATGATCTCCTTTCGTATGAATTATTACATTAAATTTACTATATATATCTTTAAATATCTCCCTTGATATTCTGTAAATATCTGTTTCATTTAGTGTATCTAAAACTTCAATATGTACTGAACCTTGATATCTATCAGGACCATAATTATTTAATACTAAATCATAAGTTTCTTGAACATTTTCTTTAACAAAAATTAATTGTGCTTTTGGTAGTCCTCCTTCACTAAATAAATTTTAGTGGAATAGAAAAAGCCAACATATTAAATGTTGACTTTTTATTCATATTTTATCGACATAAAATAAATGTTGATTTTATAGTGTTTTCATCTCTTTTGTCCACATTTATTTTTTTCGTGGAAAAAATGTGGACAAATTGTCCACGGTGGACATAATTTTCAAATTTTTACGATTTTTTTGTTTTTAAGAATGCCAATTTTTCAAAGGTTTTAAGCATTTTTCCCATGACAGTTTTTGTATTTCTTACCACTTCCACATGGGCATGGGTCATTTCTACCTATTTTTGGTTCTTCACGTCTTACAGTTCTGTCAACATCAGGATTTTCTAATGTTGATTGTCCTCCATCAACACTTCTTATTGCTTGTAGAGCTGTATTTGTTATTTTAGCTTGTTCTGATCTTCTTAAATCTTTTTGTTGTCTCAAATTCATTAGAAGTTTTACAACATCAACTTTTATCGCCTCAATCATTTCATCAAACATTTCTGTTCCGACAATTCTATATTGAACAACTGGGTCTTTTTGTCCATAACCTTGAAGTCCAATTCCATTTTTAAGCTCATCCATTGCATCAATGTGGTCCATCCATTTTTGGTCAACTACTTTAAGCATAACAATTCTTTCTATTTCACGCATTTGTTCTGAAGTAATTTCTTCTTCTTTTTGAGCATATTTTTCATGAGCTTGTTTTTTCAAGCTTTCTGCAATTGCTGTTGGTGCTTCTTGTTTTTCTTTTATCTCATCAAACATCTGTATACCAAATGTATTTTGAATTTCTGTAGCTAATGCTGTAACATTTAAATGTAAATTTCCTTTTTCGTCCATTTCATTGTATGTATCAACAGTCGCATCTGCTACCCAATCTATCATTTTGCTAATATTTGAACTTAAATCTAATCCATCAAGCACTTCTCTTCTTTGAGAATAAATTTCTTCTCTTTGAACATTCATAACATCATCGTATTTTAATACATTTTTACGGATTGTGAAGTTTCTGCCTTCTACTTTCTTTTGAGCATTTTCAACAGCTCTTGAGATAAATCCTACTTGAATTGGCATGTTTTCATCAACATTTAATGTATTGTATAATTTTGTTACTCTGTCTCCTCCGAAAATCTTCATTAAATTGTCATCTAGACCAATATAAAATTGTGAAGCTCCTGGATCTCCTTGACGGCCTGAACGTCCTCTTAACTGGTTATCAATACGACGAGATTCATGTCTCTCTGTTCCTATTATTCTTAGCCCACCAGCTTCTATTACCATTTTCTTTTCTTTGTCTATTTCTTTATCAAATTTTTCTTTTAATTTATTGAACTTTTCCCTTGCCCTTAATATATCTTGATCATCTGTCTCATAATATGTGTTTGCCTCTTCTACAAGATTTTCTGGAACTTTGTCTTTTAACATTTGCTCTCTTGCTAAAAATTCACTATTTCCACCAAGCATAATATCTGTACCACGGCCTGCCATATTTGTTGCTATTGTAACTGCTCCAAGTTTTCCTGCTTGTGCAACAATTGCAGCCTCTTGCTCATGATATTTAGCATTTAATACAACATGTTTTATTCCTTCTTTTTTAAGCAATTTGCTTAATTTTTCTGATTTTTCTACAGATACTGTACCAATTAGAACTGGTTGTCCTGTTGCATGAGCTTTTTTTACATCTTCTATTACTGCATTAAATTTCGCTTTTTCGTTTTTATAAATAATATCATGTGCATCTTTTCTTATCATTGGCTTGTTTGTAGGAATCTCTACAACATCCAAATTATATATTTCTTCGAATTCCTGTGCTTCTGTACTTGCAGTACCAGTCATTCCTGATAATTTTTTGTACATTCTAAAATAGTTTTGGAATGTAATTGTTGCAAGTGTTTTTGATTCATCTGCAATTTTTACCTTTTCTTTTGCTTCAATTGCTTGATGCAATCCATCATTATATCTTCTTCCATACATAATACGTCCTGTGAATTCATCTACAATTAAAACTTGTCCATCTTTTACTATATAGTCAACTTCATTTTGCATAACACCATGTGCTCTTAAAGCTTGATGTACATGATGTACAATATCTGAATTTTCTATATCATTAAAGTTTTCAAGATTGAAGAATTTTTCTGCCTTTTCAATACCTTTTTGTGTAAGAGAAGCAGATTTTGCTTTTAAATCTACAATATAATCATATTTTTCATTATCTTCCTCTTGCTCTAAGTCTTTCTCATCTTCTTCAATTATAACTTTCTTTTCTAGACTTCTAACAAATGTGTCTGCTCTTTTATACAAATCTGATGATGAATTTGCTCTACCAGAAATAATAAGTGGTGTACGAGCTTCATCAATTAAAATACTATCGATTTCGTCTACTATTGCATAATGTAATTCTCTTTGCACTAATTGGTTTTTGTATATAACCATGTTATCTCTTAAATAGTCAAATCCAAATTCGTTATTTGTACCATAAGTAATATCAGCATTATATGCTTCTTGTTTCTTTTTAGGATCAAGACCAGGAATAACAAGTCCTACAGACAATCCTAGGAATTTATATAATTTTCCCATCCATTCACTATCACGTTTAGCTAAGTAATCATTAACTGTAATTACATGGACTCCTTTGCCTTCTAATGCATTTAAATAAACTGGTAGTGTAGCAACTAAAGTTTTTCCTTCTCCAGTTTTCATCTCTGCAATTCTACCCTGGTGAAGTATAATTCCACCTATTAATTGAACATCAAAATGTCTCATTCCTAAAACTCTTCTTGATGCTTCTCTTACAACTGCAAATGCTTCTGGTAATAAGTCATCTAATGTTTCACCATTTGCTAATCTATTTTTAAATTCTCCTGTTTTGGCTACCAATTCATGATCTTTTAGTTTTTTCATTTCATCTTCTAAACTATTAATCTTATTAACAATTGGCATTACTTTTTTTACTTCTCTCTCACTGTATGATTTAAATAAACCCATTTTTTCTATCATCCTCTCAAGTCATATTTTTATACATGTTATACTATATCACTAACTTTAATTTTTAGCAAGTATTTTTTTAATTTTTGCGTCATTCTTTGAGTTCTTCACTTAACTTCCATATAGCCTTAGTCTCTATTCTAGAAACATAAGATCTAGATATTCCCATAGACTCTGCAATTTCATGTTGAGTTTTTGGTTTTTCTCCATTTAACCCAAATCTAAGCTCTATAATCGTTCTTTCTCTATCTTTTAATACTTCTTTCATTTTTTTATAAAGCTTTTTTATTTTCATTTTTAAATCTACAATATCCTCTATACTTCTTTCATCATTTTCCAATACTTCTTCTAATGTAACAACATTATCATCTTTATCTTTCCCTATCGTATCATTTAAATATACCTCTGAATTAAGTTTTTTCGTTGATCTTAAATACATCAAAATCTCATTATCTATGCATCTTGAAACATAAGTTGAAAGTCTTGCACCTTTTTCTGGTTTAAAACTATTTATTCCTTTTATTAATCCAATTGTACCTATTGATAATAGGTCATCTTGATCAACATTTGTGTTAGCATATTTCTTACAAACATGTGCAACTAATCTTAAATTTTTTTCAATAAGTAAATTTCTCGCTTCATCATCTCCTTGTTGTATTCTTTCCAATGCTTTTCTTTCTTCTTCCGAGTTTAATGGTTCAGGAAAAAGTGTACTTCCTGAAATATATCCAACAACAAAAATCGCTGTTTTTAAAAAACTTAAAAACCCTGATAGACAAATACTTGAAAACATAAATGCACCTCCATTTTTCTCATAACACATTATATGTTTTAGAAAAATAAAAGTGCATGACCATTAATTATTTGTTATATTATTGGTATTGTCCTCTTCTACATTACTATTATTCTCATCAGTTGCATTTTCTGTATTTGTAGTATTAGTTGTATTTTTTTCTTTTTTCTTTTCTTCATTTTCTTGTTTTTCAAGTTCGTTTATTAATTCTTGTAAAGTTTTAACATCTGTTCCCATAAGCTCCCAATCATTTGCATTCATTGATTGTGTAAGGTTTTTATTAGCTTTTATTATTGATTGGATTAAACCATCTATGTCCTCATCTGTATATGTATCAATACTTGTAGCTTCTTGTGATACTATATTTTCTAAAGCTTCTTTTAAATTATTTCCAATTGCTATTTTGTTACCTGAAGCAACTATTACTTTCTTTAAATATGGCATACCAGACTCATTTATTTTTGTTTGATATATTTGCTCAATATATAAAATAGTATTATCTATTGGAACTACCATAATTTGTTTTGTAACTCTTGCACCTGTAACATTTAAGCTTTGAATTTCTTGATTCATGCCATCATTTTCTAATATTTTGCTATCTAATTGTGTCAAACCTAAAATGCTTTGATCAGAAGATAATTTTGAAATTTTCAATTTATTTGTTCCATTTTCCACAACTCCAACTAAGTAACTTGTCAAATTTTGTTTTTCACTTGGAGTGTACATCTGAATAAGTCCTATTTCTTCAAGATTATTATTTTTAACCATAGTATAATAAGACTCTAATTTTGTAGTTACAGATTTTCCATTTTGGTTTGTAACATAAGTTGCTGTACTCCAACTGTCATCTCCTCTATATAATATTTCTGACTTTGTATTATGGTATTCTTCAAGCATTGATGACTGAATATCATATAAAAATTGTGGATAAACAAACTGACTTGATATATCTTCTGGTATTTGTGAATCCAAACCTTGGAATACATCTGGGTACATTTTTCTATAAGCCATTGCAATAGGATCTGTAGAATCTGTTATATAAAATCTCATGTTTCCATCATAACAATTAATAATTACTTTTATTGAATTTCTTATATAATTTATAGTTCTCTTTTCTCCAGAATATTTTATTGACGCACGTGTTGAATATGGATAATTATTTGAAACTGTATAACCATCTAATACCCAATACATATCTCCATTCTTATCAGCAACTACATAAGGATTTTCATCAAATAATACATCTGGTAAAACAAGTTCTGCTCTTCTAATAATGTTTCTATTAATCAAAATTCTATTATCTTTACTTATATCTGAAGAAAATGCCAATTTTACATTATTAATCTTAACACCAAGATTAAATCTATCTAAAAATCCTAATTTTAATCCAGAATTTCCATTATATGTTGATGTGTATTCATTTCCTTTACTATCTGTATAATCATATTCATTCTTACTATTTTCATCAATTACTATTGCATTATTTGTCTCTAATCCATAATAAATTTGTTTAGTTTTAATATAATCATTATTTTCTATATAAGCTATATCTCCATCATTTGTAGTTGATGTAGCAGATATTCCAATTGCACCATAACCATGTGTATATTCAAAAGTTTTTCCATTATATGTTCTTTTACTACTTACAATCTCTCTTGGAGATAAATAAATTAATCTTGTATTATTATTTTTGTCTTGAGATTTAATAAGTCCTAGAGTATTGTATTTATAATAGCCTTTTTCTGTTTGCTCTTCATTTAATTTATTTAATGCCATTTCTTTATTTATAATAACTGCATTATCTAAAATATTTTGATTATTATTAATCTGATCTGTTGTAATAGTACCAGAATAATCAATTGTTTCTGTATCACAATCTATACCATAAGCTTCTTTTGTATATGAAATATTTCTTTCTATATATTTCTTTTGTTTGTCATATTCATTAGTTTTTACATATAATAAGTCAAAACAAATCATAACAACAAACATACTTACTAAATATGCTGGAATTATTATAATATCTCTTATAATCTTGCTTCTTTCAAATTTCTTCAAATTTGATGATACCAAGAAAGCTGTAATTATTATAACAATAGATAAAATTACATTTCCCCATAATTTTATTATTACATCAGTCTTACCTGCACCAATTAATTCTAGCCCTCCATCAGTTGTAACAAAATTACTAAATACTATATCTAAAGTTCCTACTAAATTGAAAACAGCAAATACAATTGCCAAACTTTTTATGTATTTTATTAAATGTTTAATTAAATTACTCTTTTTTAATGTTTCTCTATCTATTCCATCAAAATACCTGTTAAATATAAATATGTAATATAAAACAGAGTAGAATATCAAAGCTATATATATTATCATAAAATACCTTAATAACATTTTAATTAAAGGCTCTGCAAACATATAAAAAGAAATATCTAAATTAAATATTAAATCAGTCCTTCCAAAAGACACATTACTTGCAAACAAAATAACTTTTGGTGTAAAAATAAACCCAACAACAAAGCTTGAAATCGCTGCCACAACTAAAGAAATAGACTTATTCAAAAAATGAGGTTGCTCCTTTTTCTCCTGGTCAAAAAAAACTTTTAGCCCATTTTTGATTCCTTTATTTTCTATGTACATAATAACATAAATTAACACAAAATTAATTGCCATAATTGCATATTTGTAAAGCAAATTCGTTTTAAAAATAGGCAAATAATTCTCTCCCAATTCCTTATATTCTAGATAAATTCCTCGATCTGAAATATACATACAAATTGCCACAATTACAACAAACAATATCACCAAAACTCTTCTAACACTTTTTTTCATAAATTTTGCTCCTTTCATTTGGGGACGGTTCTCTTTCAAAAAGGGACGGTTCT